>Ga0123352_10021994_pt1 | contig 10164 bp, 8 predicted proteins | sample TergutLab28metaG_FD_89700 | JGI IMG/M metagenome (GOLD analysis project Ga0123352, IMG submission 89700) | Labiotermes labralis P1 segment gut microbial communities from Petit-Saut dam, French Guiana - Lab288 P1 | ecosystem: Host-associated > Arthropoda: Insects > Digestive system > Gut ...
CCACAACACCCAACTTGTACAGCGAAATTAATCTGTGACTATTTGTAGTGTGACTTTAGCAAGGAATATATAGGTCCCTGATGATGATCTTAGGACCGAAACATTTCGGAGCGTTTTTAAATTTTTAATGTGTAAAATTTTATAAATTTTATGCAGTGGTTGGTGTAATAATTGATTAACTCGACAACATGCACGGTGTACAAATGAAAATAAAAACATGTAGTGACAGTCTTAGCAACAGGGTGTCTAACATTATTAGAAGATATATAGATCACATGAATTTTGCTGTATATATGGCTTTTTCTTTTATCATATTCCTTCATGCTTTTTGGTCCATTTTTATCATTGTATATATGGTTGTATGTTTTGTATACTTTTGTTTAATTTGTAGGTTATGTATTCTTATTGTTATATCTATGTATTCTTATTGTTATGTATGGTATGTTCTGTATATTCTGCTTTCATCGTGTCAACTGGCACAATTCGGCTACCCTGACAGAGGTTTCTCCGTGCTTTTTCCTCAGTTGTAAGTCAAATGCCAGGGTATAACTCGCAACGACGGGGCACGGCCCGCACTCTTCCCAATTAGTTTGATCATTCTGGGTTCGAATCCCAGAATTCCTTCCAACCAAAGTTGTTAATTGTGTTTTTCTATGTATTGTTTTTGTATAAATGTGTACTGTACTACTGCCACCGGGTGTCAACCTCATTGAAGTTAACAAATATATCATACCATATCATATCAACATTAACTCATAAGGGGTAGTATTATCTATCAAGCGCGTCTTTGAAATCTGTAAATACTGCACAAAATATAAATGACAACGGGAATGTAGCTTGCTGAATAACAAGACGACTCTTACAATAAGACGTACAGCCGTACCGCGTGAAGCATTGTCCGAGTTTCAACAGACTCTCCAAAGGTGCCAACAGTGGTGTTTGATATTAACGACTGAGAAACAGCACAAAGTATCTAAACTCAGGACTGCTGGCACCCCACACAGATTTAACGCGGGGTGCAGGAATTTTAATTGTGATGTTTCTTGGGCTAACATGAACCAGTGGCGTTTATTACCATTTCATAGTGTTCTGCACCCCACGTTAAATCAGTCTGTATGGACAGGTAGAGGTCGTATCGTTTGTTCTTTCTCTTTTGCATACGCCTTGAAGTTCCCGGTTTTTGCTGTGGCATTGGCAGCAAGTTGCCTAGCGTGCTCGAAGGATCTCAAGCCAATTGCAATTTAAGTACACCTTCATGTTCGTTCATTTGTAACATTTTTCCTCTTCCTTTATTTGCATTTTTGTTCAAAGTATATGCCGTGATAGTGCAGTCGGTACTGACTAGGATAGGGAATGGAAGACAAAGGAATCGTGATTCGATTCTCTGTACGCGTAAGAGATTTTTCTGTATTCCAAGCAGTCCAGACCAACTCTGATGCGAACTGCTCAACGAGCAAGGTGTCGGTATTTTTTAATGCCTGTACAGTGCTTTTTTTTTATTTTGAACAATGAACAGCAAATGCACTATTAATTGACAAACTATCGCACTGCTTCTACATGTATCGACACTACTGTGTCATCATCAGGTAGATCGTAGTTAGTACCTAGCCAAGTTACACAAATATGTTAAATGCAGTTGTTGGTAATACAACTTCAAATTAAGATATTTCATATAGGTTTTATGCTGCTGAAATCTCAATGTTTAAAATTTCAAAATATTAAAATTGTCCTATTTATAATAAAATGGACTAAAATCATTTTATTGTTTTAATTCCTATGAAGTCCGTCTGCGTGGTGGCTGTATATACAATCTGTATGTTGATGCTGCCGTCGTGCTGGCCCAGTATGTACTGAGTCTGAGTGTGTGTCGAGCTGTGTGACGTGACATTTCAACAGCACAAAACCTATGTGCAGTATCTTAATTTTAAATTGTATTACCAACAACTGCATTTAACATACTTGTGTAACTTGGGAAGGTAATAACTACGAACTCCCTGAGGATGACACAGTAGTGTCGAAGCATGTAGGAGGGGTGTGATAGTTTGTTAATGAATTGTTCATTTGTTGGTCATTGTAAAAAATTTTTAAAAATTAAAAACAAAGCGTAAGGTGCCTATTTTTCGCGCGTCAAGCAGCCGGGCCGTAGCGCTTTCTGCTAATTTTTAACCAGAGCTTCGTTTAAGAATGAGCCGAAGTACAATTCAATTCACGATGTGCACTTCGCCGTGTACATGAAGACTACCTTTCGTAACACTTCTGCTGAGAGTAGGCTGCATAACGCACGGTTTAAAAAGCGCCTGTTAACTTCGTGTGACTGGTCATTTGAGTATGCGTGAACATTAACCGGCAAAGTTGTACAATGCAACCTAGTCTCTATTCTAGAGTCATAACTCACTTCGATAACCGTTTCATATACCCAAGAGCATCAAGTTCAGATTGTTCAAAGCAGATATTACAAAATATTTCTCGGAAAGCCAGATAATTTCGATTCCCGGCAAAAACATAAATTTTACACTCCGACGATTCTTCATGAGCACATCTGTGTTTTGTCCTGCTCCTTGTTCAGGGGGTGCCATTAAATCCGGAGTTTGCCCAGCCCCTGATATAGGGGTACCATCAGATCTGGGGTTTGTCCAGTTCCTTACACAGGAGGTACCGCGGGCATTTTTTGTGAGTGGAAAGTGTACAAGCGCACAGCTGGTCGCTAACTTTGGTGTAGTGCAGAGATCAATAATGTATTGAGCGGTGTCTTCACTCCTCCCAACTATATTCATCGCGTTCTCCTTACTTAAGTAAGAAAACACTATATTGTTACAGGTAAAATGAGAAGTTGTATAAAACTTTTGTCGATAAATCATCACAACAAAATATATCTTGACATTTCTAGGCGTAGGTGGGAAAATAATATTAAAAACATGTTGGAAAATAGGTTGTGGACCAGATTAAAGTAGCTAAAAACCTAGTTTCACTATGGGTTTTTGTGATTAAGGGAACAAACTTTCGGGCTGCCTAAAATCACAGAATTCTTTGAACAGCTACATAACTTTCAACATTTTGAAGAAGATCTTTTCCCGTGGATAAAGCCATGAAAAATGGATTCTTGGTACAGAATACTGCGTCCACCCCTTCTCCGCCCGAATAAAGTAGCGATGACTTTATTTCTTCTACCCACATCACAGCCAAGCAGTTCAATCAAGAAATCAAAGCAGCTTTCGCCTTCATGCAATCACACTTGATATTCGAAACGGTCTTAGTCGCTACCCTCTTTCCCAAACCCACCCCAAGGCCAAAGCATATCTGGTCTGAACTGCTCAAAGAAATATCATCCCTGCTCTGGTTACAGTTTCTGTCGTTGTGGAAATCACACCACGACCTTTCCTCAGGCATATTCAAAAACCTGTAACTGTAAGAGCTACGAGGACCATCCCATGATTCTAAGTATAACAAGGTACATTCTATGGAATTAGGATATCTCACTGTTACTATGCATGATTTCAACATTTTACACCGTCGAAGAGGCTATATAAAGTGGCACATATTTCTTATGTGTGGCATAACACAACGTAGAACGTAGTAAGGCAATAAATTCGCATATTTCGCCAGCTTTATTTGCGTATAAAACTGAATCAGAACGTTAATATCAATAAGCACTAGCAAAACGTAGGCCGTGTAGCTCAGTCAGTATAGCGACTGACTACGGGCCGGACGATCCGGGATCGAATCCCGGTGGGGACGAGATTCTCAGCCCGTCCAGACCGGCCCTGTGGCCCATCCAGCCTCATATAAAATTGGTACCGGGTCTTTCCCGGGGTAAAGTGCAGCTGGGGCGTGCTGCTGACCACTCACCCGCTTCTAGTGCCGCGGTCATGGAAGAGTAAAGCTATACCTCTACCCACCCTCTGGGCCACACCGGACCTGTAACGGGATCACTTTACCTTTACTAGCAAAACACTTTGATTTGGCTAGTTCTTAAGGCACGTTTGAAGACAAATTGTGAAAAACAGATAAAAGCACCGCCATGTCTGTGTGCCTGCCTGTCTGTATGTCTGTCCGTCCGCATGTAAAAACACAACTTTCACTTATTTTGGCACAGAAGGTCTCGGTAATTTGGTAACAAACCTGATTTTTACTCGGGAGTCCTCAAGTTCAAATTTTGGCCCTAAGCCTAGCTACTCAAATTGAGGGTTTTCGTCGCGTTCCACCATTCCTCCGAGAAAACGCGGGTGGAGTAAAGGAGCCATGTCACAACCGCTTCTTTCCCCAGATTTTCCATTTCATTCTTCACTTATAATCCTATTACTGGACGCTACATAATATTAAGTAGTTAAAGCGCCGATAAGTAAAACACAAATACATAAATCTGATTGTTTCAAAAAGGCGCAAACCGTAGTTTCGAAATCTGAAGTGAAAATAAACTTTCCAGTTGCTTTGAAACATGTAACTAACTGTACGGAGCAGAGTGCTCCTTGAGGGGCTAAACTTTTCCTCAGCTAGTCACGAAATTTCTCAAATTTTATGGAACCCAAGGGCTCATTACCGTGTCTAGAAGCTCCAGCCCCTTATTCCCATATCGAGTCAAATGAATCCAGTACATACCATCAGATTCATTTTCCTTAAGGTTCACTTTCATAATATTTATCAGGAAAATATTTGGTACTGAGTGGGATAAAGTAACTGTACAATTTAGCAGAATTCAGAATTTCCTAAATACTTCGTGATTTATATAAATCACCCAGCATTTTGTGGTACTGGAACCTAGAAGGATGCCATGTGCTCGAATTAAGACTGAATTTTAAGCTTACGAACACTTTAGATAGCGCAAACTAGAAAGCGCTGAAAGATAATTTAACATAGCAGTCTTGATTCCTTGTTTATGTCGTATTCAACGACGTTTTCAATTGATCAGCTTACGTAACGTCGAATAATGCGCTTATTAATAAAGAGTGAATGTGAAGAAATGTTCTGGCCCTAATATACACGTAAGACGGTATCTAGATGTTTTCCTGGACAGACTGAGTAAAAGCAAGACAATCTCAGACAGAACAGACAGTCATAAGTCCGAGTTTTGAAAATGGGACACACTAAACCGCAACAAGAAATCTCCCCTCAATAGCGACATTCGGTACTGATAATATTAAAATGCATGTTAGTTAAATCGGTCGTGTGGTGGATGGCCCTGGTTCACGATCGTGTACATTGGCAGGCTTTTGGTGGTAACAGATTTTGAAGTACCACACCAAAATTAATGGAAGAAATTTACTTCTCTCAGGGTTGCACACCCGCAGCCAAGAATAAATTACCGGACCTCTCGAATGAAAAGCTGATTTGCACACCGCTCAAACACAAGTCTGGTAAAAAGAATAATCAAATAGACAGCCACTTCAGTTGCTTTATTTTCAACAAGATGTCAAAATATCACAGAGGTTATATAAGAACATACTCTGATATGATTACACGCTACATGGAACTTCTTCGCCGAGAGTAAATATACTGCAAAAACAATAAAAAAAGACTGGGCACTTATCCTTTACGATATTCCGATTCCCACTACTTTCGACAGCCCAGGAAATCAATCATATCAGACACAAATATTCATACATAAGAAAATCGGGTCTTAGCACTTCTAAACAAAATAAGAATTTTACATATGTGCACTTACTTTTGAAGCTACGCGCTTCGAATCCCTACAAGTAATCGTGCATTCGATAATAACTGAGAAATTCTATGACATTCTTCGGCCCCTTTGAGCATTTAATGATAATGTCTTAAAACAGGCCACGTCCCTCACATGTTAGTTTTTAGAAACGGGGGGGGGGGGGAATTCGCACGAAGAAAGCAAAAAGAAGCCGGACAGTAACTGTCAAAATGCAGCACACATAAGGAGAATAAAGCTTTTATAAAAGCGAGAAAACATGCCAGGTTTACATACCGCCACTTTTATCCGTGGGAGAAACTAAAAGTTTCATTTCGTTGACTGGAACATCGGCTTTGTAGAATAACCGAGTTCGATTCTGAGAGGCAGAAAGGTCATCCTGACTATCCTTACTCATCTCCCTCATTCCCGCCAGGAACACTTATAAGAAGTGATTTAAAACATGCCACGAATTCCTCCTTCCACCTCCTGCCCAATTTATTGTTCAAAATCACTTCAAATTCAGTAAGGAACTTTCTAACACCTCAAAAATATCTACCCTCGGGTAACCGCCCCAACTGGTTTTTGAGACAGAAGGATGGAGGGGCAAGAGCGGAGAAGAGAAATACGAGTAGAACTGTATCTGCCGCTGCCGAGAAACGAACTGCTATCATCTGGTACTTAGCTGACCATTTTATTGGTCTGGCTGTTGTGGCTTCGAGAGAATGGAGTATCCGCTGTAAACGAATAAGGGAACTTGCGGCAAAAGTTGTAACTCAACTACAAACACTCAGGCGTTGTATGGAGGGCTAATCCGCATAAGCCGTGACGTAATGCAACACAATTACGTGCAGTACGTCGCTTTATTACTTCTGGCTTGCTAATTCTACAGCATTTTCGGCCTATGCTTAACTCAGGCTTATACACGGTGCCCTTACATTATTTAGACCCCTATGGTAGGCCCGCAGCACTATTTCTCTTTTCATCACAAATTGCATGCATTGATAATAAACGCTGGTTTACTGCTTTTCATATATTTAAGTCATTTCACAATAGAAATGGGTCGATAAAGCACAATTCGGTTAGGTGCTTGAAAATATTGGAATCTAATGGAAAGACAGAGAAGGAGGGCAGAACTTAACATATGGTAGTGCTGCATAATACAAGAGGACTAATTCCAAGCTGAGACTCTTCGAGGAGAAGGAGAGATAAAATAAGCAAGGTTGCTCTACCGGGAAATGTGTATTTCTGTCTAAATGACTGGTGGTGTATTTTATGGATTAATCAGATTATTACAAAAAACAGAGACCGCTACTAAAAATTATCCACAGGAATGTAGTGAAGAGTGATTTCGTAATGAGATCAATTTTTTCGCAAGCGGGTCTATACAGGCATTGGGCGATGCATGAAAAGGATTTATGTGAAAACAGAAATAGTACCAGACTCGTTCAGAACAGGAGATATGAGGGTAATACGCCCAAGTGCTTCAGACTAAACAAAAGAAGTGAAACCAATCACAATCCTTAGCCAAGGTAGCTAGGTCTAGGTCTTTATTCAAACTCGGAACTTCCTACGTAAGAAACATAAATGGTTACCATACAAAGGGGACTAAATAAATGCCACATGGCGTGATACTAGAAGTTATTTGCATTAGTAATGGGCCTAAAAAAAATTATAAATTAAACGGGAAAGACTTAGATTAGGCTTTCTCTAATATTATATTCCTGTCGTTTCGTGAAATATTATTTTCTTTTCCGTGTTCACACTATCTCGCCAATCATCCTATCAGCCAATTCAACCCAGTTCTTCCAGTCATATACGCCCGTATTATTAATTTTAATATCATCCTCCAACCTAAACGCAGGCCTGCCAAGTCGTGTCTTCTCTGGAGGTTTTCCGGTAAGGTTCTGGACACAATGCTAATATATCACTTCCGTGCTACCGGTATATGTCGTCTCCATCAATCGTCCTTCGATCCCTTCGGCATAATAATTCTGTAGGGAAAGCGTACAAACTAAGAAGCTCTTCATTATGAACAGTACAACTCCACTCCTGCGGACGCTGGCTGTCCGGATCGCCAATTATCCGGATCGGTTTGGTCCTTCGGATAAAGAGTTTCTTACTGTAAATTTACTACATCTTTTTATGGCTTAAAATTTTACCCAAGTGTCAAATACGTATAAGGAACTACGTATTAATGTTTTATTCGTACGTAAATAAATATTTAGCCTAAAACAGCTGCTTGTAGAAATTTTTACCCGCTTCAATCTCTCAAAGTAGCCTATTTTCAAAGAAAAATCCAATTATTCTTTGCATATTCTGATGACTCGCCGTCCCGATTAATCGGGGTAAGTGGCGTTCTACTGTAACTTCATCCAGCCATCTGTCACTTTCTGTTTCATAGTTATAGACGTTATCCTGAAAACCCTGTTTCCAGGTATACTCCAGTTTTTTTCAATTGGAATGGAAGATTTTCACATTCACTGAGAAGAAAACTAATCGGACGTAACAGGGCAAAGTGCAGGGGTTTAACCTAAACTGGGCAAACGCAGATCAGTTACCAACACCTGTACAGCGCTGGGTCGACGCTACATAGTTTCAGTTAGTGACAGCGTCGGTAAAGAACTTAAATTTATAAATCAGTATACGGTAAGGTAAAATAATACAAATTATGATATTAATAGTGTACGTCGGCACAAATGTTTTTATTACACAAGGTAATTATATAGGCTACATGTTTCGACTATTGAATAGTCATCTTCAGGCCTATTCTTTACAGGTTAAGTCACAGGATACTGTGCACACATTGGGATCCCAGTGTGATTACATCAGTGAAATACTTAAGCCAGATCATTTGTCTAAGAAAGTAAACGTGCGAATGTGTAACTAAGTGGTTAAAATACATTTAAAATTCTTTTAAAAGTAGTGTACTGACGTTTACCATCAAAAACAGGTCCCGTTATCATCTCATTCTTCCTTGGGTTCGCAGCAAAAATATTATGAACTAATAAAGCATGCAAACACGAACTCAGTAGCGGCTCTTTCGATTACTAACCTGTGAAAGCATCCCTTAACTTCTGTGTATATACCACATTACTGGATTGTTTCAAATACCTCCAATGTGTATTGTGCGTAACTTAGGCTGTCATTGCTTCACTAAAACGCTGAAGAATTTTGCACAGGACTGTATTGCATTATCAAAACTTTATATCCTTTCCAGACTTTGCCACTACTGTCCAGTGACTGCCCCGTCATTCTGGTTTAGGCCTATTCGTTTTGACTACATAGCAAATGCTACTGATATACAGAGTTTCTGTAAAACGTGACACCGTGTGTTTGGTGTCGATAGCTGAACTGCAACAGATATTACAGGGGTTGCTTTACAGTAGTCTCCTAACAGATGTTGTTCAACATCGGGCGAATGAAGTATTCAGTTTCGGTTGCCACTAAACAAAACAAACGCTTTTCCAGATGGCCTTACGGAAATCCCTTTTAGAGGCAGCTCAGAATCGCGTTTTTGCTTTCTCTCTCGGTGTCTTCTTTCTTTATTCCAAACGTCATGTGCGCACAACCATGTTTGTTTTGGGTTATGCTAGTATTTTCTTTCTCTGCATTCTTTCAAACCAATTCTATCCTTTTTAAATCTTTGCACAATAAATCTGCAACTTAAAGAAACTGTCTACATGCTTTCAGGTCCACCTTAAATCCTTACTGCACTCATATTACCTAACCCATCTTTTCCAGCTTCCAGTCCCACCTTTAGCAGTTCAGGACACAAATAACATAATTTATATCTCGGTTAACTTATTAGTAACAAGCTTTAATAAAATACTGCGATTTTCATGAAAGGCATTTCGTGTGGTAAAATTCCGGTGTTCAGCCGATCATCTTCTATGATTTTATTGCATATTTGGAAATTTCAAATTTATTTAATTTCTAACTTAGTTGGTAGAACTTCGCAGATGTAGAACTAGCCGTCGCAGCATCTCACCGAAAACGTGACAGTATTCAGCTATTAAAGACAGTAGTGGCCGCTGCAAAACTTTGGGTACAATTATTACCGTATTTCTAAAGTTCGCAAATTGAATTAGTACTCAGTCCTTTCAGTCCAGTCCAAATATCGTCTGCTCCTCCAGGACACGTTTTAGCCTCCTTTCCTTTCACAAAAACGTAGCAAACGTGACTTATGGAATGACCATGTTGCCTGGGCACCCTTATGTTTAAGCATATCTAAAAGGTAAAAATGTAAGGTGATCCCTTTACAGGTCCGGTGTGGCCCAGAGGGTTTATTTTTTACACAGAATTTCCCATTACACAGTAATATTACATGCTTTACATAACCTAAGATTTAATTAACAGTCATTTCAAGTCTGAAAGTTCTAAAGACTTAACAAATTTTACAAAAAAACTTTGGTAATTATTAATGAGTGTTTCACTCGTTGCAGGCCAATTGCCACCAGTGTTTTTTATTTGTCTTATCATCTCTTCTCTTTGGTTACGCAGTTTCTTGCACTTGAATATTAAATGGTCTA
>Ga0123352_10021995_pt1 | contig 10164 bp, 7 predicted proteins | sample TergutLab28metaG_FD_89700 | JGI IMG/M metagenome (GOLD analysis project Ga0123352, IMG submission 89700) | Labiotermes labralis P1 segment gut microbial communities from Petit-Saut dam, French Guiana - Lab288 P1 | ecosystem: Host-associated > Arthropoda: Insects > Digestive system > Gut ...
GGGAAAAAATTCACGCATGCGCACTAAGGTTCAAGGTCGGCTCATGCAAGCGTGCTAGATTATAATCCATCAGGTGTTCGCATAAAAAAATACGGTCGGATACTTTTCTAACAGACCTCGTAGATGACTTCTTGCAGTGGAGAGAAGACTGAAACTAAGCACAATGAAATCAACAAAACAGAGTGAATGATATCACCAGATCACACCTTAAGGACAGCTTCAAATGAACATTTGGCACTTTTGTTAACTCAGCACTTTACTGTATTACAGTATAACAGCAAGGGACAATTATGTGTTCTTCGCACAAAATGTGTTAAATGAACATATACAAACAATGGTTGTATACCTCCAAAAACTAATGAAAACACTTTGATACAATTTTGTGCTGGAAATACCAGTAGTCAAGAAATTTTAACTGTGCTTTGTATGGGCCAAATGTAACACCTAATTTGGATGGAGCTGAAACTGATCTTTACCAGTTTCCTCAACATGGTCTACTGTTATAGGTATATGACACAACATACAGATCTACTGGTTAACATACAAAATATGACTGTCCTGCCAGTATCCATTTTCCCAAAGGTACTATATTTACTTGCATGAGAAAACTTTGATTGCTTAATTTTGAGTTTTTTTTTCCTTCAGAGCTTTAGTTACTATACACACTGTTCTGTGATAAGGTGTTCAAACTTGAGGAGAATATTTTGTTGGCCACTGTAGTAAGCTGAAACCTCTTAGTTGAAACGTAGAATGTAACATAACAACATGACAAAAGATACAGGTAAAGTACCTGCTTTAACAGGCCATTATGGCTCAGAGACCCGGTAGAGGTATAGCACTACTCTTTTGTTAACCTCAGTGCTGGATGGGGGTGGGTGGTCAATGCCACACCAAGCTGCTTTACCCTGAAGGTAAGAGACCTGGTACCTATTGTACATGAGGCTGGGTGGGCCCCAGGGCCGGTCTGGACAGGTGCTGAAAATCTTGCCCTCACTCGGATTTGATCCCCAGACCATCCGGCCTGTAGTAAGATGCCATACAGACAATGCCATCGTAGCCCACAAAACAATAACATGGTGGCTACATTGTCTATATTTAGCTATTTGTGTGATGGAAATAACTAACGAAAAATTGGGACACGACAGATGCATGAAATTGGGTTTGAAGATAGATAAGATATGCCCACACATTTATGTATGATAATGTATATCGAAAGTTGGATTTTATGTTCCTTGCATTTCCAGTTTCCTTAATTCTATCCATCTTATCATGACTTCTCACTAAATCTTCCAAAAGAACAATGCTACTTTTTCTGAAAATGATGTGCTTTCTACCCATTTCCTCGATTATACATTCAAATTTAACATAAGCTGGCTGATTGTTGTAATTTTAAGTACTTTTAATTGGAAATACAGGAAACGAAACTGATTTACTACATTTACTATTCTATAATTTCAAGGCTCTGCCAGCAAAGAGCTGTGCACCCAGAATCAACTGCCTGGGAACTTCCTCAAATGTAATATTCATTGCAACTTGCTGTTACCTCAAGGGAATGGCTCTGCAAGAAACGCCTTTCAAGTCTCATTCCATTTGGAAGTTTGATAACAATATGAACAGCTTCTGGATGATCTGAAGGAGGTTCATCTGGAATACGCTTCTGGTACTCAATCTTTTGCCTCTGAACTTCCTACAACAGTGCAACAACATTCAACCTGCAGCAATAGGATTCTCAGACTACCTAGTAGGTTGAATCCTATGACAGCCAGAAATGGTGCCTCTAGGACATGTGCCATATGCTGTTATGTCAACAGAAACTTGAGAACCCAAGTCTGGCCACATAACAGCATGTAAATGAATACAGCACAAACACATTAATTCCAAACCAGTTAATTCAAAATACTATATCCATCAAAGCAAGTAAAGTTCCTAGTTTAAAATATAGGATTCTAAGTGCTGTTTAATTCAGTTAATTCAAAATACAGTTAATTTCTAATTCAAAGCTATATTTAAGTCCTTTGATAACTACAAGTTCTGAGCAGCAGCATACACTTGGCTACTGGTCACTACTGTCCATGACAGTACACAGCACACACCACACCTAAGCATGACACTTGCAGAGGCAACTGAAATTTAGCTGTACATGCATGTGCACTGGTACCTACTAGAATTTCGGTTATCTCTGTGATCGTTATGCTAGTGTGTGGAGTCTACTGTTTCCTGTCATGGACTGTACCGACAAGCTACCGTTGGTATGAGTCATTCTGAAAACTGTGTTAATGCACTGGTAATGGCATGAGGGTAACAATGATGTCTACAGAAAGAGTAACCATTGTGTGTGAGGTGGTATCTTTCATATATTATTCACTTTCTAGTCTGTCTGGTAGGAAGTAATATGTGTGCAAGATAAAATAAAATAAACAGCTGCTAAAACTGAGTGCAGTCAAAGGGTAAACGAAATGAGGAACACACATACAAGGAATTGCAAGGTAGCATGGATTCTCATAACTGACCAACTATGCTGAACAACTGACAATTACACGAAAAGTTCTGATGGCCCTAGATGTGATCATACTGAAAGTGATGAGGAAGGGGAAGATAAGTGGAAGGAAATGCAGTAACTTTCAGAGAGTAATCGGCTCATGTGTTCGTGTCACTGTTAGTGCTGACTCTGGTAAGTTAAAGCGATATAAACAAAGAACTGTAAAAGCCATGGATGAAATTCAGTTCATGTTGAAAAAAAATAAGGTCATTCTGAAAAAAATCTAACTTGAGTCTTGTTTAAAGAAACAAAGACCAGAGTTGGACAAATGTGAAATATTGTTTTCTGGCTTGCATTTGGATCTAAACTGTATTAAATTATCTAGTAGGCATTAACAATATACACAGGAATTGAATCCACTACTTATAAAGGTTAAAAAAATCACAGATTTCAGCGTAACATCAGGGCTTAAACCAACCATTTAAAAATATGGATTTAAAAATTTATAACGAAAATTTAAAAACTGCGTATAAAAATCTGATAATTTGGGACCACATAATTCAAAGCCTGATTTTTTGGTCCTGAGCACTTCAAATTAATGAAGTTTTTATGTAAGTGACTTTGATGATGCACCAACAGGTGTAAATGGGTAAATTGTGATGTTATCACCCAACTTCATATAACAGTTTCCTTAAGCTATCCAAATGTCATCCCTCCATTCCTCTTGATTATCAGAATTCTGTATCACTTGGTCTTCCTGATCCAAACTACATACCCAGCTCATCAAAGCCTCATAAAATGAACTTTGTGACATCCTGCTGCAGTCAAAAGTGATAGAGGTAAAGCACACGTAATGTTGGGGTTAGGAATGCACATCAACTACATAATATAGAATTTTATGGGGGTTGCGCACACCATGTTCCTTCCTCTTGAATAATTCAAATCCATTTCAGTTTTGACTGCCATTTTAGTATTATCCCAGGGCCTGAATATCTTTTTGGTTGCAGTTAATTTAACTGAGACATTACCTGCAACTTGTTAACCAGAACTGAAATGTAATTCATTATCACATGTAAACAAACCTCTCTGTGATACTGTTCTTCCAACTCTTTTTCCCTTCGTTGTCTTGCTTCACCTTCACGTCTTTCCCTTTCCTCACACCGGCGACGCTCTTTCTCCTGATCGGCTCGCAAAGATTCAAGATATGCTTGGTCTTGCTGCTGCCTCAATGTCTGATTAAAGTTGAGTTCAACCCTAAGCAACAAAGAGAAATAAGCGGGAGTTTCAGCAACACCTGTCTCAAAGGACCATACTCTGTAACCTTTTTTAGGAAGTTTCCTCTTGTAGTGAACTGCTGTTTCTTCACAATGGTACCTGGTGAAAGTGAAGTTGTCTCTATACATGCCAGGGAGGCATTCAGGGGGAGTAGAGGTTTAACTCCACCCATTCTTAAACTTGGTACTAGATTGAAATGAGTGGTCCGCCTCATGCGCAAGGTGCTTTACTGATGGGTAAAAAGCCCCTCGCCCCCTTTCAATAGGAGCCTGGGGGAGCCCCAGAGCTGGTCTGGATGTTTTGAAGAAGAGATAAGTCTTACACCCCTCCTACTTTTTGAATCTCAGGTCATCCAGCATGCAACCTAGTCACTCTACTGACCATGCTATCCTGGCCCCCCATAAACATAAAACTTGTTTGAAATGGCCATCCAGTTCATGAAAATTGTATTTTATAGAGCTTCTTTAATAGAGAGCAGCCCACAATAGATATACAGTTGCAACAGTTGAATACAGGGCATTGTTTTCTATTTATGATCGACAACAATGCCTAGTAACCTAAGTGTAGGGAAATCTGAAAACAATGAGACTGTCAGGAGGCAATGGACTGGAACATTTTGGATATCAACCCATGATGCAAATTTCTTAAAAATAATCAACTGCATATCCCATTTTTGGCTACATTATAGCAAGAGTACAACTGCAAAAATCTAAGGATCTCTAGAACCGAAAAATTTATCAGACTTTGAGATGACTCTAAATTACAGAATTTCAGGCACAATGAAGTTATGTTAGACATAAATGGCTCTATGCATCATTCTACACTCACTGTTTCATGTGACAGAAGGCAGAATAGCAATCACCACTATACAGCATCATTAATTTCACCGTGGCCACGGCTAAGACAGCTTGGAACAACTGTCCACTTACAGTTCAAACAAGTAATGCCTGTCAAATCAGGTACTGTCAGGCAATCTAATTACATTATGTTACACCCCAAAAAAACCATCAACGTTACCACAAACATATTGGTCACTCTCAGTATATGTGAGGACTGCATTCCCAATTGTGAAAGATGACATTCATCACTAATACACTTACTTTTCATATATAGTACAACTAAACAAGAAAATTAAAATAGTATGTACACTCAAAATTAATAAATCTCAACCATGAATGGGGCTAGATCTCACTTAAGACAACAGGGTTCAAGAGTTACAGGGCAACTGGGTCAACAATGCTAGATGACTCCCATGGCACAGGCGAAGGTGAAAGGCTCAAATAAGATATGGACATACCCAAATGCAGACAACACAGTGTGTGAGTGTGTGTAATGGAAGTCACATGTACAAAATGTCTGTTCACTTTCTCATTTACTCATAAAGGACTTTCAAATTTATTTTCTTCTTTCGCAGAACACAAATGATAATAAACATGACATTAGTATTATTTCAAATTCAAGAAAGAAACTGGAGAAAAGTCTGGAAGCAAACTCACAGCCTTGCATGCCAAAAAAATTTGTAACCTGCATGACAACAAAGTACTTAGTGACTTTAAGGACACCCTGTACAAAAATAAATGGAAGGCATTGTTACTAAGATGAACAGACATATGCATGTGGTATTGCAGCATTAATTTGGAGTAACCTACATGTCAAGGAAGTCTGAATTATAACGTCAGGGAAATGAGCTTATGGGGGCCTTGAATTTGTTAACAGAGAAAGAGTGAAAATTAATTTGAGGAATAATGGTAAATAAAACAAATGACTACCTTTCAGCCCTTGCAGCAATCAGGGCTACTTCATTAGCAGTCACAATTGCCTGAAGGCGAGCAATAAGTTCATCTGGTTCCACCGGACCTTCTGACCTAAGCAACAGACAGTGACATGAAGAGTGAAATGTTCTCACCCACACTTAACTCTTCTACAGTACTGATGCTAGCATCTCATATTTAACACACAACTTACTATCAGATTTAAACACATTTCATGCCTGACTGCACATTCTGTAGAGATGTGCAGGCATGCATGGGATGTGTTTGTTACAGGAGACATACTGGTACATTATATTCAAAGATCTCTTGTTTTATTTCAAACCACTAGTTCAAAAGCTTTCAAGACCAAACAGTATCAAACTTCCTCCACAAACACTGTTATGTGTAGCTACAATTGCTGTATCTTCATTTTACTTTTTTGTATTACATAGCACATAGCACAAGCACAGAAAAACTTAATTTCAACATACAAATACTTTTCACTATAAGCTGTTGGAAACACCATGCAGTATTACTAATGGTTCTGATATGTATATGAGAAGAGACACAAGGTTCTTTAATGGTTTACATGTAAAGTCTTCCTAAGTCAGAATAAAGAAGTGTCTAAGGACATGTATCTACTATATACATCACCCCACACATTCCAAATAATTCTAATTTCCAGTATTTATTCAATAGTGAATTTTAACCTGAAATTATATGGTTTTTAATACTGTGGAGTGATTCAGACACATTTTATTTACAAGTATATTCTAGTTCTCAAAGAAATCACCCTGAAGATGGCAACATCAGGGACCAAAACATGTTGGCAGCCATAATACAATAAAAGTACATCACTCAAATTAAAGTGTATTTATTGGTCTTGAATACACTGTAGACATTAATTATATCTGCAATGTAACTGCCAAAAGATATGTAGTAAATATGCTGCAGCAAAAGTACCAATCTGCTGTAAAAGTCTCATGCAGCAGACAGCGTAAGCCAGTCAGGGAGAAATCTGGCCACAGAAGATGAACAACAAATGAGTTGCGTACTTAGCCAACCACAAAATAAAATGAAGTATACAGCGGGAAGAACTTAAAAGTGTCACATAATCTACATTATGGCACCCGGTCGAGATCTGAAATTCATCCAAATAACACTTAAAAACCAAGCTCCTGCTATATATAAAATGTAATACTTCTCCACTATAAAGACCCATCAGCTAATACTGTTCAGAAAATAACTGCAGTTCAGTCTCAGAATCACATAAAACACTTGCAGAATTTCAAAAAAGCAATTTTTGAATATTAAAGCAGGTGGTACTGTCATGACTGAGTAAATAAAGTACTCTCTGTAACATGCCATGAAGGCACACAGGGGAAATAAAGGTATAGCTCTACTCTTTCTTTAACCTTGATACTAGAAGAGGGTAGGTGGTCAACACTATGCCCTCTCAGACATGCAAGATGGTGGCAGAGTGGAAGAACAAAACTGCATACAGCTCACATTTAACTATTAATATCCTTGCTCTCTACTGACTGACAACTGTTTTAACTTAATGTGTGGTAGATGGGAAAAGAAAGCTGTATAAAAACTAAACTAAACTCCGTGGCCTTAGTCCGCACGCGAACTATACCGACAGAGCGGCCGCCGCCGGTCGGCGAGGATAGAGGGGTGTCACGTGGTCAGCGCAACGGGTCCCCACAGCCATTAATCTCTGTTTTCTAGACCTGGAGCTGCTACTTTTTTTCATTCAAGTAGCTCCTCAACTGACCTCACGAGGCTGAGTGGACCCCGTTCCAGACCCACTACTACTCAGAAAATCTGGTAGCGCTGGGGATCGAACCCGGGACCTCTGTATCTACAGCCAGAAACTCTGACCATTAGACCACAGAGGCGGTCAAAGAAAGCTGTATATTCCTCTGAAATGCTGGTACTCAAACTACCAGCTCACATCTTAGTCTTGTAACACAGAAGACCACAATATGAATAAGAATGTAGAAAGATGTCACAGGACAAAATACAATGGTGCAAATGACAAGAAAAGAAGAAGAAAAAGATGATGATGGCGGAAGTGATGATAATGATGACGATGATGACATAAAGAGGAAATGTGGAAGAATGAAACTACATTTTCATGTGAATTCCAAGGACTTTGTTACATGATGGATGGAGAGACATGTGGAAAAATTAGTATTGATCTTAACATGCCACCACAAATCCACAACAGATCCAGTTGTGCCATTATGCATCTGCAGATTTTTTGTGTAACTGATGCATATGATCATGCACTGGCTATTTCATCCTCTTCCCCGTCCCTTACCTCTTCAGTTGTTCTGCTGATTATTTGCTTTCCATATGTATCTCACTCTGCAATTTGAGCCCAAATGGGAAGTGTGTTTCATATTATGTCTCAGTCTGCTGTTTTGAAGTTACAGTTTGGAAAAGAGATGACTATGATATCAGGGTCCTTGCCCTATGATATCAGGGTCCTTGCCTGGTGCTGTACCCAGAAATTATTTTTTTATTTAATTATTACTGACCACAACACCATGCGAGTATTTTGTATTTTTTTATTGTCTATCCCATGTGAAGCTTTTAGTGTGTATGTCAAGCAGGGTTATTGGTAGGCTACTGATTCTCCCAATGACATAAGTACGTCTTGTTGCTTCTACACTGAGTATTTATAACAAACTGTTATTCCATACTTCAACTCACATCTGATGCTATGTGTAAACTAGGCCGTACCTCACACTTCTGCAGTTCCCTGATACCATGTGATTCATGTATTTATGGGGAAGTTCAATTCTGAGAGGAGGTTAGGCACAACAGATTAACATTTATCATCTGGAAATCTAGATCTTAAGCCTCCAGTCCTACAAGGTTAACAGTCACATTTTAATTCAGGGCTAACAGTGTACCATTGAAGGATATGAAATTTTAACTCTCCCAGACCCACAGGGTTGGCATGTCAGGAGTAATGTTAGAATATGGAAAGAATGCAACTGTCAGCCAGCTGGACTGTTACTGTATTGCATGGCATAGGTGCCAGTATCAAATGTCAGGAAAAAATTAAAGAAAAGCCATTCATTTACAAAAACAATGCCAATCCATGACAAAATTCCAGTCACACTTCAGGAAAGAAAACTGCTTTAAACTGTACTTTCCCACATGTAACAAGTTATAAGTACTACTTTACTGATTTATCATTTGATTACTGTAGTGAGATAAAGACAAAATAGATATAACATTCTATATTATAAGAAAATACTTCTGCTTACCGTCCAACAACAGTCATTCTTCCATCGTGAAGAACTATAACAGCAAGAAAGGGGTATCCATTCTCACGCAGTGCTTGTGAAACACGATAGCCTTCAGATGTTGTAACTGAGCAAGCCCAGAAGAGCATGTTGGAATTAATATAGTTGATCACTTCTGGGTGTGGTAAAGTATGCCTGTAAAATAAAACATATTACAACCAATTTGTGCCAAATTATCTGCCTTACATATAATAACTACGCCTACATTCTTTCATTTTGTGTACCTTATTCTAGGAGTACTGCTTAAGTATAACGGCAATCCACAAAGCAAAATTCTTCCTGAGATGCCAGCAATCACTTGGCTGATCAAAAAATTCCCCACCTTTTATGATGCAAACTGAATGTTCATTACTGGATTCCTTCCTGAGCCACATCAACCTTCCAAGCAAGGCCATTTAAATTCCAGATTTCTACTGCAGCTGGAAAATGATTCAATATAAATACCCACTGCATGATAGTATTTTCCTGTGCAGAGGCAAAGGATGTACATTTACTGGGATGTTGTCCTGTTTGTGTGTTAAAAATTAATGGAGTCCCAGTGCTCACAACCTATTTCTGTACGATCTATTTCAATACTAACCTCCAATGTGTGTCTAAGTATCTGAAATTATTTCTTACCTTCAGATTTACTCCTACAATATTTCATGCCCAGTTCACAATATGAAATTTGAATGCCATAAAAACCTCCTATCTTATATGTAAAATCGATTATGAAATTTTCTGAATATCTGAATACACTTCTCCACTGACCAGTTTTTGTATTATTCACCTCCAGAAGGGCCCACAGTAATCACTTTGCACACTGAATGTTTGAAATCACCCTCATGGTGGTCTGGTGAGATAAATAAGGTGTACATGTATTGACAAATATGCAAGATCCACCAGTTCTATGATGAACATGGACATGACAAACAGTTATACAGGACAACAGCCATATGGGATATACAGTCAGAGCAGACAGGATGCTGAGCAGTTACTAAATATAAGAAAAAACATTCTACTTCTAAGGCTTGACAATTCAACATAACCTCTTTTTCCTTACATTCCAGGATAACAAAATGACTCACTGAGACTGACTTGCCTTTTGCAAACTTAACTGAAAATCCTGTAAGTTTACCTTAACTATGTCAGCTCCTAGACAGGCAATTTGTTTTGCACAAGCAAGTTACTTGGCTTGAGGTAAATTACAGCACTCACTGTTTAGTTAAATCTTCCAGATTACATTGCTACACTTATTCTGCACAAGGGGGGGGGGGGGGAAAAAAAAATAAAAAAAAAAAAGGGGTGAAAAAGACCTCTCATTGGGAAAAGGATAAAAAACACCACAACCAAAACA
>Ga0123352_10021998_pt1 | contig 10163 bp, 3 predicted proteins | sample TergutLab28metaG_FD_89700 | JGI IMG/M metagenome (GOLD analysis project Ga0123352, IMG submission 89700) | Labiotermes labralis P1 segment gut microbial communities from Petit-Saut dam, French Guiana - Lab288 P1 | ecosystem: Host-associated > Arthropoda: Insects > Digestive system > Gut ...
CCAGGGTATTGGTCCACCCCTTCCAATCCAGGCATCAGGGAATCTCTCATTTAAAACGTCAGTCACAAAGCAACTGAAATGGGGAGGAGCTCCGTCTTGCATAAAAATAACCCTACTTACAATACAAGTCAAATTTGCAGTATCTGTAGATAAATATGTGGACCGGGTAGCGAGTGACTACGAGCTGGGCGGCCCGGGATCAAATCCCGGTGGAGACGAGATTTTCCGCCCTTCCATACCGGCCCTGGGGCCCACCCAGCTTCCTGTACAATGGGTACCGGGTCTTTCCCGGGGGTTGAGGTGGCCGGGACGTGGGGCTGACCCCCCACCCTCATCTAGTGCCGAGGTCCTAAAAAGAGTACATCTATAACTCTACTGACCCTAAGGGCCTTCGTGGCCTATAAAAAGGGTGAAAACCTACCTATAGCTAAATATTAAGACCAGTTACGAAGTGTTTTGAGTCTGAATTTATTTTGTGCAGGGAAAGTAAAAGAGTCATTGTACTAATGTAATTACACGCGTTGTACTTTTATATGAAATGTACTGAACACCAAGAAGTGAACTTCAATTTTATTGTTGTACTTTTGTTGTATTATGGTAACGAACATGTTTCGGCCACTCATATGGACATCTTCATGTTGACTTTTTTTGAGAAACAATAGTAATCACTATACATTATTAAAAATTTCAATTTAGCCATACAGAACATCGTGGAATACATTGAGATTGGTACGCCTACACAAAAACGTACAGAACAAAACAATGAAAACATATTTGTTATCTGAAAATGCTAGCTGTAGTAGTTTTCGTATTTCATTTATCGTTTGTACTTCTTTAAACAAAACAAAAAAAATGAGTTGAAAAATTTAGATCCTTACTTCCAGGAATATCATGTACATATATGAAAGTTTTCTGAATGTTACTGCCAGGTTTATGTTTCAGTAATGAGCGGGTGAGTTGAGGTATTTCCTTTGAACACGTCTGTCACAGCAGTTAACTTCCTTTTGTAATATACATTTCCTGTAATGCTGAAAGGATTAAAAATCAATTTAATAATTTTGTGAATACGTAATAATTAATTCTACTGCAGATCCGTCTGTAGCGATTTAAATTAGTTGGTTTTGGAAAAGCGAAATTGTTATGTTTATTTAACAGTTAACCCGAGGTGGAAATGAGTCTTCGAGGCAGCACAGTCCTTTAATTTTCAGTGATACTGTGTACTTTTCGAACAGTTTTTTTTTATTATTATTTTTCCAAGGTTTTTAATGTACACGCAGTAAACAGAAGAGTTCCCGGAAAAAGTATTTAGAGAAGCGTATAGTTACTTGTTCATTATGATTATTTAAGTTTTTGTATTGAAAATTGTTTGATTTTATTTTGTGCGTTGGAGTTATTATACTGATCCTTTTTAATTTTGGCGGTTTTAATATATAAATCACAAAAAAAAAGCGAATGTGTAGAACACTGAAGAAAATATCGTGCGTTACAATCACACTACTCGCTAAAAACTGATATTTCGAAAGTAGGAAAACACACAGATGAAAGCTTCTGTAGTAGATTTCCTAACGTAGTGATTTGAAGTCAGTGGCTTGTATTATTGTTATTATTATTATTATTATTACCTAATATTTAGTGAACTGTTAATTTGCAATATCATATCCGAGAACGAAAAGAGATCTTCCTGCTGGGGTTAATACATTAAACTAACGTGGAAAGTTCTGGGACTTAAAGAATCCTTGTGTACCAGAACAGTTTCAAGTGAGCCCAAGATTAAAATTGTCCACCTCAATAGATATTATATCTCTGTTTTAATGGGATTACAGTTTAGACAGAGAGAACGTGGCAGGAATAGACTACGGCTACTAGTTATGAAGTGTGCTCAACATGAACGCCGCTCAGTTGTCTTCGCGACCTTGAAATAAATTAAGGAATATCAGAAGAACTCAGAATTTGAATCGTAGAAGAAACTTCCTTGTGTAGAATACGCGGATAATTGCCTTCAACACGTCGATTGAATAGAAGACAACACGTTCACAGAACAAATCCTGAATAACCATTTATTTAGAATGAGAATAGTTGGGGCATCGACTTTAACGACTCTTGGACTGTGTGAACACAAGGGCGGAAGCAGGTCATACGTAGTGACCTAACTGTGTGTTGGACTGTCATTAATAGGCATATCAACTTCGCCGCCGCTACCACCACCGCCACCACATCTGCCGCCGCCACCTTTATTTAACGAACTGGACCTGGAGATTACATCTCAGTGGGCGGTGTTCTGTAGAACATGTTCATGGGTAGTGCGTTAGTCTTTGGCAGCAAGACTCCCAGCGACAAGCACACGTTAACGAAGCCACTTGTCAATACCCTTTGCGACCTGTGATGCCAAAGTGTAGGCGTGCAACGAAAGTGAGTTATTAACCTTTTGACGCCTAATGTCAACTATAGCGGTCGTACCGCACCGCTAACCTCTAAAGTTGCATTTTATATATTTATTCAACAAATATAGGTACTGAATATTTTAAGCATGGTATATACTCTCCGTTTTTTTCTCTTCAAAATGCAGCTTTTTTCATAATTCTAACATATTTGGTTCCTGTATTATTCACATTTTATATACAGGGTGTGCTAAAATTTAAAAAAATAATTCCGGCGCCAAAAGATTAAACCACGCAGCTGCAAGGTAGACTGCAACAAGTTACCGCAGCTTTCTAAGTGTTGATTTCATCACGAAGCCTGTAAGACAAAGCTTGGAAAATTGCATGTAGTCAAACACAACTGTGTCACAAGAGGTGTATTTAATGACTACATAATGGACAACTACATGTTTCGGCCTGTACTGGCCATCTTCAGGTTGTCTTAGGGGAACTTAAGGTCTTACTATAAGCAAGACAAGCTGAAGATGGCCAGACAGGCCAAAACATGTAGTTGTCCATTATATAGTCATTAAATACACCTCTTGTGACACAGTTGTGTTTGACTACATACAATTTTCCAAGTTTCACACACACAACGGGGATGACACGCTTCCTAGCTGTAAGACAAAGAGTAGCTACTCTTCATGTTACGAACTGGAGACACCTGTCATACATAATAACATGGTGGTTTGCACCCCGCTCCGGAATATGGATGAGAATCGAATATAAAATATTTGGTAACCGTAGAGCTGAACAAGGGACACTTCACAACTTTAAATTTTAAACGATCTCAGCGGACTCTGGAACATTTCCTTTCTCTGTCATCCACTTTAATTTCCCTGACCCCCCATAAAAATACCCCCCCATCTCCTCTTAATCTCCATGTCGGTGTGCTTGATACTCTTCAGTTTCACCGACAATTCCCTGCGAGTGTATTCGTACACTTGTATTTAGTTAGTTTGCACTGAAGATAATGGTCTATGACGTGGGGGAAACAAAGCAACAGAAAGTATAAAGTTGTATAATTTTAAAACTGTACAGTCAGCCGAAAGAGTGTAACAAGGATCATCCAGTGTTCTTGGATATGACGCCATGTAGATCGGTACACACGTACCAGTGTTTCGTAGACTGCCAATTCCTCATTCTTCAGGGCAGGGCAAAAAGACTTACAGCTACCAGACCATCAGGTCTCGTAAGTGTAGAACAAGAATCTTATATAGTTGCAACTCATGTCATAAGTGTAAGGACAGAGACATGTTTCTCGTTATACGACAGTTGCGCAAATATTTCTTTCATTGTGGAGTAGAAACGTGGCTGCCTCACAATTCGGTCTCGCTACAGCGTGTCGTTTCGCAAACCTGATATTCTGCTCGCGGCGATTTCATTAATTACGTTAGCGCTTTAGGAAATACTTTCTGCTGCCTTACACAGGCGTCATTCTTTATACGTTCTAATTTTATTTATATATTCGTTCTTATGCTATATATTTCCGTGTAACTGAAGGAGCACTAGGAATCACACAGATTGAAAAAAAACCGATATTTAATTTTATGCACCTTACTTTTACAAAGACTATTATATCAGCTAGCGGTGTCATATTTCCAGAACGTTAGTTTGTGCGTCGCTTCTTAATTAAAAATTCCGCTAATTTAATGAGCGTGGATATTTGTCCTATTAAATTTCGTCCAATTATTTCCCACCGGGGCTTGACTTGCAGGTGACACCGCGGACACTTCTGCGCACACAATTCTGCACGGAGCGTTAAAAAATCTACCCACATTTTCATCCGCAGTCTGTATTACCAAAAATATCACACTGGAGTTGTAAATCGGGGCATTTGTTTCTAATCCACGTCCCTGCAGAGCGTTTCGACTGACTTTTATGTCGTTATCCACCGGGATAACATGCATTCTTGAGCGCTTTTTTAAGACTAATTTCATAGTATTTACTCATTATCACTCCAACTTACTTCGTGTTAACAATCAATGCGACGCACTTAAATAACACACGGATGAGTGAATAAGATTCATTTTAAGAGAAGGCTTCTCTAATGAAATATATAATAAATTCATAAAATATAAGTCAGCACAACAAATATTTATTGGAGCATATAGGCTACATGTTTCGACCTGTTAACAGGTCATAATCAGGCTTCCAGCAGAATGAATGGTTGAATACCGTCAATCTAAATAATAGTGGGGAACACGGAAACCCTGAGAGGCAGTACCACACAAGTCCCACCGCACAGTAGCACCGGTAGTCCAACAAACAACTTAATGAAAAAAGATCTGTCCTAGGTGTCAAGTACCTACTCACGTTTTAAATTGTTTTAACTAGACAATGTATGTATAATATTTTATCCAGTATCAGATTTTACACTGGTTTACAATTGTAAAAAATATTGGGATCTCAATTTCTCAACAGCACCTTTGACTCATTCTGCTGGCGGCCTGATGATGATCTGTTAACAGGTCGAAACATGTAGCTTGTATGCTCCAATAAATGCTTGTTTTGCTGAAGTATATTTTATGAATTTAGAATAAGATTCAGTTTTGTGTCAGTGGAAGAGCGGCCGAACACCTTGCATGTTGTTCCCCTAACTAATTTGACAAGGCAATACGCATGTTGCAGTATTTCCCATCAGAGTACTGTATTTATTGAAGCCAGTGATAAGCCTAGTTTTATTACGAGTATATGGAAATGAGACGGGCGTGATAAGAAGAAAAATGACGAGTTTTATACCAAAGATGTGACAGTTTCAACATAATTCGTGGAATGTACAAGGATGGATAGAAAAAGACGGTTAATATGAGGAGAATAATTAGAAATAGGTTTAATGGAAATTGAAATAAAGAATTATAGAGCTCTTTGTGGTTATAATATCTTAAACGAAGAGACAATACGTGAATGCTAGAGGAGGTCCTCGATTATACACAAAGAGTAAGATGAAATATTGAACTTCCAAGAAGTAGACGGCTGTTTGAAGTTGGAAGAATAAGATTTCCTGTTCCTCACGTGAAGAGAGTTATTATAAAACATACGTTCCTTATTTTAATGTGGGCAGTGTTTGTTTAATGAGACCGCGGTGGCACATTGGTTAAGGTGCTGTGCTACAAACCGGAAGGTCGCTGGTTCGATCCCAGATGATGTCATTGGAATTTTTCATTGACATAATTTTTCCGATCGCACTATGGCCCTGGGGTCGACTCAGTCTCTAACAGAAATGAGTACCAGGAACATTTCCTGGGGGGTAAAGGCGGCCGGTTCGTAAGGCTGACAACCTTACCACCATCCTGTGCCGTTGTCATGAAATCTGAAAACCTTAACTTCCTGAAACCCTCTGGGCCACTCCAGGCCTGTAACGGAATCACTTTACCTTTTAGTGTTAGTTTGTAAGTCTGTACTCAGTTATTAGAAGTGATAATTGGTCTCTCGTTCATGAACCACTTGTTTTATTAGTTTATGAACGTCTCTTCGCACTGTGCATAAATTTGCTGGTCTTTGTGTATTTAAAACATGACATAGTCATTTCCATTGATCCCGCACGTAATCTATCTTTTCTGCCCTTTCGATATCTCCGATTTGCTACATTCCTTCCAGACTTCCTACAAAATCTACACTTATCACTTTACCAGCCCCTTGAATGAAATTCAGTGACCCTGAAATGGAGGCAGCATGTTTTTCCGAAATGTCGGAAGAGACTGAGTATGATACACGGCGTAATAACCCAGAAGAGTACCATTCGATCAAAACCCGCCGTTGAAGCCTGAAACATGTACAGAATATGCTTGCAAAAATTTACCACAACGGTTGCGGAATTCTGCAGTTACTTATCTCTGAATACACTCGTATCTTTATGCAGAAGGGAACGTGTTCCAGTTGAGTAGGAGTTTGTGTGCTTGTGTGGGAAAGTTCGTTCGCCATAATGTTATTTATGTTTATGCTAAACACTCCACAATCCAAGAGCTGCATTTGCGGTTGATCTCAATAATTTTGTACTACAATTCATTCTTTGGGTACGCTCACGGTCCGCTCACGACCCACTCGCGGCCAGGGAAAAATGCTCTTTGGCTGTATTTAAACGCATCTGTTCTTGATCTTAACCGTGTCTTGAACATGATCGCCACTTTTGTCACTCCTGTTCAAAGACAGTGAAAAATATTTGGCCGGTTCTTGTATGACGGGAATGTGACTGTTTCTGTAATGTGATTCGAGCCTCTAAGGCCATTATCTTTTTCCTTTTGTCACCTGTACTAATAAACCATTTCACAAATTATGTTTCTGTCCTATGGGCGAAGTGTATTTGTTTGATATTAGACCATGCTTTATTTTTTGCTAATTTTTTTTTCGTTTGTAATGTGAACGGTTCGTTCAAGACTTGGTGCCCTCTTGAATCTAATAGCGGCTGTACTAGTGCTGGTCACCTTTTGATTAGAATTTGCTGAATGGCTTACACAAAGGTTTAGATCTAGTCCTTACCTCGGAACAGCGGTCGTTCTTGCGTTTCCCAATAACCAATTCTTTATGTTGAAAACTACATCCGTGTATTAGATCACGGTTATTGATTTTGCACCGCACTGTACCAGGATTGGTTCCAGAGGACATTAAATCCAGACTCAGGTTGACAGTGCCCCTTTAAGCTGTCTAGATCATCTTATGAAGCGACGGTTGGCAGCAGAAGGACGGGGGGCTGCTCGTAAGTTAATTATTCGCCATAATGACGTAATTTCCAGAGTTAATTACTTGTAGATATAGAATTCTGCTTTATATGTGTGACAATAATATTCTGGTGATCGCGGTCTGGTTGTAATCGAATCATTTCATTATAACTCATAGCAAGAGACAGACGTGGTCGAAAATCGTTGCAAATTTGATTTACATTCTGCAGGATTATGGAAAATGAAAGCGTGCTTCGGGTTCTTCGGGTTCACGTGATTGGCAAGTTCATTTGTTGGCGCCGCTGCTAGTTACGGGCGTTCTATCCAGTCGTGTCTGGAACGAAGTTTTGATTTGTCTTGTCCGGCAGAGCTGGTGAGTGGTGTTGCGTCCTTCTAAAACGGTTCTGCACATATTTTGATGGGACTAAATAACACGTTATTTTTACGTCGTGACTCACCAGGCTTAAAGAACTGTTTGCTATCTGCAGTCCGTCCGTCTGTTGGTCCTTTTTGCTGTTTAGCCCTTTGTCAGGTTTGGTAAAATTATGCATGGGATGTCTGGAAAAGTTTAGTGGCAGTACGATTTATTTGCTACCGATCGGACAGTTTACTTCCACACCCAATTGATTGATTGAAAATAAGGCGCTACTGCCCAACGCGGGCCATGGCCTCCTCATTCTTGAGGTTTCTAGATCACACACAACGACTCATCACAATTGATAGGACTTCTCTGGACGAGTGATCAGCCCGTCGCAGAGACCTTTACCTGATATAACACAACACAGACAGACATCCATGCCTCCGGCGGGATTCGAACCCACAATCCCAGCAAGCGAGCGGCCGTAGACCCACGCTTTAGACCGCGCGACCACTGGGATCGGCCATTTCCACACCCCAATAAACCTTATATTTAATTTATCTATGTAATGTATGGAGTTGAATTCGGCCATAACGTCATGAAAGTTACTGAATATTTTGTGTCCTTATGTTGTTCTAACTAAGGAGTATAACGTTATGGTTAACAGTGAGGAATTAATTGGTACCACAGAATATCTGACGTTATAGACGGAGTATCACATAAACCGATATCGCTGTAACAAGGTTCGACTGTATTTTAATTTAGACCTATGTACTGTACATAACAGCAGCTTACCCAGTACTGCATGGCAGTTAAAACAAGGAAGTAGATATGATCACGGCACGTTGTTCAGATGAGAAGACAAGAATTCAACGTAGGTTCGGCGAAGTAGTCACTGGTAAGACAGAAACTGGAGCACAGAAATAGGAAGAATAATAGTAAGAAAAACGTTTGGGGTTGATTGAAAAACGTATTATTAAATGGGTTGAAACTGCAGACACTGGCTTGGGATTGTATTTCGAGACAGCTGTATTTCTTACCGCTGCTAAATTCTTGTGCCCTATCACAAAAAGCAGCAGTCGTAAAACGAGCCGGTAAGCGAATCATTAGTCTCGGAGGGAGTCGATGTTTGAAGTATTAGTCATTGAGCCCTATATTTATTGCAGTCTCTGGGTATGCCAGTCTTTCTGTAATCAGTTGTGAATGACGCAGGCATTCATTGATGTCACAGAGTCGGCCGTTTACCCAATCCACCAGCATTTCTTGTAATGACTGATTCTTTGTGCCTTGTTTATAAACTCTATGTAAATTACAACTTTTACGGCAGGAACCTTTTCCTTTACTATAAACAGCTGTGGAACATTCAGTACCACGGCGCTGTTAGCAGTTAATACATAGTTACAGCCGTTTATTGTGTTCCGCTCCTCCACGGAGTGCCCGCAGACACTTCCTCGTACTTCGTATGAAGAAGCTTCAAAGTGTTCCATGCACGTCCCTCTGCATAGTAGCGGAGGGGCACTGAAAGGAGCAGTCAAGTCTTTGTGGTACACAGCTGTGTGCAGCCTTTAAACGATCGTATTCTCTGCTGGTAATTCACTTTCCGACAAAGTTGCAGTGTACTTAATGAAGCGCTTAGCGGAACTGGGCGTTCTCTTCAGACGAGTTTAGTCGTTTTAAAAAGTAGATACTCAACTTAGGCGAACATAGGTTTTGCTTTTGGATAACAGGCGAGATAAAGCAGGGGGAAAAAGGCCAAGTTGCTCACACCATGGAGGAGAATGGGACGCTGCTTGTGGTATATGCACATGCACACTGTAACCTCCTCACTACTTTTAATAGAGGAAAAGCTTCCGGGTCGCTTTAAACAAGAGGCCTTGTGGCTGCCACAGCCGGCTTCATCCGTATTATCATAACCTACAGGGGACCTATTCCTAACTAATGGTGAGTTAATTTCAGTCACAAAACACAACTATAATTGTATGCTAGATGATGGTATTTACGTCAGCGAAAGAGAGTCTGGGTTTGGATGAATTTAAGCAGAATAAACCCTGGTTAGATGAAGAATGTTTAGGTTTTTTGGATCAGAGGAAGCGGTCTAAAATTCAGTGGATACAGGATCCAAGCCAAAGCTATGTAGATAATTTTAATAAGGTGAGGCGTGAAGTTAGCAGGCATTTCAGGACCAAAAAGAAGGCATATCTGAGAGCTAAAATTGAGGAACTTAAAACTAACAATATGATCAAAAACATTAGGAACTTGTATAGGGGCATCATTGACTTTAAGAAGGGGTACCAGCTTAGATGTAATATAGTAAGGGATGAGAAGGGTGACTTGGTTGCAGACTCCCACAGTATTGTGGCTAGGTGGAGGAAAAATTTATCCCAGCTAATCAACGTGCATGGGGTTAAGGATGTTGGGCAGACAGAAGTACATACAGCAGAACCACTAGTACCTGAGCCAAGTGACTCTGAGTTTGAGCTGGCTATTGACAAGCTAAAAAGTCACAAATCGCCAGGTATTGACCAAATACCAGCAGAACTGATTAAAGCAAGGGGTAGAACAATTTGCTTGGAGATTCATAAACTTATTATTTCTATTTGGAAGAATGAGAAACTGCCTGAAGAGTGGAAGGAGTCGATCATAGTACCTATTCGTAAGAAGGGGGATAAAACAGATTGTAATAATTATAGGGGCATATCACTTTTGCCAACCACTTACAAAATTTTATCC
>Ga0123352_10022001_pt1 | contig 10162 bp, 7 predicted proteins | sample TergutLab28metaG_FD_89700 | JGI IMG/M metagenome (GOLD analysis project Ga0123352, IMG submission 89700) | Labiotermes labralis P1 segment gut microbial communities from Petit-Saut dam, French Guiana - Lab288 P1 | ecosystem: Host-associated > Arthropoda: Insects > Digestive system > Gut ...
GTCAGCCTACACAACACAACAAGTACTCGCTAGCTCCTGAAGATGGACGTATTAACATCTGAAACATGTTGAGCAATATATAATAAAGCAAGTGTCATCTAGTTGGTCAACCTTTATTCAAATTGCAACCAACATTGATTTTAGAACAAAGACTTAAACCATAATGTTGATGTTTCAACCTCAATAGGTGAAATGACAAGTTTCATTTCCAATCTGGATAGTGGGTCTGGGGAAGGAGGGGGAGAGAGGAAGTATGACATAAGAGTAACTGCGAGCATGAAAGAGAAGTATTCACAGTTCATAGAGAAAAAAAATGTGTTGAATGGAACTACACTGTGCCAGACTTAAAAAAAAAAAACTGGTTTGCATGCTGTACATCTGTCAAGACAGAGAGATCAAACATGTCCCTATATTTGGGACTTAGCTGCAATCGTGGGAATATTTCTGCAAGTATAATATATGTTTGCATGAAGTGCAGACCACTTGCTATGCAATTCTTCCACTGATGTCTCTACAGACTCACAACTATAGCATACCCAGTGTGAATAATGGGAGTCACGGTATATACTCCATCAATTTCTAACACTCACCTGGAGCCGTGTTGTGTATGGAAGGGCTGATTTATAACTCCCAGTACTGGATGACCTGAGATCCTATCAAAAACACCAATCAAGACTGTCACACATTGCAGTCCACTCTGGTAAATGTCACCCACTGATGTCACTTCCTCGCCACTTATGTACTCTGAGGTTGAATCTGAACAGCAGACATCAAGATATTTCAAATTATACAATGGTTAGCTGTTTGTGGGAAGTCAATGCTTTAATATATGCAGTGCATATTTTGATGTGCTGAGCACAGGGAAGGAGGAGGAGGAGGATTAATGTAAATCCCATCCTAACTCCAGGGAGCACAGAGGTTTATGGCCATATTCACAATGGTCTGCCAGTGGATACTATCCTCAGCCACATAAATACAGTCCACAGTCTCACATCCTAACTCCAGGGAGTACAGAGGTTTATAGCCATATTCACAATGATCTGCCAGTGGATACTATCCTCAGCCACATAAATACAGTCCACAGTCTCACATCCTAACTCCAGGGAGCACAGAAGTTTATGGCCATATTCACAATGGTCTGCCAGTGGATACTATCCTCAGGCACATAAATACAGTCCACAGTCTCACATCATATTTCTTTAAGTGCCATTTTAACATTACCCTCCAACTGATGACTACATGTTCCAAATGGTTTCTTCCCTTCATGTTTTCAACCAAATCCCTGTAGGAATTGCTCATGTCTTCCACACACAATACATGCTTGCTTCACATCATAATTTGTGATTTCATCATCCTAATAATTATTTGAAAATCAGTACAAATCATATAGCTCTTCATCAGCTGCCATAGCAAAATGCAATTTATGTGAGATCTGAGGTTGTCACAGCGGTATTATGATTACTGTCTTTTGGGGTGTGACACCACATAGCTCTGTAGACAGGTACCTATATACCAAACCACATAGGATCATATCCCAGCAAACCTCGATTTTCAAACACCACGTCCCCATACAATCTACGCAGAAACAGGAGGACTGAATGTACAGCACCATGCATTCCCAGTCAGTGGTCGAAAGACAAGCTACAACTGCCTTACCTTTGCAGCAAAAGCCTCAAGTACCCACTGAACAGGATGTTGGGTAGGACCCATACTTGATATGGACATTTTGGAGAAGATAAAACCTCCTGCCCTTACCAGAAATTGAAATATGGTTCCTCAGTGGCCGAAACTATATATACCCACTATGCTTTCCCACCTCCCTCATAGCTGACAAATCACTGATGAAATATGTACATCAATATTACATATACAGATACAAACAGGGTATGGCAGTCCTTGTAATGAACAATTTTACATCCAATGCTTTTGTAATACACTTACCATGCAGAAAATATACCAGTTTTACTGTGATGCATCAGACAAGGACAAGATTGCTGCTAGATCATGGCAAGGGCAAGCAAGCAATCAAACAAACAGAAATAAACACAAATAAACCAACACCAACAAACAGTGTACCTGACCGATGAGAAACTAGTCACTCATGCCAACATAAAACTATAGCACTAGAAAATTAGTCATACAAAGTCTCGTGCCTCTAAACTGTAGGCAAACAATCCATCATTACTGTCTTTTCATCCCTTTATGCCTGTATGATAAAGCATGGTTTATTTCAAGTAAAACAGAAACAGTGAAAACAGCTCATTGACATGCAGTTCATAAAATCAAACTAAAAGCATTGACATGTTTGTTAAAATAATGTCACAAAATGTCAGGCCCATCCAGATTTAGCATGTTGGCAATACAAAGCTCTACTGTATGTCCCACTGAAGATCAAAGGGCATATTGATTTTTTACTGGTTATGGGTAGGATGTTATTTTGCAGATAAAATGGACACATTGCACTAGGACTAATAAAACACACAAGTCAAAGCATTTGAAATCCTAATAGCAAAACACCAACAGTGAGAAATTTTAAAGCATAAATAATGACAATGGTGTAAAATGTAATAAAATGTGTCCTTGTAATGAACCACACCACTACATTGAATTAAACGTAACAACAAGAGTGTGCTAAGAAGTGATAATCTTATGGAAAGGTGGTGAGTTTGTTGTTGGCAGTGATTTATACCTGAAAATACTGACCCCACAGTCCCAATGGTCACAACTGTTATAGTTCAAATCTGAATCAACTGTTTATTATGCAAAACATACAATTACAGCTATTGCCTAACAAGACAATTACAGTGACCAGATACAAACAATTCCCAAGTCATTCCAAAATCTGTGGACAGTCAACTGAAGTATTAATTTCTTTAATTTACAGACAATCTCTCACTAACTTTTGCACTGTCTGGTGCTCTTTCTTGTCTCTTTTACATAGATCTCAGTACTGCACACTATAAAGTGTTGACAGGAAGATAATTAGTGAATGACGAACTGGAAAAGACTAGGAAAGAACCACTCATGGCACAAGTGAAGTACTATCCTGGTATATGCCTAAGAACCAAGAAAACAACACAGGAAACATCAGGATAGGTAAAGCACCAGCCACGGTTTTAAATCAGTACCTCCATCTGGAGGTTAGTGGTCACTGGGTAGATGTGACTGCCCTTATGATAGCATACAAAACCAAACTGAGTCTAGCATAATGCTTTAGCTGTGACTAACAGGACCACTAGACTTTTTGTCAGCATGTGTTATAACATAACTCCTAACGCTGTGTTCTTGATTAAATAAAAAAACCTCAACTAAACATAAAAGTCCATACAAACATGATTAAATATATAATGTAACCAAACTCAAACATAATAGCAATTATTTATCAAAAATTTCTACAAACCCTGGCAACCAAAATGAAAATGTAATGTCACACATAAAATTGTCTTTATTTTAGAACCCACCCAAATGTCAAGTTAGAAATAAATCCCCAGACAATAACACAAATTGTAACAGTTTACTGGCTAATTGGGTCTCTCAAACATCTCAAGAATGCCAACAGGGTAACGTATCATATAGTACATTGGCATTAATATGACTATAGAGGAAAAACTGAAGTACTTGAATGAAAAAGTGAAGAATTTTATAAAAAGTCTGCCATAGTGTCATTTCATCCACAAAATATGTTATACATGTTGTCCCGGAATTGAAATTGATCTATGTTGTCACGTACTGGTTCAGTGCTCAAAGAATCCCTCACAGATTGCAAGAAGAAGGTTTCATAAAATGTTAAAATAATGTATTATAAATCACTGATAAATTTATGTTAAAATCAACTGTTCACACAGAAATTCTAATCAGTCCTATGAATAGCTTTTGCCTTACAATTTTAATGTGCAGAGAACAAATTGGAAGAGTTCTGATATATAAAGAGAGACAATTCTGTAATCAACCCAAATGAATTGGAAACATGACACAATGTTGAGTGAAGCATGTGGGTCATACCAATAGGATCAATCCACATGCCACACTGCTCCAGTGGTAGGGTAAACTGTGGCAAGTTGCCCATGTCAATTTCCTCCACACCAAGATCTCTGTGGACCTCCACAGCCAGCACCTCAGCTGCCTGAATGTCACCGCTCAAAACCTGCAAATATACCATCCTATGACCCCAATTCTCCAAACTACATCAGTCATTAAAAACTGCACAGTAACTTCTGGGAACAATGAATGAAACTTTCATACTTGAAATACTATAATGCTAACATATAAGCCTGTCAAACTTAGACTAATGTTACATAAATTACAAAACAATTTCCTCCCTTCTTGGTCCATTTTATCTGATGTATATCGCAGTGAGTGATGTCTAGATGCTAACATCAATGGCTCAAGATATATCACATCTACGTGTGTTTGTGTGTGTGTGTGTGTGTGTGTGTGTGTGTGTGTGTGTGTGTGTGTGTATGTGCATGATTGTGAGAGCAGGCAAATAAACTTGCCTGAAGTTGAGCCTGTGTGGACTGTCATAACCATGCATTTCAGCAACCTACAGTACGAAGAAATGCCTAATAAGCATGATGAATCTCAGTATAGCACTAGAGCACACAACAAATGTTTTATTGGACCGTAGATCATTGTAATAGTTGAAGAATAAAAGACCAACTTGATGCCACTTGTTATTTTATTTTACTTCTTATGTATTCAACATGTTTTGGACATTAATATATCCATCATCAGGAGCTTGTGACTGTGTTGTTGAATTACCACATCGGTCGTTTTGTTCTTGGTTCGTTGTGTGTTGGAGATTTGGTGCGGCTGGGTTTGAGTAGTGTCCGTGTTGCAGGCTTCAGCCTTCAACATGGACACTACTCAAACCCAGCAGCAGCCTGCAACATGGACACTACTCAAACCCAGCCGCACCAAATCTCCAACACACAACTGAGAACAAAACGACCGATGTGGTAATTCAACAACCCAGTCACAAGCTCCTGATGATGGATATATTAATGTCCAAAACATGTTGAGTACATAAGAAGTAAAATAAAATAACAAGTGGCATCAAGTTGGTCTTTTATTCTTCAACAAATGTTTCGTTGGCAGCATGCAAGTGTGTGAAATCAGTAGTATAAGAGAAACATGAAATTTCACTTCTACAAACCATGCTCAGGAGACTGGCTGTAGCCACCTGATCTTCCTGCACTTCAACCTTGATGGTGTCTCCCAGAATGTTACTGAACATGTTGTTTTCTTCTCCAAAGATGTGATTTGCAATGGCAGGAAACTGTGACACATACATCACTCAAAAAACAACTAGAAATTACAGGTTCCTGAGAACAACAGTGCTTGTAGTTCATCAATCATTTAATAAATTAAAGGCAATGATCTTTAGCTGATAAAGTTCCTTGCTATCTGTTGACCAATGGAGATTACGTTACATTTAATTTGGCTCCAGTTATGTAGGTAAGGCCCCCAGAGACCTGCAGCATGAGGGGCCCCAAAATGTGCAGAATACTAAAATCAGTTTTGGGTTCTTTCAGATTGGATTCCATTGTTCAGACAGAAGGCAGTATTCCACGACCCTGGTCTAAGATCTCGGAATAAGTTCACTAATAAAAGCTGGGGATCCCCCAGTTATCAAGTAGCTGGGGTGGGTGGGGGACCCTGTTTGTGCTCAAAACACAGCAACCATCACCCCACAACTGCTACCTTTATCACATAATTCTAAGTTGGGGACAAATTCCCATCAGCTATGCTTTACAAATAAGTCCATGTAGCAGAGTTCTTCCTGAGAAGCTAACTGATCCTCAGCTAGGCATGTCTCACATAGCATCCTTCATATTACCGCATCCAGTGACATTAGGCTGATAAATTTGGCCAAATTTATTTTTTCACAAATGAAATAAGCAATGATTATACTGTTGCATGTTCCTTTCACCTGAAAAATGAAAAACAGCAGACGAGTTCAAAAATGCAAATGCACACTTAACCTAGCTGAAACAAAGTAAAAAAAAAATGTGCCTGGTTCATACAAATTATTCAAAGGAAGAACTGAAGTTGAAAATAACTGGTAAACAGTGAACAGATGTTTATATAAGCACTGATACCTGACTGCCTATATCATGCTTCACTGTCTCCTGTATCAGAACATCTGCCAATGTTTTGAAGTCTTGGACAAATCTTGGATTTTTTTCCAACCCCTTCTTTTCTTGAACCAGCAACTTAAATAGGTGTTCATCCTGCCGAATCACTCTGGCTATGTTGGCAGCCTTTTCTGATACCTTCAAGAGTGATTCAAGGAAACGAGCGCCCATATCTTCAACTGTAACACGTGATTAAAGATATGTTAAAACAAATTTCCTCTTGAACACTCAAGTCTTCTGGGGCATGGCCTAATGCACACAAGAAGATGTTACCTACATGGTAACTACGTAACTACCTACCAATGATAACCATGTAACTATGTGTCAACCCACACAGCCTCTTGCCCCAGAATCAACACCAATATTAGAATATCAAACCTTGAAACTTTTCTAATTTAAATTTGAAAAAATTAAAATATGCTCATACAGATGTGTCAAATTATTATGTTCGTTGTGGAATATGTCAAATTGTCACAAATTCCCTTCCAAATTGTCTTTCAGTCAATATGCTTTTGCCATGCACTGTATTGTGCCCTACACATGTGCATTTTAACAAAAAAGTTTCTACATCCAGGGATTATGAAAAAGTTAAACTTCAGACTGAAAGATAGTGCCAAATAAAGCAGAAGATACAGCTATCAGTGTGGCTGTACACATTTTGGATGAAGAAGTGCTAGGATAATTGTAACAAGGAATACAAAAGGAACTGCTGGTGGGTATGGAAATGTATAGCAAGGGGTTATGAGCTTCAATCATCCAGAAAATAACCACAAGAACTGTTAATTAAGACATGGTAAGATGGTTTTAATCACTTTAGAATAACAGACCAATTACACTGGGTTTGATCTCAGGCCAGTCCATGTGGAATTTAAGGCAGACAAAGCAACAATGAGACGGGTTTTTCTTCAAAGCAACATCATTCCACTAGTGACACGATCATTCATCTACTGATGATATAATATTAGCAACTGACAGTGTCATTGATTAAAACACTTTCATCTCTCCATCAATTTAATCATTTATCATGTTTCTCAAGACAGAAAAATCCAGTACCCATATGAGTAGCACTATGCAAACACATTTAAAATTAAAAGCTTGCACAGATTCACAAAGCATTTTGCAGATACCTCTATTGTATTCCAAGGATCTTAGATATAGGTGCAAGTACTTTCACAGCATGAACACAAATATGAACCATTAAAATGAGAAACAATAACAATATCAACAGACTTACAGCAGCCAAAAGGAGGAAAACATATGACAACAAGCAAAACAAAAGTCAGGAAACACACATTTATCAATTATTTAAACCTTAGTCATCTGATACATTGGACTGAGACAAGCCATCATTACGTACCATCAAGTCATATTGATATTACACATACTTGAATCTTCAAAAGTTAATGAAGTTGGTGTCAAAATCTATGGATAATGCATACACATTCAGGTACATGTCTGATTAAATACAACAACCTGGAAGACTTAAATAACTGATAAGGCATAATAACCCAAAAGACTTGAACCTTCATCAGAATCATTCTATGAACCCACAAACTTTGAAAACGCTTCTGAATAACATACTTCTAAGTAATTTTGGCATTCCAGCAATATTTGTCAAAAGTTAGTCCTTAATAACCACATACTGCTGTACCATAAGAATCATACGTCATCTTCTGAATGCACAATTTGTTTTCTAAATATTTCAGTGTAATCACACATGCAGCATTTACTGCTTCAGTAACAGCATGTAATCTGTTGGCAGCAGAATCAGTTCTTGAACATCTTTTTAGGAAGAGTTTCCTCATGACTTGAAGCTGCTGGCCTTTAGAATGAGAAGTTTAGCTCTGTATAAAAGACCTGCATTACTACATCTGGGATCAAGGTTTCTACATCCGAGTAAAGCCGCATTTCTCTCTGCTGCCTCTTACCCTGCTCACCAATCATCTATAATGCTGCCTTAAACCTAAAAAAGGAAACAATAAACAAAGACACAGAACAAAACATCTTACATTCAGCATTGCTGTTTCATATTCCTCATCACTCCTTTGAATCTTGGTACAGTCTTCCAGGTGTTGCAAGCACTTCAGATGGGAAATGCAACATAATCAATTGCCCAGCTGAAAGGGGGATCCTCTTTTTAGGATCTACAATGAGCCACTTACATATGACTGACTACAGGAAACATCTGCTTCTGTAAATATTCCATCATTGTCAACATAATCCAAAGATTTTGAAAATGGAATACTCATTCTATCATATTAAAAAGGCTGATAGCAAGAACTATTCACAACATATATGCACACTTGAAGAAAGAAGTGTCTGATCACAGGAGCAAGTGGCTAAGTGAAATTAAAACTTCATTCTCTTATGTTTGTAGAGACCATTACATATACTCTATTCTCATGCCATGTTCAATAGTGTTTTTATTTATGTTCATAACTGACCTCTGTACCCATTTACTTCACGATTTTTGTTAATTGATCTGTATTTGAGAAACTAAGAACTAGTGGCTTATAAATATTGTTGATGGGTGACAGACACCACTTCTATTTCATTCAGTCACTTCTAAACCTACATGTGTGCACTTCGTAAAGCTTTTAATTTTGCATTCAGAAACTTTTACATCAAAATCCGCTACTATGTCAAAAAGAAACTCAATAACACTTTTAATGTAGAATTTATTATCTAACTTTGTAGATTTTGCTTGTTTGACAACAGGCGCCAGGGCATTGCTGACATATTTCTGAAACTTTGTGAGATTCTCAGAGTAGTGAATATGAAATTACGCTTTTTTTTTTAGGGCGGGAAGTTGTAAAGTCCTGTAAATGAGTACACACATATCGGAGAAACCTGCCGGATTCACCTTCAGATTAGACGAAACGCTGGTACCTATTTATCAGACAATACGATGTTACATCCAATAAGGCCGTTATCTCCCACTTTTTGGACATGAGAAAATATTTAGATCTTTTGTGAAGTATATTAAACCGGGACACATAACAAATGGGATCGATATTCCAGCACGAGACACAAAAAAATAAATAAATAACCGATCCGAAATAGCACGACAGCAAAACCAATTTGAACATGCAGATGTAGTAACATCTATGGCAACAGCTAACCGGTTCTAAATTTGACGCGTACTGAATCATAACAACAAATCTGCAGGTTCGGCATGAGGAAACAGCCTTAAACTGTTGACGCATCGTTCGCCAACACAGTAAATCTTCTACCAACAAATGACACTAATTTGACACAGTACGCAACCACCGGATTTTACTAGCAAGCAACTCACAAACAAGACATGTGCCAAAAGAACACAATTATTGTTGGTATTATTACACCCGTCACTTAGAAAATGCATAAAACTGACCTCTACCAGTACACAGCATACCTGTAATGATCGACCTTCGAACTTCCTCAGTTGTCAATTCCGGGAAAAGATCAGCTGACTGTAACCAACTGAGACAACCGAAACATGAATAGCCACAGGTATAAAATAAATATAAAATACTCATGCACTCTTGTTAACATTGCAAATATATTGCACGGAAAACGTGTATATCACTACATTTGGACCTTTTCGCTCACCAAATGTCATAATTGTACACTCATCAAACTGCGAGAAAAATATTATATTCTTCAAGGTTGGTGACAATGATCGGCAAGGCTTAAGAATATTAGTACGGGGAGATCTAAGGTATGTAGTGTAAGTGACGTAGTTGTGAGAACCATTCATTTCACTCAGATTTCATATTTTTTTGTGTGGTGGCGGTGAGGGGTCACATATACTCGGTCCTGAAGTTATCGTTCTGAAAATGAGCACATTGTAGTATCTGAAGGGATGCATTTAAACTGACCGCGAATAGTTACACATAAATACCAAGTATCACTGTAATGATAAGATGGCGGAATTGACTGGTTGTTTTGATTTATACTCTGGTTTGTTAAATCGAAATGGTGAAATAGATTGTTCAAGTTGTAACGAACTGGTGTGTGTACTTAAAAATGCGTCTGAAGAAATA
>Ga0123352_10022004_pt1 | contig 10162 bp, 9 predicted proteins | sample TergutLab28metaG_FD_89700 | JGI IMG/M metagenome (GOLD analysis project Ga0123352, IMG submission 89700) | Labiotermes labralis P1 segment gut microbial communities from Petit-Saut dam, French Guiana - Lab288 P1 | ecosystem: Host-associated > Arthropoda: Insects > Digestive system > Gut ...
AGGTTTTTTTTATGGGGTTTTTTAAAAATTTTTTACAATCTTAATTTCCCCCCCCCCCCCTCCGCCCCCCAGGGGGGGGGGGGTGGGGGGGGGGGGGGGTATTTCCAATGAATTCTCAAAGTGGAGGCCTCTTGGGTAATCTTGGTCCAGTCAAGGGACTTCAACAGGCTTGGTCCCACTTACCTAAAAATTACTTTGTGTCAACCCTGTCTCACTATAAACCTTCTGAGCCCCTACATGAAACCATCAGTGGAGAGATTTGTGATTAATTTGAAGTGCATTGCATGATACACAGCACATGGGCACAGTATAATCCACATCTTTTCCCCTTCCTGCAAGTACAGAGATCCGGTCAAATCCACTTCATTTACCTCAAAAACCAAGGTATCTTGGACCCTTTCCTCTGGTAATGGCGTAGGAATTGTTTCAATCCCCTTTGCTGCACATCTTTTCCTTTGTACACACTTTGCTATCACTCCTCATACCATTTTCCTCCCCCTTAGAATGCAGAAATGTTGGTGCAGATCAATGAGTATGACTTGAACTCCCACATGCAAAGACTGCTGATGCCTTTCTCTAACCAGTCTCTTCACCAACTCATAGTTCAAGGGCAAAACCACTGGACATCTAAACTCATCACTGTCTTCTCTTTGGATAATCCTTGTCCTCACCCTAAGAAGACAATCTTCATCGATAAGCTAGCAAAGAGATTTTAGTTTCAATTTCAAATCTCCATCTTCTTTGAGGATTTCATACTGTACAATCTTCAGAAGCTTCCTTTCATCACCTTCCATTTCTGCTACAAGCAATTCTCCCTCCAATCTGTTGTTTTTCTTCTGGTAGTTTCTGATGAAACATAGCATCCATCCAATCATCCTCAAGATCTGGCAATATCGGAAAAAATGCTGCAGTTACCACTTCTCTTCCATGATAGTACTGAGGAAATATGAAATAACACCCTTTCTTTTCTCCCTCGTGATTTCTACTTCATCAAACTGAACATTGGTGTTAGGCAAATCTTCCTCCTTTTGTTCCAACCAAGAAGGTCACTCCCACCATCTGGAGCTCAACAAGGCCTTTCCAGAACACACACGGGATGGTAGATTGATTGGATTGAGATCATCTGGTACATGTCTCCATCCCTTCTTCATAGTCAGGCTTCAAAATCACCTTCACACAATTATTGACAAATGCCCCCCATTCACTGGACGTAAAAACACAATTGGATCAAAAATTTTGTGGACTGTTAACAAAATTTTCCTTTCTTGTGACAGTCTGATTATGTTCTACCAAAGGTTTCATATCACAGAGTAGGAAATCTTTGTCTTTATCCCACAACAAACCATGGATGAGTATGGGTTCCCTTGATTTATTACCTTTTTGCAGTGTGGAGTGTTCCCAGCCATAAAGATCCAACCAAGCACTGGGTAGCAGCTCCTTAGATTCTTGAATGAACTTAAAGAGTTCTTCCTCACTATGCATAGAAGTCACATTGTTATCCACGTAAAGAGATCTTCTCAAAACTTCTTAAATCGCCTTGAGTTTGACTGGCTTTTTTCCAAATGTAGACTGAGCATGGGAGCCAACAGAAGTTCACGACAGCCAAGTCTGAAAACCATCCAGTGATGCCATAATATCTTGAGTTTCTCTCTTTGAAATTTCTCCACCATACAAATCTGAGAAAATCATGTCCCTTCTCAGCTACATCAATCTGTAGAAAAACACGTTTTATGTCTTGGACAACTCCAATTCTTTGTACTCAGAATTTCACAATTATTGGGGGAATCTGTTCTAACAGGTTTGGGCCCTTTTGAAGGCAATTATTTAGCAAGGGTGCATTCTTCCCCCTGCATGAAACGTCAAACACAGGTCTAATCTTGGTCATGGAGTTCTTCTTGAACACACCTTGATACAGCAAGTAGTAAGCCAGATTTTTTATCTCTTCTTATGGCACCACCTCTATCATTTTGTCTGTCACCCACTCATCAAACACAGCTTTATAATCGCTATATCTATCTTAAGCTAGCAGTCTAGTTGTGGTGGAGACACATCTTTTTCTTACAACATCAAGATTCTCTTGAAGAGCTTCATCACTTTCAAGCCTAGTTAAATAAACTTCATATCTGTCATTTCAACCTTCCATGAAGATGGAACTGACAGAGTGTTCCAGCATATCAGCACATAAATTTCAGATGCTGAGGAATCACACAAAAAAAAAATGTAACATTCAGAACACAGAAAAAGTTTGAAATTATGAAACTTCATAATGCCCATCTTCATCTGTGATAACAGTTTCTTTGAAATGGTCAAGTGCAGCTTGTTCCAATACATGTCTGGAGAGTGTCTCTACTGGGTCTCCAATCCCCAGTGTATTGTAATTCCATAGCTCAGCAACTGCAGCGTTGTGGAGCAGCAGTGGAGTTACAGCTAGTGTAGACACTCTTTGAATTTTCTTGCCAGGCACTATGCTCATGATCAACCAGCCTAGCCTGGTTTCTACTGCCCCCAGTCCACATTGCAACTTGCACATCTGTCTAGTAAATAGTAGCCCACAAGTGTCTGGCCCTGTTAGTGTCTGTGTTTTGGTACATCCTTCCCCATAGAAAATTGTTGGGACTCTTGGCTATAACGTCTCTTCGGTCCCATGGAACATTTGGTAATGTCCAGTTATGTTCGGGACACTTCATCAAAGCTTCCAGTTTGCAAGCACATGGCCACATGGGGCAAAATGGTAGACAAAGGAAGTCTAGTTCTAACCGCCATGTGGTCAGTGGAGTGACGTGTGTGACTACAAGTTTAGTGTTGGTGCAAAATAACAAGTGGGGTTAACTTGTAGGAGCCGTGCGAACACAACAGTGGTGATGAGGATGGGATGCTGCCTGGACCCTCAAAAGATCACTGCTGTAGCCGACATGCCTGCACCCACCAACATCACTACAGTCTGCTCCTTCCTTGGGCTAGTCAATTACTACCAGCCCCCTAACATGTGCTCTATCCACCAACCCCTTGATGACCTCCCTAAGAAGGACAACGAATGGAAATGGTCAACTTGCTGCCAATAAACGTTTGAGAGCATTAAAGGCATTCGCTGTTTGTACCTCCTCCTCACTCACTACGACCTGTCACTTCAAGTGATCGTCACTGTGGTCACATCAGTACACGGACTGGGCGCCCTCATACAACACCGGTGGCCAGATGTCTCGGTCAAGGCCAGATGGCTCGGTTAAAGCCATTGCTCATAATTCTTGTTCACTGAAACTGGCATAACAGAACTAAAGTTAGATTGAGAAGGAGGGCCTGGCATTAATTTTCGCCATAAAGAAATTACGCAAGTATATTTACGGACGGCATTTCACACTTCTCACGGATCATCGACCCCTTTCATTGATGTTTGGAAACCGCAAGGGTATTCCAGTTCATTCAGCCAATCACCTACAACGCTGGGCAGCAACCCTTCTTGGCTATGTCTTTAGGATCGAGTATAGGAAGTCAACGGATATTGATGAGGCTGACACACTCGTCTTATTTCGTCGCACTCGGCACTGGACGAAGAAGTCGTCGTCGCTGCTCTTCAAGCCGAGTTTGACATGGACATGCTGACCAGTTACCTTCCAGTGACCTTCGATAAACTCAGCTTAATTACCAAGAATGCTGTACTACCACAAACAATGAAGAAATTCATCAAGTCTAATTGGCTGGACCTCAGATTTCTCCACCAGCATGCCGACTTGTCACAGCTCGAAGGGTTCTACTGACACCGAGAGTCCCTCACGATCGAGGATGTGTTCTGTTTAGGGAATGTGTGCTTATTCTGACCGCACTGTGGATCAAAGTTCTCAAACTCCTTCACCAAGGACATCTGGGGATCCAACGAATGATGTCACTCACGCGCAAATACGTGTACTGGCCGGGCATGGACCACGACATTGAAGAAATGGTTTGTTTGTGCAGGCCTTGCACAGCAGCAGCAGCAGCAGCAAAGCAGTCTCTCAAGGCAACATTGCACTCATGGCCTCCAGCAACAAAACCTTGGGAGCACATTCACATAGACTTCGCTGGTCCACATCTGGGATGGCACTTCCTCAACGTCGTGGATGCCTACTCAAAGCATCCTGATGTTATTTCAGTGTCCAGCATGACGTCCCGGCAAACAGTGGCAACACTTCGTAAATGTTGCGCCCAGCATGGTGTTCCAGACACATTCGTCAGCGACAACAGGACACAGTTTACCTCACATGAGTTCAGGGAGTTCTGAAAGGTTAACGCTGTCAGTCACATTCTGTCACCACCATACCACCCCCAATCAAATGGACTGTCCAAACGCTTTGTCAACATCAAGCGTGGTCTCCTCAAACTGAGAGGGGAGGGAGATGTGGATAAAATCTTGGATACATTCCTGCTGGCTCCACTCTTCAACCACAACGTTGTCCTGCTGAACTGTTCTTTGGACATAAGCCCCGGTCAACACTGGATATTCTTCTTCTGACCAAGCAACCAAGAGGGCGTGACATAAAAATGGAACGCCAAGTCAACCGCCGACATGGAACATTCGCGCGCAACTTTGTCAGGGGAGAACCTGTCCATGTTCGATACCACCAATCTCATGATTGGAAGACACGATCAGTCACTAAACAAATTGATGGCCGTCTCTACGATGTGACGCTGGCTGATGGATCAACCCACAGGTTTCATGCCAACCAAATGCACCTGAGATCCACATAACTGATGGAGGATGACTTCACAGCATTTGCAGACTCTTTCAACCTGCCCGCTCGACAGCTGCAAGTTGCCAGTGGAGAAACTGGACACTTGAACAAACATGCAGCAGACCACAACTAACAGACAGCAATCAGGGAACTCCATCTGCAGATGAAGTCAAAAGTCAAGCAAAATATTGTTCGAACCCCACCGTTCTAAATGAGATCACACACCAAAGAAACAATTTGAGTTGGGCCCAAGAAGGAAAACATAAAAGTATCCATAAATTAGTTCCACTGGTACAAGCTCTTTTCCTTGAGTTTTTCTAAAAAGCGGAGGTGTTAGGACCCCTGGTTATAACGTCTTCACGGTCCCATGGAGCGTTCAGTAATGTCCAGTTATGTTCGGGACACTTCGTCAAAACTTTCATTTCGCAAGCACGTGGCCACATGGGGCAAGCTGGTAGACAAAGGGAGTCTGGTTCTAACGGCCATGTGGTCAATGAAGTAATGCATGAGAGTACAAGTTTAATGTTGGTGCGAACTAACAAGTGGATTTAACTTGTAGGAGCCATGCGAACACAACAAAAACCTTATCCCTTATTCTTAAGACTCTCTTGTCCAGGGTTCTCTCTTGAGCCTTGGGATCTTCCTGCAGATGACAGTTTGGTCTAATACCAGTATTTCACAAAGAAATATGCCATCCCTACTGTACACCTCCTCATGTAGAGGGATTTATTTTATTCTCTGGGTTTAGCTCCATGAGTCAACATTTCAGATCTCACCGATTGGTACGCCAGATCTGTCACTGTTTCCTTGAACACATAGGATCACTGGGACCCACTCTGGATTAGAGCCCTTGCTTTCTGCTCATTCCCATTTACTTCACCATCAAAGTTTGCAGAACAACTTCCTGCAAACAGTTCTGATTACTCATGTTGTCCACTCTCTGTTCCTTTTTTCCTGCTTGGCTCTTACAAACATTCTGACTGAGCATTAATTCTGGGCACATGAGTTCAAGATGTTGCTTCCCACACATCACACACTTCTTATTTGACTTGCAGGAATGCGACCAGTGACCTTGCTTAAGACACTGGACACAGCAACTTTCTTTCTTCAAGACATCCTTCTTTTCCATTGAAGTTATTTTTGAGTTCAATAGCAGTCTTTACTGTCATGGTGTTATTTGCAGAACACACCAGTTCTAGTGTATTTCTTCACATTACCTGAAAAGAGATCATTCGCTGTGGGCATATTATCTACGTCAGGCAATTTCATCTTTGGTTGCACACGAAGACAATCTTGGATATGGAACCCATTGTGAATCAATGAGATCCTTTCTTCACCTTCTACTTCATTCTTAAGGAAAAGCAGCAGCTGATATCACTATCGGAATATATAAGTTTAGATGTGTCATCATCAGCTGGTTTCACAGAGGTTCTCAAAAACGCTGTAATCATATCTTCAGGGAGGGATGATTCACTAGGAATGCTGCATATTTGCCACTTGTCATCTCCAGGGACCATAAGTGGGAAGCTGCAGGCAGTGTCATGAGACCTGATTCCTTCTGTCATGGCTTGGATGAGACAGTGGAATTTGTCCTCCTTTTTGATCTCTGAGTCATCATGCATGCATTTGAATTGACTCCAGAATCGTAGCCACTCTCTCACTTCACCACTAAATTTTCTCAGTTTGATCTCTGGCAACTTGAGGCATTCCTTGCCTGCATGGCTGTCTGCTATGAAATTCTCTTTCTCATCTCCTACTGCAGTCATACCACGTATTACATCCTTCACTCTTTCACTAAGTGACATCTAGTTTCTTTCTGTGTTCTTCGGCTGTGAAGTATTCTGCATTGCACGCTTCTCCTTCACCTTCATGTATCAGAATTTCCAGTATCTTCATATCAGCCACCACCCACTTTCATCTTAACCTCTCTAATTTTCTAAATTGCAATAATATTTCTTCGTCTGTAACTTCTTTCTGAAATGCTATCATTATTGCTTTAAAGGTTTTTGAGAATATCAACTAGATCATTTTCCTGGTTTTCATGAGTTTATCCATGTTTGTTGCTGTGTGAGTGGTTGGTGCCCAGTCACAGTTGCCAGAAAATTTGTAAGCATTCTACACTGCTGCCTTCTTCTCTGCCTACACCAGTTACTAGTCTTCAGGGTTGCTATATATATTTGTAGTCTTTCACACTACACAAAACTGTACCTGACACAAAATCATTCATGAGTGTCACTCATCCCTGCATTTCTTTGTTCCACTACTACTTCTCCCATCCTTCATTCCACCTTACAGCATGCTACCAAGGCTCTTCTTGGGCACATGTGCACACCTTGTAAACATGCTTATGACAACAACAGTAACATTTATTGCACAATCCTTTTTATAAGGATTTTACAAATATGTGTGTGTGTTTTTTTACCTTACATATGCGCCATCAGCTAAGTACATCCACCTCTCACCTGCATCATAGTTAATGTTAAATACAGGACGTTTCTTAATGTTCTCCATGATTACAAACATTTATAACAAGAAAAACGAAGGACCTACCTTAATGGAATTTTTCACAGCCACAGGAAAACTGAAAAAGTTTTTCTTAACAACTAGAGATGTTCGATGTGTGCACCACAGGTGACATGGCACACATCGATACAATATTCAAGTTCTTGCTACGTACACGTCAACATGGGTGCATTGATATTCTTCACTGCTGCAATGATCAGTGCCTTTAGGTCAGTGAGGTCACGTAGCAATGGTGGGATGAATACCTGGTCTTTGACATATCCCCTAAGAAAAAACCACAGGGCATAATGTAAGGGGACCTTGGAAGTCATAGCATCAGTGGTTGGTCATTTCCAGATGCATACCCTATCCATCGTCCTGGTAAGACTGTGTTCAGGTACTGACAAACCTCACAGTGGAAGTGGGTGGGACTTCCATCTTGCTGGAATATGAACATTGGTATGTTTTGCAACTGTGGCTAACGCCACAGTTGCAACATGTCCAGATATATCGTGCCAGTAACGGTTTCTTCAGCAACGAAGAATGGACCATACACTTTTTGACTGGAGACTGTACAAAACACATTGACTTTAGGAGAGTCACATTGATGCTCCACATATGCAAGTGGGTTTTTCAGATCCCCATATTCTGACATTGCGGCGATTTACTGCAACGCTGACATATAATGTCGCTTAGTCACTGAACTGCACATTTTCCAGGAAATGATCATCAGAACTCAAGTCTTGTAATTGTAAACAGAAATCAAGCTGGTGCCTGTGATCTTCATCAAACAATCGTTGTACCATTTGGATGTGGTATGGTTTAAACACCAAACACTTACACAGAACCCTCCACACTGTTGTTTTTGACATTGATAACTCCTTAGCTGCAGTTCCCATTGATTTCTTCGGACTATGCAAAAAACTGGTCTGAACCCATTCAACGTCATCTTCAGTGGTTAATGGTGACCACTTGATTTCTGCTTGCACAGACACCCATTTTCAGTAAATTGTTTATACCACACACAACTGGTCTTGTCTGTAGGTGGGTCCTTAGCGTACTTTGCACGAAATACACATTGCACAGTAACCACAGAATTACCTGTGTGATATTCCAACACACAAAATGACTTCTCCCCCGAAGCGGCCATTTTCTCATTACATACATTCGCATCGCCTAGCGGCAGAAGTGTGAACTACGATGAAAAACAACGTACTGGGAAAAAAATTTTGAGTTGTTCATTCTATCTGTACAGGTTTCATAAATACATGTCCTACGGTTTTCCTATAATAAATTTTTGTAATCCCGTAGTACATTATGAAATGCCTTGTATATATACTGAGCGTTCCCTTAAAAAGACTGGAACTATATAAGTAAAAGAAAGGGGCTGATACTGACCTGTAAATTTGATAATGTTTGTCAGTTCCCAGCATAAAAGAGTGTGCAATAAAATTCTTAGTTGGTTTATACCGATTGTTGTTACACACCAAAATACATATGATCACAAATAACCACTAAACAGAGATTTTGGAGTGGAGATTGTTTGTTGCAGAGACGAAGAGTTCTGTGAAATATTCATCTGCTGAGATGGGATTTCCAAAAAAAAAAAAATCCAGACAGGCATAAACTACAAATAATCATATATAATTTAAAGCTTGCACAGCAACTAAATTAAGTAAAACATTTTTGGGCTGGCAGCCACGTCAGATGGTTGAATGGCGAGTAAACTAACGTCACAAGGACCCTGTCTGTCCCCATCATCAGGGAACTGACTAACTCTGAAATCTATCCACGTCATGATATGCCTGCCCATTTTAGCTGGTGGCATGACAGTAGTTTTGGTACGTGGAGTCAAGTATCTGCTGCGCTTGGTACTCCTCCTGTGTTAATTAACATGTTGGTTATATGTGACCTGATGCAGCTGCTAGCCTGAGAATGTTTTATTGTACATATAATCGAAACTGCTAGGTGATCTAACAGTCTTCCTTAGTAATTTTGTAGCATGGTTCCTAGGAGTAGTAATATCCGGTTTTTTTAGTAATATTCTGTCATGTGATGGTTTAAAGTAAAATGGTGGTACAGTCTGTCATCTTCGCTAGGGATGGACCTAAATCTGTTTTATATGCAGGCATTTAACATGTGTTGGTGGTATTTTATGTTGCTTGAGGTGGTGAAAAAAGTACTGTCATCTGGGTTACGACACCACATAGTTTCATATGGCCTATGATACCCATTACTCTACAGTCTTGTTACTCTTACAAAAACACGTAGTATCATTACACACAAGAGTACAGTCTCAAGAACTCTTTTGTGTCACTAGAGAATGTCTACATAGGTTTTTTACTATGGAGCACATCCTTCCTCTGCTAGACTGCTTACAAAAATACATGAAAAACATACCATAAAAAACTCAATGTACACGTACAAGTGGTCTTCCAGATGACGAACACATGATTTTCAAAACATGTAGAAGACATGAAGAATTGAATTGAAACATTAATTTTAAAAATGTGCATTTTGTTGGTCAACATTACATAATTGGTTGTTAAGTATTCATGAGTCTCAGGTTTATTTGTTATACATGATTGTCAATTTTTTAATCAGGTGGAAATAAACAGTGCATTCAGAAGAAGGAATTTAAGTTTGGTAATAAATATCTTGTTAATTTTTTTAAAGCTCTTGTAATACTGAAAATAAATTGATTGTTGATTTTAAATTGAGCCATCCCCGTTGTGTGTATATAAACAATAGGTGTGGGTATCAGTCAGTGACACAACAATATCTAAGAAGATGTTTAATACAGGATGAAGTAAACTACATGTTTTGGCCTAATGTGGCCATCATCAGGTTTACATCCGAAAGTATGTGGTATTGCTTTATAGGATTGGTATGGATATGTCACATTGGTGATATCTCAGCATCTGTGATGTTTATTATATGCTATTTATAGGGGG
>Ga0123352_10022006_pt1 | contig 10162 bp, 6 predicted proteins | sample TergutLab28metaG_FD_89700 | JGI IMG/M metagenome (GOLD analysis project Ga0123352, IMG submission 89700) | Labiotermes labralis P1 segment gut microbial communities from Petit-Saut dam, French Guiana - Lab288 P1 | ecosystem: Host-associated > Arthropoda: Insects > Digestive system > Gut ...
GAGAAAAAACGAGAGAAGTCGGCGATGGCTGGGATATTACCAATTAATCAAAAGCATGCAAGAGAGGCACGGTTTTGATACTCTGGAGAACCCTTTTTACTATCGAATTTGCGTCAATTAAAAACATACTAGCAAAATGTCGAAATATACCAACCGCGATATCGAAAAACATCTTGACCTTAAAGGATTGAATATGTTACGCTCGCGCAACAATATGAATGCGAGAAATGTGACATTCTGTGTCATTCCAAGGAGGAAGCCCAATGCCAAGAAAAGTAACCAATGCAGCAAACAAGGTAATAATCCTAGTGTTAATAATAACGCTGTTAATCCCATCAGTAGTATTAGCCGAAAGCCACCCAGAGCTACCAGAAATCGCGCCGTACTTCATAGACGAAACACATGAGTGGTACACAAGCCTCCAAGCGCATGTATGGGATTCCAATGATTATCTGCCCGAAGAATATATAATCGAATGGTATACTCCTCAAGAAGACCAATCCTTGTCCCATTTCGCAACCCATTACCACCCCCAAGCCCAACAAGATAGCATACACGACCAAACCACAGCCGATAGGCTAGAATCCCCATACGCCCAAGCTGCGTTAAGATTTTATGAGTTAAGCCACAGTAATATCTCATTCTCAAGCCTGCCGGAATCCGACCAAAACCTAATAATAAGCCATTTAAATATAGCCGAAAGCGCAAAAGAAGCAGCGCACGAGCTATTTTTTTATATGGAGCAAGAAGGCCAAACGCTAAGCAAAAGCATAGAAATAATAGTTATTATGTCAACAGGCCTATTCAGCTACTATGAGGCAAAAACTATAATAGAAAACATCCCATGCAAGCAAGAGCGCAGCATAGAAATAACACGTTTCGAGAACTTTGTAAGAAACTTTGAAAAGCCTACAGATGCTATATTTCATGACGTAGATACAATACTTGACGCAAATGAAATACGTAACAACGATGCCATGCATAACAGAGCCGTAACCACCGCAAGCGCATTCGGCACAGCGAAGCAACTATTTTTAAATAATCACGGAGTAAGAGAAATAGCAACCGCATTCGCGCTAGGCGCAGCGCTACAGTTAGAGCCGCAAACATTTCTGTTACCGCCCGGTGAATACCGTGCAGAGTCTGAAGCATTTCTAGCAATGCACAGCACTGCATATGATACTACGCGCAATGAATTGCCCGTAGCAACTCAAGCAACACTCTCATCCTCCACCCCTGCTCCCACGCCAACCCCAACTCCCATCCCCATCCCCGCGGTACTAGCCTACCCATTTAACATAGAAGCAGTAATACAAATAACAAACGGCGACATAAGAGGACTAACAGAACCAGCAGAAATCGCAGAACTAATAGAACAAGGCAAAGAACTAATAGGCATAGAAATCGCGCCGCTATCCACGCCGCCAACCCATGAAACAATAATAAGCAACCCATTTACACTAAACTTCGACGCAAGCGACTCTGTGTGCCTAAACACCGGCGCGTCGATGTACCGCATAAACATATTAAGCCTACCCGGCCGCGGTGGCTTCGGTCTTAACCTAGACATGATATATAACTCCCGCGAAGGTTGGCATGGCAGACACCACTTGGGCGCGGGCTGGATGTTTGACTTGCCTTATATCAGCTGGAATACGTTATATATACCCGGAAGAGGCACATTTACTATAGGCCCTAATCAGCTAGACATATTAAATCATCCCCTACAGGATATGCGATTGCATTGGGACACCAGCTTCGTAAGCGGAACCCTAAGGTCCAACCGGAGACTGACACTATATAACGGCACATCATATTTTTTTAGCAACCACCAAGATACCCTAATAGGCATGCGAGACAGGTATGGCAACACAATAAGGATAGAGTACTCACCCAACAGAACAGACATAGCAAGGATAATAGACACAACCGGCGCAGTAATAAGATTCGATTATCATCAGATAACAGCAACCACGCGAAGAAAGACAATAACAAGCCCGGATGGCAGCACATTCGTGATAAACAAAACAAGGCAGTATTATCAGAATAATGCTCAAACAAGAAGGTACTTATACAATATAAGCAGCGTGCAAAACCAAGCAGGTGCGGTAACAACCCTAAGCTATCAAATGGTAGATTGCGCAGCAGCAGTTCATGGCTGGATGCAGAGGGTTAATAGACTCCTTCTAACACAAGTGCGCTATCCAAGCGGTGCAAATCTAAGTTTTAACTATATTGCCCGCCCAAGGCCTTTATCCGATACCCACCCAATGCGAATAGTTTCAACCAGAACCTTAACATCGAATAACAGAAACTATCATCAAACAAGCTTCACATTCCAAGGCGCGCCACATCTCAACCCGGAATCAAACAGAACCCACACATATACAACAACAGTAACGCAAAACAACGGTTTGCGTACGGTATACACATTCAACTACCGTGACTTAAACACCCGCCAGCGGACCTATCGCCCGTCAGGCAACACCCACATCCTAGTATCAGAAAAAACAATAGCTTACAACGCCAACCGTCTCCCAACAAACATAACGCTGACAGAACACGAAGGCACCGGCACAAGCGCCCGCACGCGCACATCAATCCAACGCTTCACATATAACAACCAAGGCCAGATAACCCAAGCAATAAGCCCGTTATCGCGTGGCAGCACCAACGCGAGATACAGAACCGACACAACCTACGATGCCCGATTTGGCCTACCCCTAACGACAACCTTCATGACAAACGCGAGTACAACAATAAGAAATGTAAACCTCCTATCATCGGACGGAAGAAGCATAGAAGAAACCCGTATCTATGAAAACAACAACCTAATGTCCCGCACCACCTACCAGCACGACCCCCACGGCAACATAACAGAAATCCGTGAGTTCCCCAACGCTAACGCAAGCGCATTCATAGCCACGCAAATCACCTATGACAGGGGTGCCCTACCCAGCCTAATCCGCACCAGAAACGAATCCAACACAATAGTATCCGAACGCCGGTTTACTTACGACGCGATGTGGCGCGTGCTATCAGAAACCGACCCCAACGGGTATATAACAAGATGGGAGTATGACAGACTAGGCCGCGTAACGCGCATAACCCACCCAACCGGTGGTTATGAAACCTATACTTACAACGACACTCAAAACATCTTAACCCACCGTACGATACTAGGGGCTGTATACACGTACAGATATGACGCGTTCGGTAACCTACTAACCATATCAGCAGGCAGCACAGTAATCCTAACGAATATATACGACACCCGAATGCGTTTAACAGAAACACGCAACGCGCAAGGGATAGCGTCAAGCCAGCGCACAGTGTTTACCTATGATATATTCGATAGAGTAACCGAAATCCGCCAGCTAACCCCGGCAGGCGGAGTAATGCACATGCAGACAATAACGTATCACGATATATTTGACGCGGCAGGTAACAGCCGGGTAGTAACTACAACCCATGGCGGCAATGGCGCGGCCAATGTAGATACCTTTGTGCAATATGATATGTTTGGCAGAAGGACGCAGGAAGGCATAGTAGAGTTAGGGGGAGTAGGGGCAGCCAACAGCAGAATAGTAACCTATACGCATGACCTATCCGGGAGGGTAACACGCGAGCAGTCAATGGGTATAGACAATACATTTACCCATAACCTATTCGGCATAACATCAGTGAGAAACATAGAAGGAAATACATCCAGAATGACATATGACAGTATGGGGCGGATGGTAACGTCTACAGACTTCATGGGTAATACTCAACGGTTTGTTTATGATGCCCTAGGCAGGCTAACCCGCCATTATGTACCGTTTGAGCGGATAAACAATGTAATCCACTATAGAATAACAATCAACACATATGACAGAAACGGCAACATAACCCAAGCACGCGTATCAACCAACCTTCCGGGCGCGGGAGCCACATGGTCAGACACCAATAATACGTTCCGACATAACCGCTTAATCCGGACGCAAACAGGTACTGGGCCGGTAGTCGAGTACACGTATGACTTAGCTGGTAATGTATTAACCAAAACCGTAGGCGGAGCAGCCGGGACAGCAAACGCGGCCACAACAACCTTCACATACAACAGCCGTGGCCAGCTAACCCGAACCACTCAGCCAATGGGCCAGCAGGAAACCTTTACGTATGACCATAACGGCAACCTATTAACCCGTACAGACGCAAACGGCACCATCTTTAGAAACACTTATGACAATATAGGCCGCGTAATCCGCCAAGAGGCATTACGCAACAATGTAGTCCAAAGCTTTAGAGCGTATACGTTTACGGCCACAGGAGCCATAAGAAGCATAACCGACGGTAGCCACACGATAATAAAAACCTACGATTTCCGCGGCCACCGTTCCGCCCAAGAGGAAACTACCACCACCCAAGGCGAAGCCGGCAGAGTGAGGAAGTACTTCTTCTATACAGCAGCAGGCAACAGAGCCGGATTTGCGTTAGGGGTAAACGACCGCTTCTATATAGCAGCGAACTATATATATGATACAGCCCAGCGGTTACAGCAAGTATTTACAAACGGCAGGACGCTGGCGATGTATGAGTACAACGCAAACGGCCGCAGAACCCGTACTACGCATGGTAATGGTGTTGTTACTACCTACACATATAATCTGGCGGGGTTAGTAACCAATATAACCAACACCCAAGGCAATAGGATAATATCCAGCTTCACGTATATCTACCATTTAGACGGCAACATCCACAGTGTAACGGAAGTGATGGATGGAGTAACGCGGACGGTGACATACACATATGACCCGGCACGGCGGCTGGTGCGTGAAAATGATGTTCAAATCCGAAGCGGAAGCGGAGCCGGGGCAGGAACGAGCGGAGGAACAGGGGCAAGCGGAGGAACAGGAGTAAGTCAAGTAATCCGAGATTACAGCTTCGACGCCAGAGGCAACCGCGTGCGTATGATAGTAAGCGGTGATGAAATATATGTAATGTACTACACGTATGACCTTAATAATCGGTTATTAACAGAAGTGCGAGAAGAGCGAACCGGCTCGCGCACAACAACATTTACGTATGACAATAACGGCAACCAGATAAGAAGCGCGCAGGGCAATGAAGTGGAAACCCGTACGTACAACGCATTTAACCAGCTAACCAGAGTAACAGGCCCCGGGCTGGTATCGGAGTACACCTATCGTGCAGACGGTTTGCGGCAGTCGAAGACGGTAAACAGCAGAAGAACGACGCATATGTGGGATGGGGCGCATATGGTGGCGGAAGTAAACCAGACGGGGGGAGTGATTAACCGGTTTGATAGGGGGGCAGGCCAGCGAATCATCCGAAGCGAGCAGCATGGGTGGTATTTGCATAATGTTCGCGGGGATGTTGTTCAGAGGACAGATGAGCAGGGTGAGGTACTCCATAGTTATAGGTATACGGCGTTTGGGATGGAAGTGTCGCCTAGCAGCGTGCAAGGAGGCACAGGCACAGGAAACACAATAGCCCAGCCGCTGGAAGTGCCAATGTGTTCGTGTACGTCTAGTTTGACAGGTACGCTGGAGATGCTGATTTTTGAACTGGAGCTAGAGCCGGATGCGGTGCATGTTTTGGAGTTTGATTTCAGCAGTAGTGAAGCTGAGGGCAGCACAACCAACACAATAGAAGGCTATCTGCAAGTATATATAATGCCATTTGGTGAAATGCCGCATAGCAATAACCGTGAACTGGAAGAGTCACTGGCCACCAACGAGCAGAGTGCGAGGATAGAGTTTACCCCTGACAGCGAAAGAATGTGGCTGGTGATAAGGCGAGAAGGAGAAGATGCCAGTAACGTTTATTTGGGTAACGTGGTTTTCTATAGGCAGGTCGTGGTTGATGGCGGGGAAACAAGCGAATCCAACAATCCCTTCCGCTTTAATGGCATGTATTGGGATGCTCATACGCAGACTTATATGACCCAGCACAGGCAGCTAAACCCCCGCACTGGACGTTGGACACAGCCTGACCCCTTCTGGGGCATTCATAACATGCAAGGCAGCAACGCAGCCATATTACAAAGCGCGAATCTTTTCCTCTTTGTTATGCATAATCCCGTAAGATTCACAGACCCTACTGGACTATTTGCGGTACTTCCATCAGGGCTAAAGGGGCCGGGGATGTCTCCGGGGCTGTGGAACGTGATAAATTATGTGCGAACGACTAATCAAATAACAACAACAACGAATTCATCATCAACAACCTCATCATCAACTATAGCAGTCACAACGTATGCGTCAGGTATAACTGCTTCTGTGTCTATATGGAATTGGGCTGTTACTGGTAGTGGTGGTGGTATTAATGATAAGCTTCGCCTTAGAGATGGCATCGGCGGCCCAAGAAAAACTCAAAGAGTTGGCGGCGATGCAAGAGGTGGAGCAACAAATAAGCCACCTGTTACAGGACAAGCAATTCCAAGCAAGACGACTCTCATTAGTTCTGCATCAACACCAGGTAAAGGTGGGGTAACTCCCGTTGGAAGGGCTTTTCAAAAACACTCTGTTCGCCCAAATACCGCATTTACAGGAACTCAAACTGGAAATAATGTAAAAAACACGCAGCAAGGCATGGCGCATTTAGACCGAATCATGAACGACCCGAATGCTACATTTATACACGCGTATAATACTGCACATGGTAATGTATTTAAAGTGCGAATGCCTAATGGAAAAGGTGCAATGTGGACGGCAGATGGAACTCGTTTCATTATGTTCTTAGAGCCAAGTACAATTATAATGCCATAGGGGGAATTAGCGTGGATAAATGGGCAGCATACTGGGGAAATGACCCTGATGATGATTACAATCTTACTCTTGAAGTCCAGTGCAATGAAATAGAAGTATCCGTTATAAAACAAAGCCAAAAAGGCCTAATCCTAAAATGGTATATCTCTCCAAAGGGATTCATCATGCCCGTTGATTGGTTTTCAAAATTATTGTTAGAGGGCATAAGAGATATCACTGATTCTACCACCGTTAATGAAAAAATTCATATAAATCAGTGGACAGCAGATTGGGTAAATGATTCCGATAATAACAATCTTTCACCTGAGATACTTTGCGAAGGTGAAGCTGTAGCTACCATCACGCAAGGTCAAGAAGGGCTAGCCTTAAAATGGCATACAAATCCCAAAGGATTAATCATACCCGTAGACTGGCTTTCAGGACTATTATTATCGGCTATTGCAAGGTTTGTTAAATGACATAGGGCTAGGAACGCTGATTTTCTCGAGAGCGCAGGAAATCGAAAAAATCTCCACCCTAAGCCCTTGACGATAAAACCTTTTTCATGTGACAAGATTCAATGAAACTTTATTTGACTATATCCGCCACAGCCACAAAATGATACCGTGTGCTGATATATTTTATGGGTTTTGATACTTTGGTCAAAGGCGATTTTCCGGTTCCGGTTTTGATACTACCGACGAACCATTTCCAGTTTTGATGATTGGGCTAACCCTTTTTACGACCTGACCCACACTGGCAAGCCTATAGGGGCAAGGTAGCGGCGCAGCCATCGCCCAAAGCGCGAACTTATTTATGTTTGTTATGCATAATCCCGTGAGATTTACAGACCCTACCGGACTATTTGCGCTACTTCCATCAGGACTTAAGGGACCCGGAATGTCTCCGGGGCTTTGGAATATTGTAAATCAGGCTCGATCTACTACTCAATCGCAAACGACTTCTTCATCGTCAACAACGACAGCCACAATGACAACGTCATCGTCAGCAGTAGCAGTTACAACAGCCGCAATGCATGTAGCGGCTATAACCGGCCCTGTGACTATGTTGAATTGGTCTGTTGCCGGTGTTGGCCCCAGAAAAGAGAAGAACCGGTTGGTTACGCCTTGTACCGGTGGTGGTGGCAGCGGTGGATCATCTGGTGGAGGGGGCGGTGCTAAAGGTGGAGCGACTACTCCAGCAACGACCGCACCAAAGAAGCCTGCGACAACAACACCTAGATTGCCAGCCAATAACACAAAAATGACTACAAACGAGGCATTAAACGAGGCAAGTCAATTTTTGGGCCCCGGTTATAAAGATATGGGAAGAGGAAGATTTGTTTCTGCTGATGGTACTCGACAAGTCAGGATGGGAGATTCTGATATTTTAGGCCATCATGGGGGTGGCTCTCATATGAATTTTGAGATTTTGACTCCTCACCCAATCACCGGAAAGATGCAGGTAACTACTAATATACACATTTATTTGCTACCTTAGTAGCATGGAGGCAGACGATGAGACAAACTATTTTCAATTATCTGAATGAAAAGGGCATAATTGAATCGATAAAAAGTGATTATGGTACAATTTCACTAAAAACATCCGATAACGACATAACTATAGCTGGTAACAGAATAGAATTAATTATGTTAGCTGACTATATATTAAATGTTGCTCTTGCAGATTTCGATGGATGGCATGTCCATCTTGACGAACACAATTTTTTTGATAAGGAAAGCAAAGAACTTATCGTTGCACTAAAGCTTGCCAATAACGGAGAAGCGAGTGTCGTAGAAATGCCGGACGACTAAAAATCCTTTCCGCTTTAATGGTATGTATTGAGACGCTCACGCGCAGACTTATATGACCCAGCACAGGCGGCTAAACTCGCGCACTGGACGCTGGCTTAGCCCTGACCCCTTCTGGATTACAACGAACATGCAAGGTAGTAGCGCCGCCATCGCCCAAAGCGCGAACTTATTTATGTTTGTTATGCATAATCCCGTGAGATTTACAGACCCCACTGGACTATTTGCGATACTTCCATCAGGACTTAAGGGACCCGGAATGTCTCCGGGGCTTTGGAATATTGTTAACCAAGTGCGAACGGCTACTAAAACAGCAACGACAACGGCTTCATCGACAGCGACAGCTTTGTCACCATCATCATCGGCAACAATAACCACATATTCAACTGTAGCAGTGACAACAAATGCCCCAGCTATAGCCCCCACTGTGTCTATATGGAATTGGGCAGTTTCTGGTATTGGTACCAGAAAGGAGAAAAACCGGCTGGTCACGCCTTGCACCGGTGGTGGTGGCCGGGGTAGTGGTGGGTCAGGCAGTGGAGGAACCACTACTAAGCCGCCTGTGACAGTGCATACAATTCCAGGCAAGACAACTCTCACAAGTTCTGCATCAACACCGGGTAAAGGTGGAGTTACTCCTGTAGGAAGAGCTTTTCAGAAGCATAACAGTCGTCCAGATTCGGTATTTACAGGAAATCAGACCGGAAATACAGCGAAAAACACACAGCAAGGTATGGCGCATTTGGAAAAAATCTTGAATGACCCTAATTCTACATTTACAGTGAGAAATACTAAAGCACATGGCGATGTACTGGATGTGCGTATGCCTTGTGGGAAGGGCGCACGATGGACACCGGATGGAAGCCGTTTTATTGGATTTTTAGAGCCATAAACATACGATTAGGAGGTTACTATGAATCAATGGAAATCAGATTGGACAAATGACCCTGATGATGACTACAATCTCATTCTTGAAATCCTTTGCGATGACGAAGATGTAGCAGTTATAAAACAAAGCCAAAAGGGCCTAATCATAAAATGGTATATATCTCCAAACGGGTTTGTCATGCCAGTTAATTGGCTTTCAGCATTATTGCAAGCTGGCATAAGAGATATCACGGACCCTACAACTGTTAATGAGGAAATATATATAAATCAGTGGACATCAGATTGGATAAATGATTCCGATAATAACAGCCATTCTCTTGAAATTCTTTGCGAAGATGAAGCTGTAGCTACCATAACGCAAGGTCAAGAAGGTCTAGCCTTAAAATGGCATACCAATCCCAAAGGATTAATCATACCCGCAGACTGGTTTTCAGGACTATTATTATCGGCTATAGCAAGGTTTGTTAAATGACACAGGGCTAGGAACGCTGATTTTCGCGAGAGCGCAGGAAATTGGCACCACCAAAGGATTCTGCAAGCCCTCAACTAACGTATGTCGCATCACCAAAGCATGGCAATACCGTAAGGGTTCGTTCATGGGGTAGTAAATCCTGCGCCAAGAAATGGGACAAACAGTACTAAATAATTCGGTTTAAGTTAAGCTTACGTCACCTCGCCGCGTAGGAGTCGATATGCAAACAGGTGAATTCA
>Ga0123352_10022010_pt1 | contig 10160 bp, 12 predicted proteins | sample TergutLab28metaG_FD_89700 | JGI IMG/M metagenome (GOLD analysis project Ga0123352, IMG submission 89700) | Labiotermes labralis P1 segment gut microbial communities from Petit-Saut dam, French Guiana - Lab288 P1 | ecosystem: Host-associated > Arthropoda: Insects > Digestive system > Gut ...
CGTCGTTGCTGGTAAGTTTGGAAGTATAATATACAGCAATATTCATGAGAACAAATCATCCCGCCTTAAATTGATTTTCTGGAGCAATATTGCTAATCATAATGACAGCCTTTTCAGTAAAACTCGAGTTGAAAACCAGATGATTTTGTTTATGCTATCACTTTGGCTTGATATTGTAAAGTGTGAGTTGGAGTACAACCACGGAAATTAATTTTTAGAAGCCATGGTATAGCTAGTTCTGCACAATATGCATTGCCATAAAACCATCTTTGATTACATTTCCCTCGCTGCCAAAAAGCGTCCAAGGATCACCGTCACGGAGACATACAATTTGACGAGGCAAAGCATGATAGAAAACAGCAGAATTAGAGAAGCGCTGAATAAATCGTAGCATACGCGTAAAATGCTTAGAATTATGACATAATGTTTGCGAACGCAATTTATCAGCGAAAGAGGTAACCCGATGAGCCACCAAAAGACATTCACAGATTTCGAATACGAGAACCGCAAGCGAAAAACGAAACGGGAAGAGTTTTTAGCAATGATGGACAAAATAGCCTCTGAATAGATTAGGCTTCATCGCCAAGTAATTTATTCAGCGGTTCCTTAAAAATTTAAAATTCAAGAGGAGAAAAACATCATGGACAAAATAATCGAGCAGATAAAGGAATATTACGGCAAGCAGCTGCAGAGCAAAGACGACCTCAAAACCGGCACGTGCTGTGCTATTGAAAAAATACCCGCTGAAGTAAGAGAAATATTGCCCCTGATTGCGGATGAAATACAAAACAGATTCTATGGCTGCGGATCGCCTCTGCCGCCTCTTCTGGAAGGAATGGCCCTGCTTGACCTCGGCTGCGGCACTGGCAGGGATGTATACGTAGCGTCCAAGCTTGTCGGGGAGGCTGGACGCGCTATCGGCATCGACATGACGGCCGAGCAGATCGAAACCGCCATTAAATATCAAGAAGAACAACGCGAAAAATTTGGGTTCAAAACATCAAACGTGAAATTCATGCAGGGCTATATTGAGGATTTAAAATCCCTTGGCATAGAGGACAACAGCGTTGACGTTGTCATTTCCAACTGCGTAATCAATCTCTCCCCTGCCAAAGAACAGGTACTCAAAGAAATATACCGCGTTCTAAAACCGGGCGGCGAGTTGTTCTTTTCCGATATTTTCGCGGATCGGCGCATCCCTGAAGCCTTGGCAGTCGACCCTGTACTGCGCGGGGAGTGCCTGGGTGGCGCTTTATACGTTGAAGATTTTCGCAGGCTCATGATGGCGGTCGGATGGACGGATTTCCGCTATACAAGCATACGCGAGCTTGAATTGGACAACGAAGAAATTGAACATAAGCTGGGTTTCGCGTCATTCTCATCGCGGACGGTAAGGGCTTTCAAACTCAATGACCTGGAAGATATCTGCGAAGATTACGGACAAGCGGCCAGCTATGACGGTAGTATTCCTGGCTATCCACATTTTTTTGACCTTGACAACCATCACAGGTTTTTCACGAACAAGCCGATGCTTGTGTGCGGCAACACGGCATCCATGCTCTCCAACACTCGCTATGGCAAAGCGTTTAAGGTGATTGGCGACCGCTCCATGCATTTCGGTAAATTCGGCAGCTGCTCGCCTGAAAGCGTCAGCGCTGAATCGAGTTCTTGTTGTTGAGGGCGGTTGCCGGTAAAATAACGAACATTTCTTTTAATTAACTCGACTCATAGAAAGGACTGATTTTTAAAATGAACTGCTCCAATTTAAACGAGTGCGTATGCCCTAAAACAGCCTGTCCGAACCACAGAAAATGCTGCGACTGCATTGTTAATCACAGGAACACGGACAGCATGCCTTTTTGCATGTTCGTAGATAACGACGGCGATAAGAGCATGCAAAATTTTTACCGCAAACTGAAAGAGCGGTTTGAAAAATCATAAACAACAAATGCATAGGCGACATTCCTGCCGCCTATGCATTATAAAATGCTACCCTACACTTTCTTAAATGCCCTGTCGAACTCTTCGATGATGTCCTCAATGCGCTCAAGCCCGACTGAGAAGCGCAGCTGTCCCATTGAAATGCCGCTTTCCTTCAATTTTTCCGGCGAATAGGCGCGGTGTGATGTCTTGGCCGGATAGGATATGGTTGTCGCGACACCCGCAAGACTCGGCACAAACTTGACATGCTCGCAGTGTTTTATAAATGCGCTTGCGCCAGCTTCCCCGCCCGCGATATCGGCGCTCAACATGCCGCCGCACCAGCCGTTTTGGAATTGCTTTTGCGCTAGCGCATGGAAAGGCGAGGATTTGAGTCCGGCATAATACACGCGCTCAACCTTGGGGTGTTTTTCAAAATACTTCGCGACTTTTATCGCATTTTCGCTGTGCTGGCGCACTCTGAGTTCGAGGGTACGCATGCTGCGGGTCAGCAGCCAGGCGTCAAACGGACTTGGCGTAGCGCCGTACAGTATGGCAAAGCGTTTGATGTGCTCAACGTTGGCGGCGTTGGAGCAAAGCGCGCCGCTGGTGATGTCGCTGTGCCCGCCGAGGTACTTTGTGGCGCTGTATACAGAAATGTCCGCGCCAAACTCCATCGGGCGGCAAATGGCTGGGGAAGCAAAAGTGTTGTCCACAATAAACTTGCACCCGTGCCTGTGCGCGATGTCTGCGATTTTTTTGATGTCCATAACCTCCATAAGCGGGTTGATTATGGTTTCGGTATACAGCGCTTTTGTGTTAGGCTTTATGTGTTTTTCGATGTCATCTTTTACAAAGTCCACAAAACTTACCTCGACGCCGAAACGGGATATCTCGTTGGCTAAGTAGTCGTAAACCGCGCCATACAGCACTGGCGAAGCAAGAATATGATCTCCGGCTTTAACGTTGGCGATAAATGCAGTAATGATGGCGGCCATCCCCGAACCGAACGCAATTGCGCCATCGCAGTTTTCCGCCTGCGCCAGCACATCAGTAAGGCAGTCGAAACCGGGGTTTGCCATACGAGAGTACACATACCCTTCAGCCTCTTTGGCATACACCGCGTCCAGCGTTGGTACATCGTCAAAGCTGAAGACGCTGGACATGTAGATGGGAACGACCTTGGGAACTGAAACGGATTTGGCATGTTTTTTTGCAATGTCATTTCCGCCAGCATGGGCAAGTTTAGTTCCTAATCCTTTTTCCATGGATCAGCACTCCTTTGTGTTTGTAATATCTCTGGGCAATTATACCAATATTTGCATTTGCGTGGATAATACTATAGACTAATATGGGCTATAAAAATTAAATATAACTGAAGGTGCGAAATGACAATACAAAAGCTTCGATATATTGTTGAGGTGGCGAAAAACAAGTCCATCAACAAGGCGGCTCAAGTTCTTTTTGTCTCTCAGCCATATTTGAGCATAGTCATCAGAGAATTGGAAAACGAAGTAGGTATCTCTATTTTTGAAAAATCGAGCAAGGGTATCAGAACCACAAGCGATGGAGCCGAATTCCTGCTTCTGGCGGAAAATCTCCTTTTGCAGATTGACAACATGAAAAATCGGTACTCGCAGGCGGACTCTGCCGAACCAGCCAAATTTCAAATATCCAGCCAGCACTATACGTTCGTCGTTGACGCATTTATCCGATTTATGCTGGAATGCGGCGCCGACAACTACATATTCCGCATCAACGAGACCAAAACCCTCTCCGTTATTGAGGACGTCGCCGCCGGGAAAAGTGTTTTGGGGTTCATTTACCTGACTGACTCAAACGAAAATTTCATCAGGCGGATGCTAAAAGAAAAATCTATTGAATTCCACAGCCTGATACACGTTGCCCCGCACGTATTCCTCTGCAAAAACCATATTTTGGCCGGTCGAAAATCAATCGCGATGGAAGACCTGGCCCCGTACCCAGCACTGGTATTCGACCAGGAAGGCTTTGGGGAAGTGTACGAGGAGCTGGCCGAGGAAATCGTGACGATCAAATCCCCCAGCAAAGTTATATACGTGCAGGACAGAGGCACTCTCAACAGCATTATAGTAAATTCCGACGCTTATAACATCGGCTCAGGATACCTTGTCCCGGAGGTAATGCCGAAGGAGATCGTTTCAATACCGTTACACGGCGTTGAGGAAGTGATGCAGATCGGCTGGATACACCTCAGCGGACATTATCCATGCCAGGACTCGCTGAGGTTTGTGCAAATGGTTGAGGAATCGCTCCATTTATACAAATCAGCCTGATTGCTTACGCCAAGTCAAGGCGCTAAAACCGCAGCTCCAGCGCCTTGACTCGTTCGGCTCTACCAGCGCTCTTTGTGGATGCGGCCTTGATCAACACCGCTACGCGGACTCCTGCGCTCTGCTCCGTAGCCTATGGCTGCTATGCCAACGATCTTAATGTTATCCGGCACGGCAACAATTCCGTGTATTTTTTCCGAAATAGCGGCATCTCGGTTGACGCCCAGCCAAACACTACCCAAACCCAAGGCTGTTGCGGCCAGCAATATGTTCTGCATGGCAGCTGCGCAATCTTGCTCCCACCAGGGGGAGCCTTCTTTTTCTTTCTCGCCGCAGACTACAATAGCCAAGGGTGCCTGTTCAAGCATTTTTCCATACGCGTGAGCGCCGGCCAGCATATCAAGCACTTTGCGCTCCGTTATTTCCACGAAATGCCAGGGGCGGAGATTATTACCGCTCGGCGCGGCACAGGCGCATTCCAGTATGCAGTCAATTTTCTCTCGTTCGACCGGCTTATTCTCGTACTTGCGAATGCTCCTGCGCGCCAATATTGCATCAATAGCGTTGCTGTTCATCGTGAAAATTCCTCCTCAGAAATTTAATAACCGCTTGCCATCTAAGTCAGATGACTGCTTCCCATAAGTAAATATAGCAAAGTAACTCGTGAAAAAGAATATATTAAGAAATTTATAAGCTGCTAATAAATTTCATAGCATTGTCAGGAAAGCTCTCCACAAGCCTTGCAGGGTTGAAGTTTTTTACCCAGCTCGTCTTTCGTTTGCAGCCTTGACCAATCACAAATGCTTCGCAGTATGGGGAGTACAGATTTTCCTTTCTCGGTTAAAGCGTACACAACTTTGGGCGGAACTTCGTTATACTGCTCGCGGCTGATAAGTTCGCTGACAATAAGCTCTTTTAGCATGGCAGCAAGCACCGCGTCTGTAATATTGCCGAGTCCTTTTTTGATCTCGTTATACCGCATTACGTCCGCAGAAGACAAAACACAAATAATTCTTGATTTCCACTTACCTCCAAAAACATCAAGGCCATGTTCAACAGGGCACATGATTTCTTTTTTTATCTTAGGTTCGTACCTCATTTAGTATCAATCCACCTATCCGCTGTAGATTATAGCCACAAAATCCGTGATTCAGCCAATAATTTTGAGAACACAATAACAAGGAAGCCTGTGCCATGACAAGGCTATCACGAGCAATTACTCTTGGAAAGAACCTGCCTTACATTATTAGTATTTTTGGAACAAGTTATAAATATCTCGTATTATCGCGCTGTTTTGCCATGTGCTAAACTCAGCGCGGCTTTATGGACTTGTCAGTTAGTAAAGTGTGTTGCTGTGCGATATGCAAAATCGTCTGCGAGGAGGTTGTAAATACACACGAACGTACTCAGAGAAGTGATTGCGGGGTTATTAGTTAAAAATAGCGTCTAATCATATCAGGAGGGTTCGGAATGTCCACTGAAGCAAAAACCGGAGTAAAAAGCGAAAAAAAACCATTTACCATTAATCCCTACATTTTGTTGTTTTGCGTCATCTGCCTTGTCTTCGTCATGTCCTTTTTCATACCGGCCGGTTCGTTCGAGCGGGCGGTCATTGACGGACGCACCCAGGTTGTTCCCGGCAGTTTTCATGTCATAGAAGGCGTCGAAGTATCTCTGTTCGACATATTCCGCGCGGTTCCCTACGGCCTGATTGGCGCGTCTGGCATAATCTACCTTGTTTTGCTGGTTGGCGGTGCTCTGGCGATATACAACAAAATCGGGGCAATTCCTGCCGCTATCAACGCGCTCATCAATACCCTAGGCAGCAAGGGCGATGGTATGCTGGTTGTCGTGATGATCTATTGGCTTTTCGCGCTCCTTGGCGGCTTTTTGGGCTTTATTGAAGCATCCATACCGTTTGTGCCGCTGGTGGTGCCTGTCATACTCTCTCTGGGTTTTGACCCCATAACAGCGGTAGCCGCGCCAACGCTCGGCGCTATGATCGGCTTCGCACTTGGCCCAACGAACTTCTACAGCGTAGGAATTTCCCATATCATCGCCGAACTGCCTATGTACTCCGGCATAGGGTTGCGCCTTGTCGTCTACTTTACGGGAACCTTCACAGCAATGATGTGGCTGATGAGATACGCGAAACGCGTCAAGAAAGACCCAACCCAATCGTACATGTACGGAATGGGCATTGACGTCTCAGACCTTACGGCAAGCCTCAAAGATAACGAATCCACGAAAATGACTACAGTTCACGTCATAACGCTAGTTATGCTGCTGGGCACATTTTTTGCGGTTGTTATAGGCATGATGCTTTACGACTGGGGTCTCAACGACATGACCGCCGCGTTCCTGGTCACCGGAATAGCCGCCGGTATCCTCGGCAGAATGAAGCCCTCTGAAATGATGAACACCATGATGGAAGGCGCCAAAATTGCCCTGCCTGGCGCGCTGGTAGTTGGTCTTGCACGCAGCATACAGTGGATGCTTGAAAACACCATGATGCTGGACTCCATAATACACGGACTATCGCAGATGCTGTACGGCCTTACACCTACCGCTTCCGCTATAGGGATATTCGGCGCGGTAATGGTCATCAATTTCTTCATAACCTCCGCGAGCGGAAAGGCGCTGGCCATCATGCCGATTATCATTCCTCTCGCCGACCTTATTGGAGTCACCCGCCAACAGGCCGTTCTGGCGTACCAATTCGGCGATGGCGTTGTCAACATCGTGTGCTTCACATACGGTTCACTGCTGATCTACCTGTCTTACGGCAAGGTGCCCCTGACCAAGTGGTACAGGTTCGTATGGCCACTGTTCTTGATGCTGATCGCTTATTCAATTATATTCCTGGCAATCGCGGTAGCTATGAATTATTCGTAAGACGACAGGTTTGCAGTAATTATAGCAATTTGCACAAACGTTTAGTCTGAATCAAAGTGAAACACCAGTAGTCATCGGCAAGAAATTTATACATAAAATAGCCAACGGCTATAAATTTGGGGCTGCGGGTCGGGTTGACTCGTAGCCTCAAATCTCTTTATCAAGCCTGCCTGGTAAAATATTCACGAAAGCTATATAAGGGGGTAATTCTCATGGGCGTAATTTTGGCTGTTAACGGAAGTTCGCGAAAAGACGGCAACACAGCGGGTATGCTGCAAACGGTACTGGATGTCTGCGCGAATGTCGGGCACAAAACCGAACTGTATCAGGTAGGGGGCAGAGCCGTGCGCGGCTGTATGGCTTGCGGCGGCTGCGGTAAACATATCGGACGCTGCGCCATCGACGACTGGATAAATGAATTATACCCCAAAATGACGGCGGCTGATGCGATTCTACTAGGCTCTCCTACTTATTTTGCCGACTTAACCCCGGAAACAAAGGCCGTTATCGACCGAATCGGTTATGTTTCCCGCCGCGATGGTATAAGATTTTCGCGTAAAATCGGAGCCGCCGTCAGCGCTGTACGCCGGGCGGGAAGTATGCACACGCTGGATTCCATCAATCACTTTTTCTTGATCAACGACATGGTAGTGCCGGGCAGCAGCTATTGGAACATGAGCCTGTCGCGCAACATCGGCGAATACCAGACCGATGAGGAAAGCATAAAAACAATGAGGCGGTTAGGCGAAAATATTATCTGGCTGCTGGAAAAGCTGGCATAAAGCATTTTGTGGAGTCGGACAACCGCTCCACTTTCACGCAAATTACGTTCATTATGACGATTTTTATTTATGACATCGCTTTTCGAGGTAGGTAAGCAGGTCGCAGAGCCATCTGTTCACGGCGTTGTTGACTGATGTTTCGTCCTCGTTTACCTTGAACATTGCGTCAGGCTGCGGCATGTCGTAAAGGTTAAGCATGTCAACAAGCCTCAATACGCCGAGAAGAAAATCCGTAAACGTTACGTCCATCGCGCGGTTGCCGTTCAGGCTGATAACATCGAACAAATCCGCTCTACTGTTGATTTCAGCCATTACCAGCGGATGCAGTTCCTTGTGCATCACGTTTCGCTTGTACATGATCGCCAGCTTATCGTCATTGCGCCCGCGGGACAGGAGCCTCTCAATGATAACCTCAATATTGCACTGCAGGTCGATGACAAGCACGCGCCAGCCAAATTCCTTGAACAGCTTTATTGCCTCAAGCGTTTGGTGCCGGTTTCTTGGAAAGCCGTCAAGAATAGCGGGGGTAAAATCCCCGACAAGCGACTTGAAAAGCGATATCACAATGTCATCGCCTATCAGCATGCCCTGATCCGTCAGGCTTTTGATCTCAGGGTCAGTTTTAGCTTTGTCCCTGAACAGCTCTCCCATGCTGGTCGATTTGAGTGACGGCAGCCAAAACTTGTTAATGTTTTTTACCAGCGTGCCTTTTCCGCTTCCAGACTCCCCCATCAAAAGAATATAGTTCCACTTTCCAAGTATGAGCGGTGATCTCTTTGAATCAGTCATGACAATATCCTCCATAAATATCGCGAATATCGCGTTAATTAAATCTGGAACCTCGCAAGGCCGGGGTAAAGCACATTCATTCGACAAAAGTATATACCATAAGCACTGAATTATCATGGCGCTGCTCTCGAAAAAAGTGCGAATTTCCAGTTTGTATTAAAAGAACCAGCGCCCTGATTCTGTTACAATAGCTCCTATAAGGTTTTTGTCAAATATCCAATGCCAAATATCTGAGCAAACGAGGGCGTTACTTTATGGATTCTGCAAAAAAAGGTGTTTTATTTGTCATAATATCAGCCGTCATTTTCGGATCAACTCCTGTTCTGGCGCGTTTCGCCTACGACGAGGGGGCTAACGCCGTCACAATGGTGTTTTTGAGGGCTGCGCTGGCACTTCCATTTTTGATCGTCATAATGAAAATACGAAAAATACCGTTCGCAACCAGCTTGCCGGAAATACGAGATTTGGGAATGGCCGGAGTAGCCGCTGCCTCAGCAACCATACTCCTGTACAGTTCCTTCACCTATATTTCTGTCGGGGAAACAATGACGCTGCAATTCATATACCCCGCCCTGGTCGGCCTGGGATGCGTTATTTTTTACAGAGAAAAATTGACAAAGCCCATCATCGCCGCGCTGATTCTTAGCATCATCGGCGTGTCCATGTTCTACGAAAACCTGTCTTACGATAACGGCCTTGAAAGGCACGGCGCGCTGGGCTTTACTCTGGCGATAGTGGCTGGGTTCACCTATGCGTTTTATATTATCCGCGTTGACAAATCTTCGCTGAGGCAAATTCCGACTCCTAAAATCACACTTGCCGTGTGCATTTGCGCCATGATATGTTCTGCCATTGCCGGATTGTCCGGTATAGCAGGCGGCGGCCTGTCGTTCGGGCTGACCACCAGAGGGTGGATCTACGCATGGATTGTTGCCCTGTCGGTAACACTTATAGCGGTCGTGTTTCTTCAGCTGGGAATCAAGCGCACAGGCGCGCCGGCAGCGGCAATTCTGTCAACATTTGAGCCGATAACCAGCGTGTTGTGCGGCGCACTTTTTTTGGGCGAACATCTTTCGTTCCTCAAAATAATCGGCAGCGCCTGCATAATCGCAAGCGTGATAATTGTCGCGAAGACTGGAAATGGGGAAAGGGCATAAAAATTCCCGAATTTTCTTGCTTAGTGCTTGATGTATTGATGAAATTTGGGCTTGATGTCGTAAATGAATACGGAAAAAGTACCATGGACGATAACGAACTAAAACAAACAACGGACACCGTTGTTGAAATAGGTAAAAACGCCATTGATTATTTCGACAGTGCTACACCACAAAACGGGAGGTATAGCTAATCCGAATTAAAATAGTCTTTCAGAGCATCTTGTATACTCGCATATTTCTTTGCATGGAGGCGTAACCAGTTTTTCATATTTGCCCAATAGTTTTCTATAGGATTCTTGTCGGGC
>Ga0123352_10022017_pt1 | contig 10158 bp, 8 predicted proteins | sample TergutLab28metaG_FD_89700 | JGI IMG/M metagenome (GOLD analysis project Ga0123352, IMG submission 89700) | Labiotermes labralis P1 segment gut microbial communities from Petit-Saut dam, French Guiana - Lab288 P1 | ecosystem: Host-associated > Arthropoda: Insects > Digestive system > Gut ...
AGCATGTGTTTGGCAGGTGTGACAGTCTTAGTAAGTTGACAGGTATCAGCATATGTTTGGCAGGTATCATAGCATTAAATTGACAGGTATCAGCATGTGTTTGGCAGGTATAACAGCATTAACCCTTTGACGCCGGAATTAAATCCCCCCCCCAGCCTCTTTAGTGGCCATTCAGCTATTTAAAGGGCTCACTGCATGACATATATATATATATATATATATATCGTTCGGCGGCTAAGAGTTAAATTGACAGGTATCAGCATGTGTTTGGCAGGTAGGACAGTTGTAACAAATTGACAGGTGTTGGCATATATTCAGCAAGTGGCAGTGAAAAACGCGCATTTATGTTTATGCTGATCTTTTTAGTTATAGTGCAACAATTGGAATAGTGGGAGGAAATGCCCCACTTTTTTGTTGTTATCAGTAGTTGCCATTAACATAGCAATAGATAGTTTCTAATTGGCAAAGTTTGTTTTTGAAAGACAATCCTGACATTGACTGGACCCAACAGAGCAGGTATCAGAATTTTTGTATTTTATATGAAGGAAGCAGAGCCACATTCAAAACTGCTGTGCATTTTTTATGAAAGGTAATAGGGAAATAAAGTCAACCCCCCCCCCTCCCCCCCCCCCCCAGAAAAAAAATTTATTTTGTGTTATATTCTGTAGACACTCCACTTTTGAGAGCACATCCCTTTACAAGTATCTGCGAAGCAATCGTGATGACTAAAACATTTTATTTCATTCTGTATTTATGGGCATTTTTCTCTTGAGTTTTCCAGGTTTGTAGCAGATGTCACTAGCATATGGTATGGTACAAACAGTTGGCTTCAGGTATACTAGGCAGCACCTTTTGAAATTATGAGAGATTATAATCTTTGACTTCAGAAATAAAATCCATTTGGAATGGGTTCCTCTATTGTGTTTAGATACTCAAATTTGGTTTTTTATACGTCAAAGAAGTATGTGAAATAAATTGTAAAAGTAGAGAGTTAGATTGTTCATTTATTTATTCTTCTTTTCCTTTTTCAGGATCGTGCCCGTCAAGCACTTGCAACAGAAGAACTTGCATCTGCATTGGCAAAGCTGTCTGTCCTGTCACAAAAGCTGGTTGAGGCTGTCGCACGAGAGAAGACAGAGAAGATAATCAGTAGCGAACTGAAGAAGGCTGCCAGCAATCCTGAGCTGCATCGCCGAGTGCAGGCCATTTCGTCTCTCAGTGGTGTGCAGAGTGAAGACTCTCTGGGCTCCCAGCCAAGTCCACCACAGATGGTGAGCAGCAGATTGGTACTGTTATACATTGGACAGTTTCTTATTACATTTTAGAAGATTACCTTGCTGGGGAAAACTGTGTGTTTCTGTTGATTAACATACCAGTAAAATCGTGATTGTTTTTTAGTAATTAATATAATGATTGTGCCGGTCCCAGTGGCTGCACGGTCTAAGACGTAGGTCTGCAGCCGCCTGCCTGCTGAGATCGTGGGTTTGAATCCCACCGCAGGCGTGGGTGTTTGTTGTGAGTGTTGTGTGTTGTCAGGTAGAGATCTGTGCGACGAGCTGATCACTTGTCCAGAGGAATCCTACCGACTGTGGTGCGTTGTCGTGTGTGATCTAGAAACCTCAAGAATGAGGAGGCCACAGCCCACGTTGGGCCACAGCACCACTGGGGGAGAGGGGTGGTGGAATATAATGATTGTGCCTATTATCCCATGTGCTTAGTGACTTAGAGTGTATGGTGCAAAGTGTGTTTAAAATTTAAACATGTAAGAAACATTGAAATCTCTGCTTTATCATAAAAAATATTTCTGTTGAAGAAGATGTGTTTAATAATTTTATATTCAAGGGTCCATGTATCGCGAAATATATGCCAGTAATTGTCCAACAAGATGTAACTGTGTACAGTTTATTTATATCTGCAAACCACTCTACATGTTTCGGGTGGTATTTCCACCCACCATCAGGAGCTCATGTCACTGTATCGACAGCATCTGGCATTAGTAAAACCGTAACTGCAGCCTGTCGTGAATGTGACTGGACATTCCTGTCCGGTCACGTTCATGACAGGTTGCAGTTACAGTTTCACTAATGCCAGATGCTGTAGATACAGTACCACAAGCTCCTGATGGTGGGTGGAGATACCACCAGAAACATGTAGAGCAGTTTACAGATAGAAATAAACTGTATATAGTTGCATCTTGTTGGACAATTATTGGCATATATGTGTTGAATACTTGCATATGCTTTCTGTTAAAGTGTTAATTGCCAGTTCGTTATATTCAAAATAAAATTTTTTACCAATTTCTGTCTTGTAGAGAGTGTGAGTGAAAGATACGTTTCATATGTGTCATTGAATGCACATTTCTTGTCCCAAAGGGGGAATCGAGTGCCATTGAGGCAGATTCTGCTGCTGCTGACTCTCTGCGAGAATCATTTGATCAAGCTAATGATCAGTCTGGTACGTCATTTCCACATGACGATGATGACGATGAAGATGACGATGATGATGATTCGGTGTTGACGTCGGCTAATTTGAGAATGGATGAAGATGACGATTCACACTATGAAGAATGCAGTAATCCTTACAGCAATTCAGAACATGCTTATTCGTCAGGTATCGTATGCTCAGTATCCATACAAACTGGAAGTGTGTGGCTTGTCTACTATTATTGCAGTTCTGTCAGGTACATTATTCAGTTTAGAAGTAATTTTTCGTCTTTTAGCATTTGCATTACATTTGTGTACACTTAAATTCTTTTAAGAGTTTTGAGGGAAACACCAAATGTATTTCGCAGCCCTACTCAATTGAAGAATTGAAAGAAATTTTACACATTAATGGGATTTGTATGTAGTCAAGATTTCCCTCTGCTGGATGATATGTTATTTGTATAATTTGTTTTTGTAAGGAAATGGAGCCTCAGAATATATCATTCATGTTGTTTGCAGCTTCAAAACTAGGATTAGGAGGATGCAAGAAACATGTTCGTAAAACTCCGTTAGTGCCTCGACAGCTGGAACAACCTGTACTGGCACTTAGTGACATGGCTAGAGCTCAGCTTGAGGAACTGATGATGGAAGGGGATCTTCTGGAAGTGTCTCTTGATGAAACCCAGCATATATGGAGAATTCTTCAAGCCACTAAACCTCGCCAAGAGGAGAAGTTCCCAGATTTTGAAGTAGGTGTTAGTTTACTTCGTGAGTTTCGATCGTATCATCATTCCACACGCTTTTTTTTCTGACATGCTGTAATTTTTTGAAACATATTAGTGCTTTATTCATGCCCATTGCCTGCCTTCATTTTATACTGAATGTTCCGAGACATGGCTTACCTGTTCATCTCCACGAATAAGGTTATCCACAATTTTCACATTTGTGCCATGCATCTTGCTATTGTCAAAGTTTTTATTACCAACTGATGCACAAGAGAATTTTTCAAAAGGAATATTAAAATTTACATTAAAATTACAACAGCTCCAACATGTTTCGGTGTGATCACCATCATCAGGGAGCGTACTATATGAGCTTGCTGAAGTTACCGTGTTAAAATATTTGATTAAAATACATCATTGTAGTTAATCTGGTGGTGTGGCTGCATATGTTATCAGGTCCTCGCTGGCATATGTCTGCTGCACTGTTTGGAACCTGAATGATGATGATGGTGATCACACCGAAATATGTTGGGTTTGTTTTAACCCTTTAAACGCCCAGTTAAATCCCATCTGCCATTTGCTGGCATTATTAGGAGCTAACCATATTCTCCACGTTAGCAGGATAAGGATTAATGTAAATTTTAATACTCCTTTTAAAACAAGTCTCTTGTACATCATTTGGTAATAAGAAACTTTGACAAGGTTGTCCACAGTTTTTTTTTTTATTTTCCAGTACTGAATAGCATATTGGTTTTATTTATCAGCACTTATTTATCTTAGATAATTTCTTTTGCTTTTTTACAATTTTGGATGTTTAGATTTTCTTGCAAAGTCATGAAATACCAGGGCAGGAAAGACAAGTGACAGAAGGTAACTCATTCTTACAGGAGCTGGAACATGAATTATTACAAAGTAAAATAGAAAAGCAGAAACTGAAGGACAAGCGGAAAGCCAAGAAACGAATGCCAGAAGAAATGGAATTTGCAAGTGGAAGTAAGAAACTTAAGGTTAAAATGGGAAAAGAGTTGGAGGAAAGGAATAAGAAGTGGAGGGAGAAGAAGAAATTCAAGGAGCAGAAGGAATCCATAAAGAAAGTCCGAAAGGTATGGTGTGTGACATATAGTTCATTGTGTAATCCATCGTTTGCTGTCATCCCCCAAGATTTGTCATTCAAATAGCTGGGCCATGCCCCTGAGACATTTCAAAATTCACGCTCAGGTTGTGCTGACATTTAATTTCATCATCAACAGATGTCAGCCTTATAATTCTTTGGGATGGATTTTGACTACAACACATTCTATTTATTGATGCAGTCCTAAAAATTTACAAAAACTTGTTAAAAACAGGGACTTGCTGCCATTTAAATGTGGGTGCAAAGGGCACACAGGGTGTCATCTGACAAAGTCTCCACGGGAATAAAATGTTTGTTTGCAGATGAAGAGGAGAATTGAGACGTTAGATAAGAAAAAATCCTGTCCTCGTGTCAAGAAAACCAAACAGGAATGCTCAGATGATGACGAGGATTGTGCAGCTCCAACTTGCCTGAGACCAACAGGTAATGCAGTTAATCTTTAATATGATGGTACTTTAGTATAGTGTGTGTATTGTGACCCATCTTCAGTACATTACAGGGTGAGTATGTTCGTTAATTGTTTTGACCTTTTAAACGGTCATCATCAGGCCTTCTAACAGATTGAGACCACAGATGCCAGTGGCATACCGACGGGGGGGGGGGTTAAACCACCCCCTGAAATTCCAAAGGCCCGCCAAACTCAACCTGATTGTGAAAACTGTTAAAAATTGCTGAATTTAGGATGCCATCACACCAAGATGTTCGGAAAAAAAGGCAGTAAAATTCTAAATCTGCCTAGGTTTGCAATTGTTTTATGTTAGCAATGACAAATAAATTGGTTGTCATCATAAATAGTCTTAAAGTACCAAAAATTAAGAAAATTTTACTGTATGAAATGAAATTTCTTGTACCAAATTACAGCTGCCTCCAGAACCGCTGACTAGGGGGCTACTGCCCCCAGATCCGCGTTCTCTCTGTCCTCTGTTCTCAACTGAATTTGTTGAAACCCCCGAACAAAATTCTTGGGTATGCCACTGACAGACGCTGTGTACACGTTGGGATCCCAATATGTTTACATCGATAAGATACATAAAATCTGACAGGTCTATTTATATAAGAAGGGGTAATGTGTGTATTGCATAATTATGTGTAGGTAAAATATTTAAAAAGGGTTGTTGATCGTTTGCAACTATAATATCAGGTTGCGTTGATAGCTCAGTATTTCTTGAAAATTGTGGGTGTTTTTTAGCAACGTCGAAGTGTGTCCCTTGTTAATAGAGCTCAGCAGAATTTTTTGTGTTTTCAGATAGTCTTCGAGGTGACGACCTTCTTTAAATATTTTAACTACATATAATTATGCAGTATACACAACACCCCTTACTTACTTACTCCATGGTGCAGAGTCCTTCTTGAGAAGCTACCTGGTTTGCAGCTAGTCAAGAAATTCCTCGCATTTCACAGAACCCAAAGGTTAATTACCGCACTCACAAGCGTTCGCCACCTGTCCCTATCCTGGACCAGCCCAATCCAGTCCATATAACCACATCCCACATCCTGGAGATCCATCCTAATATTATCCACCCATCTACGCCTAGGTCTCCCCAGTGGTCGCCTTCTCTCCAATTTCCCCAGCAAGACACTATGCACCCCCCTCTCCTTACCCATACGTGCCACATGCCCAGCCCATCTCATTCTTTTTGATTTTATCACCCGCACAATATTGGTCGAGGAGTACAAATCATTTAGCTCCTCATTATGCAGTCTGTTCCATTCCCCCATTACCTCATCCCTCCTAGGTCCAAATATTCTCCTCAACACGTCTCCCCTTCTTATATAAATAAACCTGTTAAATTTTATGTATATTATCAATGTAAACATATTGGGATCCCAAAATGTACACAGCATCTGTTGACTCACCCTGATGATGACCGTTTAAAAGGTCGAAACATGTAGCCTCATATACCATTAAATAGTTGTGCTTGACATATATTAATTAATGTTTTAGTATATTCCTAGCACATCATGATGTCTTCCATCAAGTTGTTAATCTTTACCCCTGCCATAACTATGTGTAGGAACGCCAACACACAAGGAACATGCTCTTGGTACAAGTACAATGCGTGTTGTTATTTTAGTGTGTAAAGATAAAGGTAAAGGTAAAATTCATGCTAGCACAGGCCACAAAGGCCCAAAGGAGGAGTAGAAGTATAGCTGTACTCTTTCCATAACCTCAGCAGTAGATGGGGGGTGGGTGGTCAATGCCACGCCCCAGCCGCTTTACCCCCGGGAAGGACCCAGTACCCACTGTATAGGAGGCTGGGTGGGCCCCAGAGCCGGTCTGGATGGATGCAGAAAACCTCGCCCCTACCAGTATTCGATCCCTGGACCGTTGAGCCCGTAGTGAGTCACTGTACCGACTGAGCCATTGTTTTTGCAGTGTACGAATGTAAATAAACACTAAAATATTTGCTTCACAAAGGAAGGCATACCACTTGACAGAATAACTCACAGTCTTCCATTTGACTGGTTAGGGTGAAAACCTGTTGTAATGAGAGTTTGTAGTAGCACAATAGATCATTATAATGAATGTTCGTTATAGTCAGATGTGCATTTGGCAGCATCCAAAATTAAGTGTAGATTATTGTGGATTAGTGATACTGTAAAAGTATGTAGAGGAATTAACGACTTTTGTATATGATTGAAATGGGAAGTGAACCACTGAAAACATGCAACATTCTACTGACTGGTTGAGATGAAGAAAGTATGAAGGTCTGTTTTAGTGTCTACTTGATTGTTGTTTTTAAGTGTTTTTCCAGTCAGCACAGTCAGTTGGTAACATACGTAGCACTGATCGTACAGGCATTAGCATCAAATCAAAATAAGTAAAACAACAACAGAAATTAAATAAGATACATAAAGGAAGTGTGGAGTATTGGTGAAATGATACTGGCATGTGTACTGAGTGGGTTACATGCTGTTTCATTCAAAATATTTCTGAAGGACGGCCAAGAGATGGCGACAGGTACGTTTTTTTAGTTGTAATTAAAAAATTTGCAAAAAGCTACTGTTAGCTTGACACATCTCTGTCTCTGGCCATCTGACTGCATGAAACAACTTGGTCCCCACTGAACAGATTTTCATTACATTTTGGTATGAGAGTATTTTTCAAAAATCTGTCAAGAAAATCAAGTTTGATTAAAATATGGCAGGTGTAACTGGTACTTTGTGTGAAGACATTTGTACATTTAGTAATATCGCACTGAATGCCTCTTGGAATGAGCATTGTTTCAGACAAAATTCATTCATTCCTTGGATATGTGCAGAATGCGACAATTCTTTGCCGTTCTCAGGAGCTTCTTCCATTCCTCTCTGTTATGTACTTTTTCCTGCCACCCTTCTCCACCAACTATTCTTCCATCCCCTCTCACCCCATCTTGCCATCTATTTCTTGGTCTACCTCTCAATTTTGTTCCCAAATCCATATATATAATACCCTTTTGGGAATCCTATTTTCTTCCATTCTCTGTACATGCCCAAACCAACGTAATGTATTTAACGTTATTGTCTCTATTACAAGTAGGTTTTTTAACACTTGCAAAAATGTATGTGAAATTTTAAATTGTATTACCAAGACTGCATTGACATACTTATCAGGTACTGACTATGAGCTCCCTGAAGTTTACAAAATAGTGTCGAAACATGTAGGGGCAGGGTAATCAGGAGAAGTATAATAAATTGTCAGGTTTGTGCATTTGTTGGTTCATTGTACAAATTATTAGTATTATTATTATCATCATCATCAAATTTTTCACTTCTCACCTTTGGCTGGGAAATATTCACCTATCCTGGGATGCAGTAATCAACAGGATTAGGCTCGGTGGTCTTACTTGTAGTTTAAAAAGTTTCTTGCAATTGAACATGTGCCAAGAATTACAGATTTTTGCAGTTATATATATATATATGTATTGGGGTGCAAGTTAAGTGTTGTTAGACTTTGTGACAGTGACTTTGGAATTACTGCCATAGATGATATTACTATTGTGATCACATTATTATTATTATTATTATTATTATTTGTGTTATAAGCCATTAGGGAGGGGGTGGGGTACGTCAAAACACAACTGTCCTGTATCCTATTTATTATGATGATGATGACATGTTTTGGCCACTCCTCACACCGCAGAAAACCCAGACCAGAACTGGCTGCTTCACTTAAGGAGTCATGTCTCACACACAGCCACCCATGGTTATTCCGGCTGCCTGCAACATAACTTCACAAGGTCTAACAGATTCTCCACCAGATAGGCTAAGGATACTTGTTGTGGACGTATATTTTGCAACAGTCATACAATACAACCACTTCAGAAACATCCATGTAGCCGCCACCAATGTACCAACGTGCCAGGAACACTTGGGACACCCCTAGCTCTCCACTCAGCATTTACAAACCCCTCCTAGTTTTTCACCTGATATAGGGCCAACTACTTATATACAAGGTATGATCAATAAAAGACCGGACTGTTCTCATAAAAGATGTATGTTGATAGATACAACTTATTCAAGTTTGTCGCCTTCAAAGTAGTTTCCTTCACTAGCAACACACCGCTCCCAACATTTCTGCCAACTTTGGAACGCTTCTTTCAGAATGGTGAACAACTCCTTCGTCGAATTTATGTGGATCTCGTCAAATGTGTTGAAACAGCATCCTTTCAAGGTAGACTTGAACTTAGGAAACAGAAAAAAGTCCGCTGGAGATAAATCTGGAGAGTAGGGTGGCTGGGGTACATTGGTTGTTTGGTTTTTCGCCAGAAAATTGCGCACAAGGAATGGCAAGTGAACAGGTGCATTGTCGTGGTGCAACACCCAACTCTGGTTCGTCCACAACTGAGGCCTCTTCCGGCGTACGGCTTCCCTCAGACACTTCAGAACTGCTACGTAAAACTCCTTGTTTACTGTCTGACCATGTGGAATGAATTTGTAGTGGATTACACCTTGCCAGTCAAAGAAACCCACCAACATCACCTTCATGTTGGATCAACTCATTCGAGCTTTCTTCGGTCGGGGCGACCCTTGCCCCACCTATTGTGATGACTGAGCCTTGGTTTTGACATCATAGCCATAAACCCAGGTTTCGTCGCCTGTTATGATGGTTTTCAAGAAGTTTTCATCGACACTGACACGGTCAAGCAGTTCTTGACTGATGTTAACACGGTTTGCTTTCTGGTCCTCGGTCAACACACGGGGCACGAATTTTGCGGCGACGCGGTACATGTTAGGTTTTTCTGTCAAAATTGCTTGGCATGATCCAAAGCTGATGCCTGCATCTTCAGCAATCTCTCTGATAGTCAAACGGCGATTTTGGAGAATCAAATCACAAACTGCATCGATGTGAGTGTTGTCTGTTGACATGGAAGGTTGTCCACTTCGGGGATCATCATCAATCGACGTTCTTCATGTTTTGAAATGACTGTACCACTCAAAACACTGCGTTCAGCTCATACATTCATCTCCGAAGGCTTGTTGAAGCATTTTCCATGTTTCAGTAGCAGTTTTTCCGAGTTTGAAGCAAAATTTCACACACACACACACACACACACACGTTGTTCTTCCAAGTCCTTCATTTTCACTGTCTAAAAAAAATCGCAAGCCGGTCACTGCACTTGTTTACCTCAGTGGCTGTAGCTCGCTTACTGGCTGGCTGTAGCTCGCTTACTGGCAGTGATAGAGTGATGCGGCAAGAAGTGTTGTGTTACCAATGGTTGCCGCTACTCAATGCCACTAGCCACAGTGCATTCCATTCACTGGTTTAGGCGCTGCGCGCTCATTTCGGTCTTTTTTTTATCATACCTTGTATTACAATCTAGCTTAATGCACCATTAGTAAGACTAGGTATTACTTAATTATATATATATATATATATATATATATATATATATATATA
>Ga0123352_10022018_pt1 | contig 10158 bp, 7 predicted proteins | sample TergutLab28metaG_FD_89700 | JGI IMG/M metagenome (GOLD analysis project Ga0123352, IMG submission 89700) | Labiotermes labralis P1 segment gut microbial communities from Petit-Saut dam, French Guiana - Lab288 P1 | ecosystem: Host-associated > Arthropoda: Insects > Digestive system > Gut ...
TGTAATGTGCGCTATCCTGGGGGTGCAGCTCTAGTATGTCTGCTGGCTGCTGTCCTGTGTGGGTCTCCAGTTACTGTTTTTCCATATCTGATGTCTATTGCTGGTGGGCTTTTGTTATGGGTTGTGTGTGCTCTCTATCCTTTGTATCTGTGGTGATCTCTGTGTCCAGTCCGGTTTGTGTGTGCTTGTATTAGTCTTCCATCTAGGGGGTGTCGTATTTGGCGGTTAGGTGACCGGGGACCAGATCTGTTTGGTAATTATTGCTTGGCACTGTGATGGTAATTGTCACTGGCACTGTGATATCACTGTTGGTATATATATCCGCAGTCTGGTGTCACTTGTATTTCCTGGTTTAATGTGTCGTATTGTGCAGGTTCGTCTAGTGTGTTCGGTTGTTATTTGTATGAGGCAGTGTAATGGTACGCTGTTTTGGAGTAATATAAACTGATGTCTTTAGATTTCAATTTCTGTACTTGTTCCATGAATCCATAATGGCCAACAAAGCCCTTGGATGTAGAATTTGTCAAATATACATGTAATGGTTCTATATAAACATAGAACTAGTCATCACATATGCTTTAGTATAACCTTGAGAGAGATGAATACAATATTTTAACATTAATGTTCAAATACAATTAAACAATACGTTCAAAATCAATTTACTTAGTAAAATTGTGCCTATACAACCATAAATGTCTCATTAGTTAAAAACAGGTGAAAGTTATAGTCTTGTTGATTTATTGAAATGTGAATGCACAATTACATATCACTATTAAGGGTTTTGATTCTTATTATAATTAAAATATTCCTCTAATGTAGAAAATGAATGACAGTAAAAATAACTTTATAAGGTCTATTTAAACAGTTTTGTATTATAGGACCAATCCTTTGTGTATGTTAGTAAACAATAGAACACCTTAATTCCGAAATAATATGTTCCTTTTTGGTGGGTTGTAAATGAGATAGTGGTTGATGTAGATCAGATTTAGTTCTAGTATTGATGCTCTATATCTCGGATTTGAGCTTAAATAATTTGTGTTGTGAATCACGAAGGGTGAAAGTGAGAATATATATTGGAATGGTAACAGTAATATTTTTATTTCCTGAAATGTTCCCTACAAGGTCTCTATTTATAATCCCCATAATGATTCTAATATTTTTTTTTGTGCTCTAAAAATTTTCTTACTATAGTAGGAGTTTCCCCAAATTATTTTTTCATACATCATAATTGAGTGGAAGTAGGAGTAATATACCATCTTCAGTGATTCCTGGAACTAGAAATGTCTAACTTCTTTAATCGCAAAACATGTTAAACTCAATTTTGGAATAATCATATCTATACGGGTCTTTCAAGTGAGTGTGTTGTGCAGTGTTATTCCAAGAAATTTTTATTACAAATATTAGCTATTTTCTTGTTTTCATGAGTAATATATAAATCAACGAAGGAAATATTTTTAGTTATAAATTGCATAAAGTGTGTCTTTTAAATATTCAGTACTAAACCATCTATTGATATCTTGAAAGATCTTAATCACACTGTTTTTAAAGGCTGTAGGTTCAGGGTTAGTAATGATAATACTAGTATTGTCTCTGAGTAGGACATTTTGGAGTTATCATTTGAAATTTTAGGTAGGTCGTTAATGTGTATTAACAAAAGCAGTGGACCAAGTAACAATCCTTGAGGGACACCATGTTTTATTTCACCCCACTTAGAATAGGAGTCAAATGACATATTATTTAAAACCACTCTTTGGTACCTGCCCTCAGGGTAAGATTTAATTAGTTTGTATGCTGTTCCTGTTATTCCATGAAACTCTAATTTAGGTAGTAAAAGATTGTGATTAACACAGTCAAAAGCTTTCTGTAAGTCACAGAAGATACCTCCAACCATCAGTTTATAGTTAAGTGCCTTTAGTATTTCATAAATTAATTTAAAGACAGCTTTATCTGTTGATGATGAAGTTCTAAAACCAAACTGTTCCTCTACTAGAATATTATTAATCTGAATATGTTTAAAAAGTCTGTCATATATGATCTTTTCAAGGATCTTAGAAAAGGGGTTTAGTAAGGAAAATGGTCTATAATTGGTCACATTACTCCTGCCTCTCTTCTTAAACACTAGCTTCACTAAAGAATACTATAATCAAATAGGGTATATTTCTGATGGTATAGATTTATTACAAATATAATTTAAGGTAGAACTGATGAAGGAAGCACTGTTGTAAAGATTTCATCATATCCATGTGAGGTTTTTTAATTTCAGGTAGTTAATAATATTTTCAGTCTCTCTGGTTGTTGTATTATTAAACTTCATATTGGTGAAGGATATATTAGATATTTTTGATAAATAATATTTTGGATTATTAATGCTGTTATCTTTCCCACTATTATGTTTAATATTATGACTTACTTTTTTTTTGGCTATTGATATTTATTAATACTTATTAAAGGAGTCTGGAGAATTTTGTTATTTACTAGTTTTATGTTCATTTTGTCTGTCTGGTACTGATTTGATAATATTCCAGTTTGTTTTCATCTTACTGGTAGAATTAATAATTTGATTATGATATATGGACCTTTTTTAATTCCTGATAACATTTTTCAACATTTTACAATATTTTTAGTAGTAATTTTTTAGATTAGTGTCATTGCTGTCCCTGCTTAGTAAATTCTCGTTTATGATTACAGGAAAATGTTATACCATCTGTTATTCAGGACCTATTATTACGCCTCTCAATTATTTTTCGGAGGAGAAAACTAGTGATAATATCCTTTAGGTAATGGTTAAGAATGTGCTGAACAATGACTCAACATCCATGTTATCATTATTACCACTAATAAATAAATAATATACTTTCAAGACATCAAAGATCACTTTCTGTAGATCAAAACTAAAATTTGATCATTATTTCAAAACCAATCATTCTTAGCTCTTCTGAAATTGCTGAGAGTTGTATGACAAAAAAGACAGTACAAACAAAGTTCAATCGGATGGAGTACATATATTTTGCAAGTTTGTAGTATGCTAGTTTGTATACTTAACTAGTACTTAATTCAGGTATCTGCTGTTCCAAAGTGAAACGCAGCAGATATCACTGCAAAATCAGAAAAATATTTACACCGTATCGAAAAATCTGACACAAAAGCTGTTAGATGCTAATATTTTATGTCACAGCTTCCTTTACCACAATTAATGCTTTTGAAAAGTCTGATGACTTTTATTGCTGGGCTTGAAGTCCACCAGCATGCAACAAAATTGCATTTGTATTACAACTTTCATCTGCTTGTGTCTCAACAAATTGAATGAAAATCTGTTTATCAAATACAAGCACACAAATGGACAAGCAAGATCTCAGTTATATGTACACTTCATGCATCTTGTGCAAAGAACACATAAATGTTAAGCAGTAAATTGTGCTTTCCACTGGTAAAAATTTCAAAAAATAATTTCAATTCATTGAGATGTGAAGTTTTGAGAATGTCCCCCCACCTCCTCCCACCACAGAATCTTAAATTCTGCTGCAATATTAATACGTGAGGCTTCTAGATATCAGGTATTCATAAGCTGAAGTATATGCCAATATACTGTAGGCTTTTTTATAACTACAAGCAGAATAACCAACCACATCAGCACATTCTTGTAATAAATGGCATTTTTAATGGGCACAGAGTCAAGAACAAATCTCCTAATTATTTTGAGTTCATGAGGAATTGGTAATGTTACATGTTTCCTCTTGCCAGCAGTATCTTCTTTACTTATTTTGGACATTTTGAAGCCATTACAATAGCTTGGTGGGCTCAAAAAGTTCCAGATAACACAAGACAACTTGCGGAATTGGTACACATAGAGGATGATATATATGGCAAAAATTCTGTTCGTGGGACTATTTTCCTCAACTGCCAAACTATCAGGAATTCCAGCATGTCTATATCCATATTAAAAAAATTCTATTGTATTTTCTTTATACTTTGTGTATGAGGAAGAATGTTCATCATATGGGAAATGTGCACAAAAAAAATTGCCTATTCTCTTACTTTTTATCTTGCATATTGTACCAAAGTGTGGGGTTATGATTTTCTGCACCCATTCAGACTGACCCGTGGAACCACTCAGACTCCTGTACAATGGGTACTGCATCTATTTCCTGGGGGGTAGTGTGGCCAGGTCAAGGCATTGACCAACCACTGCCATCTAGCACCAAGGTTAAAGACAGAGTAAGCTCCCTCTTGGCCTTCATGCCCTGCTTTAAGGTGAACTTTACATTTTTACTTTTTTACATTGTAACAAAATTGCAAGGTAGTTAAACAAAGATCTAAAATTTTTGAGACCTTCAATTGTTGACTGTTTATGTGTAATTAACCATGAGACAGCATTTTGATCTGTTTCACAGAAATGTAATACATATGAACATCAAAATACTGCCTTAAACTCTACACAAGAACATCTTCACAGTATCTACATAGAACAACGGTGTGTAGGAACATTGCATGCTAACTTTGGAAGAAATATGACCAACATACTGAGCAAACCTTTGTGCTGTCAGTTACAACATAATCATGCATAGAAGTCTTTCACCACTGTGTATGTCACTTCATGGTGGAAGCAGTTCCATATTACAACCAATTATAACATAATTTATAATTTTATTTCTATAATACAATAACTTACTTTAGAATACTGGTACAATACACTGCTAGTTTATTTATTAGAGAAATTGAACCCTTTATAATAATGAAAGAACTGAATAATGCCTGAAGCTTCCTGTATTGAAAGATTAAAGTAGTGTGTAATGATGTGCAAATACAATACTTTCTTTAACGTAATCAGATGAAACTGACTAAGGGCAAACTTTCAAAATTAGATGATTTGAAATAGAAGACTTTAAAATAACACCCAAGCAAAATATAACTTATTCTGCTTAACTCATCTTATGCACGTCCAAATTTTGTAGCATTGTTCAACCCCTTCCTTAGTATACAAGAAAAAAGACTTATAATTATACTTCAGTGACAGACTGCTTGGTTTCTGAGACCCTATCTAATATGGAAGGAAAATAAATGATATAACAAAAAATAATATAGTATTTTCTTTATGCTGTCTGCAGAAAACGGAAATTTGACAAATTTACCCTGCCAAAGGCAAAGGTCATATATCCATGCCTTCAACAGATTTGCTGTGTTAAACATGGGCAAAATCTGTTCCAAGAAATTAATAACCATAGTTGGATGCAATCTTCAAGTAAGTGGGTAAGGCCAATGATTCACCAATTCACTTATCACTGATTCCGTGGAAAGAATTTGTCCAAAAACATGGAAGTAAGATCTCCTGTTTCAGGGTTTATACCATATGCGAAAGCACTTCTGAGAAGGCCAAACATATCAGGAATCATTACAACATTCAGGGAGTCTTCAGAAGGTACACAACACAAAAATGACAAGTTTGGTGCTCAGAAAACAGCACCTGTAAGATTGTCATGATACCTACTCTTAACCCTCTTACTTGCTTCCTGACAAAACCGAGTGCTAAGAGGAAAACTTATGCAAATTGTATTTTCCAGTAAGAATTAACATAAATAAATACAACTGTTCAATGCAACTAGACAGCAGTAATCAGACCATTTACTTGGGAACTTAAATGCAAATGAATGGTTTACCATTAACAATCTGAAGAAAAGGTACAAAAGTATGAAGGAAATTAATAAAGAGGTTCCCAAGGGCTGCATGATATGCTATTGTTTGTTATGATATTATGTATTATACATATACTGTAGTTCAGAGTCATGAAATGCTGTAGATATTTTAAATTGGAAATGTGATGCTAAACATAAGGGTTTGCCCTACAACTTTCTTACCCAAAACACAAGAACTGAAATTATCAACAAAAAAGAGAATCACCAAGATTGCTCTTAGGACCCTGTAAAAGGGTGTGCCTCTATGTTCTAGTTATGTTTCTGAGAGATACATGGAATCTGAAACCACTTACAAATAATGAAGGAGCATTGACAGAAACAATGCTAAGTAAGAGCAGCCTCTATTCAATTAAAAATTTAAAATCTGGCAGAGAAATACCAGATTTTAAAATGCTGGGAATACTCTATCATTGGTAAAATAATACCAGAATGCTATAAGGCAAATGGAATTCATCTAAGTGTCTGACACATTGAATACTACTATACTACTTGTACTAGTAGTAGTAGTAGTAGTAGTAGTAGTAGTAGTGAGCTTATAAATGACCCACACTAATATTTCAGTTGATTCAGCACCTCATGGTATGGATTATCAAAGATTTTTACTTCAGTTGCATAACTGGCAGGACTGTACCTCTGAGATAAAATATGAGACCATAGTATCCTTGAGTATCAAATTCTGAAGCTACTACTACTAGTAGTAGTAGTAGTAGTAGTAGAGTATTATTGAATAAATGAAAATGCCAGTCAGCTAAACAGGTAAACTGGTTTCACAAATACTATACAAGTAATTTTTAATTAAGGGTGTAAATTCTTCATACTGCCAAGCCTGTAAAATAAATTGTAATTCATCTATGCTACGTATGAATCTTATAATTAAAAATCACACAATAACCTCAGTCTTTGGGAATTCATTTTGATTACTGTGGTAATTCAGTCATGAGTTAAAACATCACCAACCTAATTCAATTTTCAATGAGGTGATAATTTAATCACTTCTAACACCACCAGTTTACTGCTCATTAACTATGGTTATATGTATTGTGCCAGTATGTAGTTCACAAACTACTATAACACAGAAAAGTCAATTTTAATATAACATGACAAATTCAGAGCAGGTGAAGGAGATAAAGGATACAAGTTAGGTAAAACTACATTGAAAAACCTTAACACAGTATCAAGTACATAAATTCATTTGACACTCACATCAGGGAACTGAATTTGAAGGCATGATTACCCAAAAACCTGAATTAATAATACAATAATTTGTAACTTATAAGTAAGCCACACTAATATTTCATTTGATTCAAAACCTCATGGTATGTATTATCAAAGATTTTTACTTCAGTTATATGACTGGCAGGACTGTACCTCTGAGATACAATATAAAACCATATTATCCTTGAATATCAAACTCTGAAGATTAGACCACAATACTGAATGTGTGCAGGAGAAACAATGTTGCCACTAGCAACCAACCAGTTCTAGGAAAGGAAGTAAAAAGAAATATTATGATGGTAGACTTATACAAGAAATTTATCACTAATAATACAGTATCCAGCGTCAAGTCAGTCATAGACACCAATCTGTAGATCCAGGCTTTAATTTACAGCACAGAATTGGCAATATTTTTCTCTTACCAAGTCCAACCTACTCTGCCTTCCAATGGATGTATTTCTCAGCCTTTTAATGCCTGGATTATAACAGAATTTCCATACAGATTAATTACAAATGATGGACAATACATCCATATTTCTTGCTTTCATCTGGCAACATTCTATAACAGTCAGACGAGCTGAATGCATGGTTATCTCATAGGTATAAGAACATGCCAATCACTTAATCTTGTACATGTCATTTTGAGTGTCCCTTGGCTTACACAACCCTGTAACCTCTTGCAGAACTTAAAACCTCTCCTCTTATAATTTTTCCTGTACATGCACATGCATGCCCATGGTCTGTATAAACTAAGGAAATACTCACAGTAAGTTGTTGTAAAAATTAATTCATTCTTCACTTCTTCAATCTTGAAATTTAATTTATCCAGGTATTTTGAGTAAATAAATAAAACAGTAGAATACTGGTTAATGCATTGAAGTGCAAACATTTTGGAGAAAATTTATTTATATTCTATAAACGTGAAGGTCCTTTGAATCTATATACTTGGTACTGAAAAAAAAAAAACAGGATTCTGTGCATGAAAGCATAACAATAACACAACTATCTTCTATATCTGTGACAGTTGCAAATTACACAGTATGAAACTTTTAACACATCTGTGTTGATATCTGTCCCAACAACTACATCTGTGCCATTTGAAAATTATATGGGTTGCCATTCTGAACATATTTGCACATATGATTGTCCAAAGAAACCTCTGCAACTTCATCTTATGTTGGCAACCAAAAGTATCACTCTGTCCAGTTCTACATAACCCAAGCAATTACGCAGTTAAAATACAGAACAACAGAATCTCGTGACAGCAGTTTGTAATAGTAATGCTTCAGAATTACATAAAATTACTTAATTGGAGACAGATAAAACTAGTGACTTCTACTCCATTTTGTATAATGGTCACGTAAAACACAGACTGAGAAGCATTTCAGTGATCATCAGTAATACTGCAACAGACATACTTTATTTATATAACAACACACAACCACAAAGGACTGTGTCTTGATTTGTGCAAGCATTCAGGACAGAAAGTTGTACGAAATTTCTATGTTCAGTTTCCTCTCTCAGATCCACATTACTTATATATAAATCTTGATTATACCTGAAGTCAGCACGTGCAAGGAGCTGACTTCAGATGCTTCTTTCACAAAATTCCAAGACCAGAAGATACATCAGCAAAAATAACAAAGGACATGTTTCTCTACATTATTTTAAAAGCATTCAAAACCCTCTGACTAATGGAAGCAAGGATTTTCTTTTACTAGTCAGGCAATATTTTTACAAGGTATTTGACCTTTCAGGATATTACTTAAACAAGAAATACAATTTAAATTTCATGTTATACCAGCAGTAACATGCACTTTCTTTCCATCTGAAAGAGGTAGGAGGAGGCAACAGATTTGTTCTTTGGTGAATAGTTATCAGAAATTTGAAGTCCTTCTATATAAAACAACTAATAAATATACATAAGACTCACACAAACACCCTAAAATTCTACATTTAAATTATTAACAAATTTTGACAAATACAACCTTATTACAGTACTGCTCATGGGCATAAAGAATTTCCGACAATAAATAAATATGCGTAAAAGAAGAAAAGCCAAAATTATAAATGTATTTGTAAAAATTACACCCGATTCTTTGAAAATATTACATACAACTACCATGTATGTTATACAACATTGAATTTCTTAAAATTATGTAGTACTTATGTAAATTAACTTGTATCTTCTGGTCTTCTTTTGTACAATGGGCTCTAGAAAACAAGTGCTACACCATGTATAAAATCCTTATCCTACCAAGTATTTATAATATTATAGGCATTTATTCAAACCTGATTCAGAGATACCAACTATGTACGTATTTGTCATTACCATCACATTTCCCATTACTCTATGAGTACGTACCATGATGTAATACTGCAGCTGATTATTGTTTTTACATACCTATTTGTGATTGTCAAAACATAGCCGTATTAATGTAGGCTTACACACATTAATATAAGTTAGAGCATCACAGATCAACAGTGGAACATATGATGTGCTCGAAACATGTAGAGGCTTCGAAATAAACTTATTGTAAAACAAAAATTTTGTGCATCAAGTTGGTTAATTACTAAGATAAATATGATATGTCATGTGAAGAAAACCTGAAGGTTTTTGAAACATAAAATTGGGAGAACAAGAAATGAAATTGCCCATTTTGACATTATTTATTGTTAATATTAATGCAACAGATCACCTGGAATAAATTCTGTTCTGACCTACCTGCATACTCAGGACCATAACAGAAAGGAAATTCAGAGGGAGATTTCTCAGGTGTTGATACAATAATCTACCAGTTTACATAAATTATCACTTTACAATGACATTAAAAAGACAAATTTTGGCCCACTGATTAGACAAGTATTTTGTATTATGACAGTAGTCCTTTCGGATGTGGTGTCATGTACTTGGTGGACAGACATCAAGATTTTACAAGAACCTGGTGCCCCCAGGTTCTAAAAGAAGAGTCTCACTCCTCTACACTGAGCATGTGGGCACAAGGTTCCTGAAAAATGTCATTATGTGTAACAGAATTACCTGGCGTCAAATCCCAGAACACCGCAATCTTCATATTCACTGTCATGAGAACCTCACATCTCATTTTTTGTGTTCCTTTCCCTCAAAAGAATTGCTGGGGGGGGGGGGGAAAGCTTTGAGGTATTTTGGGGGAAAAAAAAAAAAACATTTGGAAACCAAAGGGGAAAAATAAAGAAATAAAAACTCAAAAAAAATTTTTAAACAAAAACAAAA
>Ga0123352_10022022_pt1 | contig 10158 bp, 9 predicted proteins | sample TergutLab28metaG_FD_89700 | JGI IMG/M metagenome (GOLD analysis project Ga0123352, IMG submission 89700) | Labiotermes labralis P1 segment gut microbial communities from Petit-Saut dam, French Guiana - Lab288 P1 | ecosystem: Host-associated > Arthropoda: Insects > Digestive system > Gut ...
GATAATGAATGTGAGTAGTTAGTGGTTGGTGTGGGGGAAAGAGGTGTTGTGGTTTGTGTGGGGGGGGGGGGTGGGCGGTGATACTTTACCACAATGTATGATTTGCATATAACACCACATAAATCACACACATTAGTGTCTTTGACTGTAAAGTATTTTAACAAACACATGTGTGATTTCATACCACTCAATCCAGAAAGTCAAGACATAAACTTGATAATTTTCATGTTTTCAATGAAACTGTTTATAGTGTGAATGCAATACACTCTGTTATTCTCCTGTCACTACCCATACGCATGTTACTGCAGCAAGTGTTACCCTATTTAGCAAGTCACACATTGCACCATCACATTACAAGGAGCATAACAATCCTGTAACTTACAATCAATTCTCTCGAGCAACGTATTTTAGCACCATGTTCATTACAGAAAGTATGTCATAATTAAATTCTAAAGAATGTTGCAATACATCCCTCTGCAATGCAATTGCTGTTATATAAACTACGAATCAGGTCCTAGTGATATACGGTGTTCATACATAAAATTTACATAGAAAGTGACTACTTCCTGCTTGCTAAATACATTTCTAACAAAGGTGGGCCAACACACTATCACTTGTTAATAACGTGCATATTACATTTCAACATATTCATAAATTTTTATGTCCTAATGAGCATCAGGGCAAACTAAAATGACTCACTGCAAGTACCCTCATGTTGAAATGCAAACTGACACTCAGTGCAACTGGCTGGTTCTTACCAGGAACATATCACACAGCCTGCCTCTCATATCTAGCTAGTGCCATGTTTGGTACTTTCAAACACTCCTTTACGGAAGAAGGCAGAGAACTCAAGCAGGGCCAGCTTCGTGGGGTTCTTCCGGCATGAATAAAGGGGACAACTGTCTATGTTTGAACACACCTCTAGCAGGCTTCTTAAATAATCTTCTAACTGCTTCCTTCGTTGCCGAGCAAGTGATTCTGAATTCTTTGCAAAGAAACGCCTTGGAGGGAAAGCAAGAGCCCCCACCTATAACAACAATAACAATAAGTTTGTAACAGTGGACTTCATTTATACATTGTAACCCGCATCTGTCTCTGATGATCGTCCTGAGAACACTCTGTTTGATAAGTCATACAGGATTTAATATTTACCAAAACATATTTAACAAACATTTTTTGAAAATAAAAACATATCAAAGAAACTAAAATTAAGACTAAAGAATACAATAATAGACAAAACGTTAACATATTCATCAGAAACCTGGATACTAACAAGGACAGATAGGAAGCAAATAAACATTTTTGAAAGGAAAGTGTATAGAAGAATTTTAGGTCCAGTATATGACAATGAAAAAGAATATTGGAGGATACTAACCACTAAAAAAATATATGCAATTGTTGAAAAGCCTACTATAACACAGACAATAAGGTTAAATAGATTACGTTGGTTTGTGCATGTACAGAGAATGGAAGAAAATAGAATTCCCAGAAGAGTATTACATATGAATTTTGAACAACAAGATTGAGAGGCAGACCAAGAAGTATATGGCAAGATGAAGCAAGGGAGGATGGAAAAATAGTTGGCGGAGAAGGGTGGCAGGAGAAAGTACATGACAGAGAGGAATGGAAGAAGCTCCTGAGAAAGGCAAGGAATTGTCGCATTCTGCATATGCCAGTGGAATGAATGAATGAATTAATTAATTAATTAATGAAAAACATATTTAATGTCTCAGCTGTCAAATCTGAATGACAAACTTTGGTACAAGTTCTACACATCCTATATTCATTACTAAAAGCAGCAGAAAGGCGGATTAACGTGCGAGAATACAGACCATTATAAAACATTGCAATATGTACGTAACAATTCACAGCATATCTAACCACCTCAACGGAGCAGACCTTCTCGAGAAACCACTACTGCCTCAGCTCATCAGGTAATTCCTCGCAATTTATGGAACCCGAAGGTTCGCTATGATGTTCACATCTGCCACTGGTATCTTGAACCAGAGGAATCTAGTACACACCCTCTCATCTCTATTTCTGTATCCCTTTTAACAGAATTATGCCATATATGACTAGGTCTAACATGTGGTCTCTTTCCTTCAGGTTTCCCCACCAAAATCCTAACGGATTTTTCTTCTTCCCCATACACTCTGCATGCCCCACCCATCCCCTCCTCCATTTGATTACCTGAATAATATTTGGTAAACAGTACAAATCATGAAGCTCCTAATTATGCAGTTCTCTCCAGTCTCCTGTCACTTCCTCCCTCCTAGGCTCAAAAGTCTTCCCCAAAACCGTATTCTCAAACACCCTCAACCAGTTCTCTTCCCTTAGTGAGAGAGAACAAGTTTCACACTGCTATGTAACATCAGGCAAAATTACCATTCAGTATATTTTAATCATTATATTTTTAGAAAGAAAAATGGAACACAAATGACTCTTGACCAAACGGTACTGTGCATCACCTGAATTCAATATGCTGTTAATTTCTTCATGCAAGTAATTTACACTTACTAGGATCATTCCCAAACATCTCAATTCTGTAAAACAAACCAACTTGCGGATACTGCAAAGGCTGCGACTCTAATAGTTGCAAGTGTTAGAGGCATACTGCCACCTTTATGGTCAGATTTCAGAACAACAGTTTTGCCTCAGAATAAACAAGAATAAATTTTAATTAGAGGCTGTCCTCAAACATTGTTACACTAACTCACAATGTTTTGCTTTAACAATGATGAATCCTACTGACCAAAGTTCAATAAATGTTGCCCCAACTGTGATTAATGCTGCATTTTCTGGTAGATGGTATGATATCAAACAGGCAGCTACCAGATATTTAAATCAATTCTTATGAAAACAATCCATTCTTTGTTGTTTCAATCTATGCTGCAATTCTCAGAAATGTAATCTAAAGATCAAACAAGGACTTACTGTGTATACAAACACTGCTCTAAAAACAAATGAGTTTCAGTCAGAAAATTTATCACCAAGATCACTCCATTCACCATTTTTATCAGTTTTAATAGCCAACATTACTTTATACATAAACAACACTATGACACCACACAATATAATGATGAAACTGTAAAAGATATCGAACATGTAAAATAGCTAATTCTAAGCACTCACCTGCGGACCATACTTTTCCTTCATGTTCATGTGCAACTCTCGAAAGCGTTTATAGCGACGCAGAAGAGACCAACATTCCCCACCCATATTTACACAAACTTCATATTCAAAATGGGTGCATGAACCAGTTCCACGCAGCATGTACCTTGAGATCTGCACCCAGTGAATCTCCAAATTACTGCTCGATGGTGATGCAAGACCCAGACTCACACCTGAGGTACCCTCCATGACTTCGTTCTGTAACAAGCAGAGGTCTGACACATTTGAAATGCTATCAAATCACGTTGGGCTGCATGCAGAAGTTGCGAGTTCCAGAAGTATGGGCAAACCATGAAGTTTTCTCTCTCTCAGGATGTCAGACACTGCTCTTTGGTAGATGGGTACCAATATTTCAGAGAAAGAGTTACTGCCACATGCTGCTTAGAATAGCAACTACCATATTTAACTAAATATAAGAAGTTATATACACAATGCCCTCTTCACAATCCTCAATACCTACACATAGCACACAAAGAATGTCCTGAAGTCGCTGTACTGAGGCTACACTCACTATTGTATTAACAACCAACCACCAACAAAAAGTGACAATTAGGAACTACTGACATTGTTCCAACTGTTATCCACCATGTTCAATTTCACAACTCACTAGCAATGAATCACAAATTGCTTCCATACGTTTTTTGGTTGCACTTAACTTGTTAAATTCAACACAGACTTGTTCCTTCATCTGCAAAACAAAAGTAAGTTCCACAACCTACATGGAAAAATTGCATGGGTTAAACCAAAGAGACCTTGATAGGCACTCTACAGATCCACAAGGACCAATCAACATCAGAAGTTCCTGTGCAAAATCCCAGAAGAGCACAGATCTGATCAGAAATTTTGTCACTGCAAAAAGCCCGAACAAGAGTGGATCTCAATCTTGCTGCTAGTCCACACTTCCCAGTTCACTGCACTGTGCAGTCTCCACCACCACTGCATTTGGTAAAGTTCCAGGTGACTGCAGTTCCAGTGTGTTCAATAAAGGCCCAATCACACTTTCTGATCAAGCACCTGCCCAGACCGTCATTCCTGGAACACTAAGCTCTTTTTCTATCGCTTTGTGTGGGCTTTAATCCCTCTAATGAACACAAATGTGTTGACTTACTCTTCCACTTGTCTTACCATTGCCTCACATGTCTGTAAGATCTCCTCTGTACACCCGGGATCAGTCTTGTGAATAACCACAAACCACTGGCAGAATTCCATCCTTCCAGGTCACCTTCATTCGCAGCATGCGACAAGTGGGATTGGTATGGTTTGACAGAATATTCAGTGTATGCTACTTCAGGCCATCTGCAATTCTCTTGCAGCTCTCATTAATGACTCTGTTATGACCACAAACAAAAGCCTGCACTACAGTTTGCTTTTGATGTATCCCACCTTGGCCCATCACTTCATGTTAAGTCTGCAACACTTATCACTTTCTTCAAATCATGCACTGAGGTTCTGAATTTTTTGCCTGGCTGGTTGGACGCACACCTGGAAACTTCTCACTATATACTGCAATTACCTGTGGAGACTCACTATTTTTTTTCCATAGGCTCGCAACAGAAAACGTCACCCCTCTTCTGCAAATTTTCTAATCACATTTAAATGATATGAAGACAAGAACTGTGCGCAAAAAGCAAAGACATAACAGTGTACACAAACAAGAGCTAGCACAACCACAGTGTTGCCAATGATGGTAAATAAAAACCTGGACACAAGTGAATATAATTACAGTTACATGAGAAAACATCTCCAAACTTCTGCAAATTTTCTACTCACATTTCAATGATATGAAGACAAGAACTGTATACCCAAAGCAATGACATAATAGCGTATACAAACAAGAGCTGGCTCAACCAGTGTTGCCAAATGCTGCAAATAAAAACTTGGACATAAGTGAATATAATTACAGTTATGAACTGCACTACCCCAGCAAAGCAACTTTCAGGACATTTTTATTTAAGTTTCTACATGTTCAGAAGGCAACCCACAATGTTTCAACTGATGACGTGGGAAAAAAATTCTTGCATTGCATTCAGGTAAACATGCTACATATCACACTACAGAGCATCACATCCCAAATGAAAGCAAACTTCATGGTCCCCAGTATGGTAATGCTAAAGCTGTCCCTTCACACACCATGAAAGCCATACAGGGGGCAGAAGAGGTACAGCTCCACTCATTCTTAACCTTGGCACTAGACAGAGGTAAGTGGTTAGCTTCATTTCCCAGCCTCTTGACCCCCAGGGAAAGAGTCCCAGCACCCAATGAATAGGAAGCTAGGTTGGTGGACTCCAGAGATGGTTTGGACATTCTGGAGAAGACAAAAATCTCTTATATCTGCTGTGATTCGAACTGTGGATATCTGGCCTGTAGTCTAGTTACATAAATAACTTCACTATCCTGAGTCACCACTATGATAAGTTGAAATGTTGTTCTATCATTCTGTTTACTTCACAAAACTTGGCTTGCTGTACAGGATGACAAATGGTGCGCTAAACTGTAGCCTTTAACAATTTACAGCACTATTTGAGCAACTGATTAGACAAAGATAGGAAAAGTACAGGAAAGAGCAGGCCAGAGACCGATATTTGAACACAGCAAACACTGAGAACTGTGCTCTTCTGGGTTATTACGCACCTAGTAGTGGTAATTCCTGACTGACGTTTCGGGAAAAGAAATTACCACTATTTGCTGTGTAATACTGTGCCATTGTCATGAAATCTGGGAACCTTAACTTCCTAAGAACCCTCTGGGCCTGTCCAGGCCTGTAATGGGAATGCTTTGCTGCGTAATAACCCACAGGAGCACAGTTCTCATCTACTTCATGGCAGAAGCCTCACATCATGCACAGGAAACACTGTTCAAGCCTTCAAAACAGAGACATCACAATATGGTGGCCTGGCCATATACACAAACTAGGTGGCCAACTAGCACATAAAGTGGGGCATCTGGTTCTAGGAATGGGCAAATCAAATAATTATGCTTCAGATAAAAAGGATGAGGTGGAGGAGGAAGAGGAAGTGAAGAAGAAGAAGGAGGAGGAGGATGAGGAGGAGGAGGAGGAAGAGGAGGAGGAGGAGAAATGACTTCATCACTAAAGCTTATCTATGAGTTAATACAAATCTTTAACTACTTACAGAAAGAGAATGACAGAAGACAGAACTCCCTGGTGACATCAGTCCTTCCCTGTCGGCAGAAAAACTGTGCATCAGACAGCAGTATGGTGATGCACAGTGCCATAACACTGACATGTAAGACAGAACTTACAGCACACAGTAGTAAGACTTAAATAAAATACAATTCATGATGCACATTCAGTTTTGACTACATTACATGACAATTCTATATGTTGAGCCTTAACCTGCAACACAGTCACAGATGCAATAGAGCAAAGGTATACATGTTCTTAAATAACTGAGATGCATGCAATTTAAAACAGTACACATTAATATTAAATAGTGTACAAAGAATTGGACAGCCAGAACCAGAGACAATAGTAACAGTCTGTAACAGCTGAAAACCACTACATGCAATACACAAGACAACATAAAGCAAGACGCACCTTTAATTATTTAGGCAGGGGGCATACAGTATTTCCATGCTGCAGTTAAGCTGTTAGTTTCTTATGCATTAAAATTGGCACTGTAAATGCAACCCATTGGTTTTGGTATTTCAGATGCTGCTGTACCTTTCATGCCAAGAGAACAACCAATGATTGATGATTGTTACAGAATAATTTTGACAACCTCCAATGGCAATAATCTGACTTACACAAGCAGTCAGCATAGAAATAATGAAACAAGAAACATGACATAAGGCACACAGTTACTGCAGATGATGTTAAATTGACCTTATTCACCTACATGTGACACACAGAAAGGCACTCCCCACCTCCAAAGAATGTGACCCCCACAGAACGCAGATTACAAATCACTAAACACATCTTGCTTTATATATATCAATAAATGTGATTAGATTAAAGGATGTGCATTATATGACCCTTGCATTGTGACCACCTCATTACACATTATCTTTCTAATGTTTAGCCTTCTAGCACCCTGCACTTCAAAGGAAGCACTGGACTTAAGTCCATGAAATGATCTGGTTCCCCAGTTGACAAAACTTTAAGTCAGGTAAGACCTAAGTTACATGGGGCATGCAACTGTTGTTTCTATGTCATGACACAAGACAAACATGAGACATCACTGCATTTGTTTAGAATTCAATGAAAACAGGTCTGTGGCATTCTTGTAATGCTGTCCTGAAAGGTGACTTCAAAGTTTCACTCTTTATTGTTCTTATGCATTTATCCATATGCCAGCAACATAATTGAGTGTGAACAACTGCAGACATGCTGCCAAGATATGTACAAAACATAATGTTCTGTCTAAAATGTGGAAAGACACATTTAAAACACTATTTTCTGGTGTTCTGTTTGAAATCATCTGTGTTCATAAACTAAATAAACCAACCACAACAACCAAACCAAGCCAAATCAACCAATGAACCAACCAACCAACCAAACTCCATCAAGAAGTCCTTCTGCAAAACCTGGTTGTTCCACAGCTAGTCAAGAAATTCCCATATCGTGCAACCCAAATGTTCATTCCTGTATTTTCAAGAGCCTTCCACCTGTCCCTAATTTGAGCATTAACGCATTCCACAACCTCTCATCCTAGTTCTGTTAAGACCAATATTAATATGATCCTTCCAACTGCATCTAGGTCTTCCAAGCAGTTTCTTTCCTTCAGGTTTCCCCACCAAAACCCTGAAGGCATACTATCCTGCCCGATATGTGCCACATGTTCTACCTACATCAGGCATCAGCTGTACACTCTTCGTAACTCACCTACAAAGTTAGCATTCACACTACAAAAATCTCGATACAGTAAGAGAAAAAACGTGCCAGAATGGTTATGCTCTGTGTAAATTTCCCAACTTGTTTGATACCATAATTAATAATATAACTGGCTGTACTACACACTCTAATTTCCACATGTGGTACGTACTGCATTATCCTCTGTCTATGCCGATGTTCCAGAGCCTGCTTGCACGCTGGACTTTCCCCATCACTATAGAACTCCTCGTTATCCAGCTTCAGTGTGTCTCCTAGTAGGTCTGACAAGCTGCAGCAGTCAAATGGCAAAATACAACCTTTAGATTTTGTAACGATAATAACCATCTGAAATTACTGTATCGACTGAAGCACTAGCTCAAGTTGCTGCCTTGACTTTTACCCTTGACTTCTACCCTACAAAATAAAATACTTTTTTTTTAACAAAATATGAGACAACAAGTGCCATATCCCCATGACTGCTAAAACAGCAATATCTATTTAACACAACCTGTAGACATCGGTTTCTGTAGAAACCAATTCATACGTTTTCTGAAACATTTCAAAACATCTTCAACTTACATAAGAATTCCTTGTACTTCTACATGATTATCATGATGGTACCTCACACTTCCAATCCCCTACATAATGCTCGTAGTATATCATACTGTGTTAAGAAATATCAAAACACAATAAAAGTTAATAACACAGTATGTTTCAGGGAACAAACCTGTCCCCAGAATGTACTGCTTCATTAGTTACAAATTTTATGTGCATTAACTTTTAACATAAAATAACTGATGAAGTTCATGAAGTAGGCCATTTCATGTAAAAATCTCCTGGTCATCATCTTTAATGATGAACCTTTTCATCAAACTTAATAAATGTTGGCCACACTTCAATTCAGAGATAGTGGTTTATCATCTGGCAATAGGGGATTTAAAATCCCCCATTTCTGCTGTGTTGGTAGGCATATTTTAACTTGCAGATAATGGTGTCAGCAATGAAAAATCAATCCTGGCAAGCTGAATCATGCTGGATTAATGGCAAGTTAAAATTATGTCAGGGTGGCTATGCACTTAGTAACAGTCTTACACCTGTTCTAACCATACTACATTATCTTGGCTTGAGACATCTCATTGTGCATGTACTATCTGAGATAGACAAAATGGCATTTCAGTGTTAACCTGACTCCTTTCATTAACATAAGATAAAAAGCAACTCGGCCACATGTTTCAGATCAAAATAGAAGCCAACATCAGGTTAATTAAAATACACGAAGAGGAAATAGTCACTACATTACACTACTGTGGCTATGGCTTCCCTCCACCCTGTGTATGCACACAAGCATGCACACACACACACACATTTTGTAACTGGTCTCATAATGGTTTCTATTTTAAGCTGAAACATGTAGCCAAATTTGTCATCATCTTACATAAATAAAAGGTGTAACATTAAGACTGATACGCCACCTTGACTATCCCATGTATTAATATCTCCTCTTTCTAGCAGTTTTGCACTCAACGCCTCCTGCTATAAGTTGGTTATGTATGAAAAATTTGTTTATATGAAGAATTCAACTTCAAGAATAAACACTGACCCATCATCAGCAGATGTCGACACGTCATCAGACTCTTCGCTGTTGCACCGCACTGGACTCCGTGCCTGCAGAGGTCTCAGGTGGTGCTGCTCCAGAGCCAATTCCAGCCGAACATACTGACGGTGGAGCTCCTGAAGAACCTGAAAGTCGAAGAGTACATATTTCATAAGAATGGCGATTTTTTAAATTCTCACGTCACATGGGGTCAGGACAGAATTATCCGCATTCCCCTGCTGTTACTAGACAGATTCCCTCAAACCTTCAACCACATAACTTCAGCACCCACTTCAACCAACTCAGACACCCAGAAGACGGAGACGGTGAGTTCATCTGAAATGTCAGAATATTTCATCACTAGACAGCATAAAAACCCACACTTGCATCATAAATTTACATTACCTAAACATGACACTAAACTAAACTAAACTCCGTGGCGAACTATACCGACAGAGCGGCCGCCGTCGGTCGGCGAAGTTAGTGCCAACTTTTGCGGATAGAGGGGTGTCACGTGGTCAGCGCAACGGGTCCCCACAGCCGTTAATCTCTGTTTTCTAGA
>Ga0123352_10022025_pt1 | contig 10157 bp, 3 predicted proteins | sample TergutLab28metaG_FD_89700 | JGI IMG/M metagenome (GOLD analysis project Ga0123352, IMG submission 89700) | Labiotermes labralis P1 segment gut microbial communities from Petit-Saut dam, French Guiana - Lab288 P1 | ecosystem: Host-associated > Arthropoda: Insects > Digestive system > Gut ...
CCGTTCGAAATGCCGTCTGGCATGCTTTAAATGAACCTGTTTGCCAGTATTTACGAACGAGAAACCCGCGCTGTTCGACTGTATACATAGACAATAGTTTGGGGCCTCTAGCGAGAGACTCACACTGTATGAATCTGTGTAATATACTCGTAACTTGTCTGGATTCGTAGATGTAAAGACACAAGTAAAAATAAAAAAAATACTCAAGGATATGTAAACGTAAATGCAAACGTATCTTTCATCAGCTAATATTTCTGCTCGATTCACAAAAATTGCACTTGATTTCGTCGCCCAATTGTGACCGTTAGACACACAGTTCCAATTATACGAACGATCTGCTATACCTTTTTCATATCCGTGCCCTGATATCACTAATTTACGTAAAAATCCGACTAATGCATTATATATGTTAACGCTACTTTATTCACACTGTTACACTCCTACACGTTTCAGCCCTCAAGGGACCATCGACAGGGAGTGCTGATACATTTCGTGAGTGATGTAAAAAAACTGCTTGTCCAGATATAATAATCTGATTAAAGAGCATATTTTTTTTTATATTCCGTGTCGGTTAAGTGACATACAAAACGTTGCTCTTTAATTTGATATTTATGTCTGTACACGCATTTTGTTGACACCGCTCACGAAATGTATCAATACTCCCTGTCGATGGCCCCTTGAGGGCTGAAACGTGTACCAGTGCGAATAAAGTTGTATTAGCATATATAGTGCATTAGTGGGATTTTTACGTGCGACAGAACGACCTGCTCTTAACATTAAGGAATTCTTACGTTGTATCATCCAGTGGAAAAAAGAAATTCGTTTGGTTCTGACAGTAAGAAAGTATTATTTCCCTAAACAGCACTAGCCAGTTGGTCTTTAAAAGAGACACACTGTATGTAGTCAATACGCTGGGAACTTCTTTACTCTATATAATTCAGATGAGCCTCCAATTTCGAAGATTTTATATCTGTCAGTAAGCATATTGTGTCAAAGGTATACCGACACTTCTTGAGGCGTATTTCTTCACACTCTTCCTTGCCAACGAGAGCAATATCCATTCTAATGAGCACGGTGGAAACTTATCGGCCTGTTTAAACATTGATACAGAATTTCAAAGGACCAGAGCTTTTGGAAGGGGATTTAAACATGGCATTTAATTTTCTAGAGTGAATTTTTATTGACCAAGGTTATTTGATGTGTCGGTCCCAGTGGCCGCGCGGTCTAAGGCTTACGTCTGCGACCGCTTGTTTGCTGAGATTGTAAGTTCGAATCCCACCGGGGGCATGGATGTCTTTCTCTTATGAGTGCTTTGTGTTGTCAGGTAGAGGTCTCTGCGACGAACTGATCACTCGTCCAGAGGATTCCTACCGAATGTGATCTGTCGTTGAGTGTGATCTAGGAATCTAAAAAAATGAGGAGGTCTTGCCTCACTGGGGGCTATTGCGCCAAAAAAAAAGGTTATTTGGTGTGAGCTTCAGGTTTTTAGCTGTTAAGATGTTTGAACGTAACGTCATTGTAAATAAGATTGGCACACAATAATGTACATTCACTGTATGTCATATTTGTCCTAAGCAAGAGTCATGAAATAAAATATAAAATTATTTAATTGAGAAAAATGGCACTGTGCTTGTGAGAGATTGTTTCTTAAAGTCCATTGATTCTGTTCTTAGTACGGTACCAGTATTTCCTCAAAAGATGAAAGGTGATATATGAGAAGAAAGAAATTTGTTTGGAGTGTATTAAAATTGGCTGTTTTCTAAGGCTGCTGTCTATTGCTGTGTAGTTATGAATCACTCTCTCTGTAGTTAAATGTTCCACGCTCAAAAGCGTCCAGATGACAGTCACAGTTCTCTTCGCAAGATTTTCATTCTAAAAATTGTAATCATAATTTTTGCGTCTAGTCTTGTTGAGAAAAAGCAAAAAAAAAAAAAAAATTCCATCTTCCGTTAAATTTATTTTAATGTATTGTATTTGTTGACAGTGCACGAATCAATTCCTGACAATACAACCGTTGGATATAGAAATTGTCAAATATGCGTTGTTTTGGGTCGATAAAGACTGAGACCAAATTTTGTCAACAAAGTACCAGGGACGGTAGGACAGTAATGCTTCCTACTATTTTTTTCTAGGAAATCGTAATTATATTATAACGAAATTTATGTATTTATGGGTTCGTCGTTTTCAAAGTTGATTTTATTTTTTCCACAATGTCTCCTATGTTAGCAACAATACTTGCCCACCTTTGTTTGAGACGCTTTTTGCCGGTTGCGTTAAAATCTCTTTTGCTGAAACGTCAAATCTCTTCAAGCACGCTGCGTTTCAGCTCTTCTTCGTCTTCCGCAAAACAGCGTCCTTAGAGTGCCAGAAGACGCTAACCATGATTTAACCCACAGAGGCCTGCACCCTGAATTTGCTATCCCCTACCCCCCTCTACATTCCCGTCTTAACACCCTCCGATTTCCATTTTTTTTTGGCCCCCTTCAGAATGCACTCCGAGGACGTCGATTTGGAGATAGCGTCGTAGAAGAGTCCCGACGGTTCAGCCGAGAGTTTCACGCGACCGGCCTACAGCTTGTCACACAAAGTGGAAAAGAGTGCTGATAATGAAGGGGACTTTGTGGAAAAATAGTATGAACTTTGTAAAGGACGTATCTATGATATGACATAAATTTCTTCATAGGCACAATTGTAATTATCGCTTATGAGAAAAATAGGGAGCATTACTGTCGTACTGTCGTACAATTCTTTTTTTCTCCACCTGTTTGGTAATTTCGACCAAGAGACCCAACTCGCGAAGACTTTTATAACATTGCACACTTATCCTTTACCTTTGTGTTAGTAACTCTTTAATGTCGGTCGTTTTTTTACATATAATATTGAGTTCGTGTACCGATCATTTGTATCTTAGGGAAAACAGTAACAGGCGTACCAATTTTATTTCATTTCTCTGCCTGTGGCCTGAGTCACCAGGTTTCCATTTAAATTTTTTGAAAATTTTCTTGAACATGTTTATTTTCATCTTTTCTTTTACCGCAACTGTTTGTTTCGTGAAAGACATGACTCTTCCTCTGAGTGAGAGTGCTCTCAATATTTCAGTTAATTAAATAAGTACATATTTACTTATTTGTTTATTATGTTTCTCTATCGACGCTTTCAGTACCGATTTGCTCAGATATAGCCCTTCTTTGCTCCATTATTCCTCCTGCTAGCGCCAGTAGTAAATTTGAGAGATGCCATCCCGTTGTGTGTATCAAATTTGTATAATATTTTATACATCGTCAATACACAACACACATCAAACAAGATGCAATAATTACAATTAGGTGAAATTTACACATGTTTCGGCCGTGATCGTCCATCTTCAGGCCAACTAAGAAAACAAGTTACAGTAAAAATGTTTTACTGTACCTTAATTGTTGTTCTTAGTTGGCCTGAAGATGGCCGGTCACGGCCGAAACGTGTAGCCAAATATCACCTAATTGTAATTATTGCATCTTGTTTGATGTATGATGTGTATTGGTGGTGCATAATATATTATGCCAGTAGTAAAGTTCATAACTTTCTCGAATCCACTGAATCATGAGTTCAGATCTTTCCGTTAATAAATATTACCCACGTTTATTCACTTTGATGCTGACAGAAATTTGTGTGTAATAAATACATGGTGGCTTTTCACACAATTCCACTCTTTTGAGTAGGTTTGCTACTACTGACTTACAGTTATATTGGCAGCTACGTTCTGGAAGCGCCATGGTTATGAGTGACTTAGAAGCTATCGTATTCTCATGCCCATAAGATTAATTCACAGCTATTTGCAGAAGAAGTTGACAAAATTTTATTGGTCATCCGGAACTTCTAAAACAATCCCTTTCCGGCGAAATTTGTTTGGGATGTGGTAGATTGACTTCAGTCAATAGTTAGCCTTTCAAACATTTAGTTCGGGAGTTTCTAGTCGATAGACAGTCCATTTTCCTTAGTAATGGCAAGAATTTTCAGAGTAGATGGAGAATCTGCGCAAAACCCGTAAAGTACCTGAAAGTGTCACAGTTTAATTTCTAATGTTGGTCAGTCTTTACTGGTTAATGAACGAAGCAGCACAGTTTTCGATGTAAACCACCGATAAACTTTAAAAAAATTATAAACATTCAACTGAGTCACCATATCCAACCTTTCTTGCCGCCTCTCAGCCTACGTGAGTATTCGAGTCAGTGTCAGTGGACAGAATTGTAATTTAGTCTGTCAATTCATGAAGAAGCACCGTGCCTGATTTTTATTTTCGTTGTTACACCGTGCATGTTGTTGATTTACTCAATTATTATACCAACCACTGCACATATATAAAATGTATAAAATTTTTACACATTAAAACATTAAAAACGCTCCGACATGTTTCGGTCCTAGGACCATCAACAGGGAGCCATATCGTCCTTGCTGAAGTCACACTAGAAATAGTCACAGATTAATTTCGTTGTACATGTTGGGTATTGTGGCAGCATGCCGTGTTGTGTAATGTTATGTTATGCCCTGCTACGGATGTGCATTCTGTGCTTCGTTGCAACGCAACGAAGCACAGAATGCACATCCGTAGCAGGGCACTATTTGCAACATAACATTACACAACACGGAATGCTGCCACAATACCCAACATGTACAACGAAATTAATCTGTGACTATTTCTAGTGTAACTTTAGCAAGGACGATATGGCTCCCTGGTAATGGTCCTAGGACCGAAACATGTCGGAGCGTTTTAATGTTTTAATGTGTAAATTTTATAAATTTTATATATGTGCAGTGGTTGGTATAATAATTGAGTAACTCACCATGCCTGAGTTCGAAGCGAACTTGTAACTTTTGGGAACTTTCCGATACATATTGTTTTAATTGTAAAGAAGGTTATCACTATCATCATTATCAACAGCAGCGAAAGGGTACAAGCATGTTCCTTCTTCATCGTCTCTCCATATTTCCCTTCGTCGACCTCCGTTTCTTCTGCTAGTTGCAGTGCATTTATAGTTTACCATTTGGTCATCCGCCCGGCAGTTCAAATGTAAGCTGTCAATAGGTGAAATTTCACGTGGCTCGCGTTACATACGCTGCGCTGACCAATCCCATCGTGGGATTGCCACGTCACTGCCTCCAGACTTGCAAGTGTCTTCATCTTCCGTATACCTTTGATTTGTCTAGCAGTGGAGGTTCTGCCGGTAGCCACGCTGCTGTTGGTATAACTCTCAGGATCATTAGCGTAAACAAACCACTATACAACTTTCAGGTTGAGACACCTCAGAGATGGAGGGGTGTTCTATTCTCGTCATAGCATTTATTCTGTATCATAGTTAGTCAGCTTATTATTATAACCAGGGCAGCCTGTCTCTCTGTAGCTCTGTATAACCCGTAAGTTCAGCACCGCTGTTACCAAATCAAAGTACACGAGCAGATCATGAAACTTTCCGTATAGTCATAAATGTTCCTCCCAACATTAATTTTAATATCATCCGATGTTAATCATATTATTTGCCTTGCTGTTTGTCACAAACCAAGATTTCTCGTTGTCATTATTTGCAATTATACGTCCTCATCACAGGTACCTCTCCAACCTATAATGACATATCATGTCGCTATTGACTATTCAAAGACTTATATACATATTAAATAAAGATAAATAAATCAGACACAACTGGAGTATATATTATTTATTTACAAGATGTAGTATTCAGACGCCACTACATGTTTCGGCTCTCCTCATTGGGCCATCATCAGGTCATAAGTCTTTATCGAGGAAACTATATAATATATGATTTATGACCTGATGATGGTCCAGTGAGGAGAGCCGAAACATGTAGTCACTTCTGAATAATGCACCTTGTAAATAAATAATATATACTGTAGTTGTGTCTGACTTATTTATCTTTATTTAACCTTTTGACGCCTAATGTCAACTATAGTGGTCGTACCGCACCGCTAACCTCCAGAGTTGCATTTTATATATTTATTCAACAAATGTAGGTACTGAATATTTTAAACACGGTATATACTCTCCGTTTTTTTCTCTTAAAAATGCAGTTTGTTTCATAATTCTAATGAATTTGGTTCCTGTATTATTCACATTTTATATACAGGATGTGCTAAAATTAAAAAAAAATAATTCCGGCGCTACAAGGTTAAATATGTACATCTAGCACAACCGGGGTGGCCCACTTAAAGAATATATATACATATCTTTACGTGGTACACAGTGGTGCAGTTTGATGAAGCACTGCACTAAAAGCCGATGGGATCATCGGAATTTTTCATTCACATAATCCTTTCGACCGCAGAATGGTCCTGGTGTCGACTATGGCTGTAACCGAACGGGTACCACGGATGTCAGCTGGACGGTTAGGTGGCCGGTGAGCAGGGCTAGAAACCTTACAACCTTCCTGTGCCGAATGTCTAGAAATTCTGGTATGGTCAACATCCCGGAACCCTGAGGGCCTGTCCAGGCTTGTACACGGATATCTTTACCTTTTCCTACCCGTATGTGTGTCTACAGCTATCCAATTGACTCGCGGGATTCGTCATACCTTGCACGACTATTTTTTCCCGCTGGTTCGAGTGAAATTATTCACAGCAGTTGTGTGCTTTCTACTGGGTAATTCCCCGTCGCCTGATTTTTTTATGCCGACGTTTCGGAACACTCTGTTCCATCTTCATAGGCGGGTAGGTATGAAGAATGTCTAGGTTTGAGAAATGTTGGGGTATTTACACGGGAAATGCCCCAACATTTCTCAAACCTAGACATCTTCATACCTACCCGCCTATGAAGATGGAACAGTGTTCCGAAACGTCGGCATATAAAATTCAGACGCCGGAGAATTACCCAGAAGAAAGCATACAACATTTAGAGCACGGCGAAGGTTTGAAATCAAGAATTATTCACAGCATTTTGTACGTTTCTCTGTGACAGACTAAGCGACATATGGCGCTCTCTCCAACATTATCACCACACTCTTATGCTAAATTCATTCACTTGACGACACTTTGGGTGAAATGAGTACAGAGAATGTATGTTCTGCTCAGGTTAGCGTCCATCACAACCTTGTGTAATAACTACAGGAAAAAAAAAACTGAACAAGGAGCCTTTGTAGCTTTTACGTCGTTATAAAAACGTCCCTTGGGACCAAAGAAGAGCAAACAAATTAATGCTGATTCCTTGTACGAGCATAAATATCCAACTTGACGTGTGGGGGCGGTTTCCCACGTCGATGCTGTGGGTCTCTGTCGCTTTTAACACTTGCAAATGGCCCTAGGTTTATTGTGACTACGACTACTTCTGAGAGAGACCGTAGTTCCAGCGTGTCCCTTCCGAGAGGTGCCTTTGACTCTTTGCCTGAGTTAAATAAAACAGACTTTATGTTGCCTGCTGATGTATTAGGTTTTACGTATTACGGTGTAATCTTACAGAGAATACTGTTAAAAACACGGAGCAGAGACCTGCTTGAGGATCATATAGTCGCTGGACCGATGATGAAATATATTTGTTTTTATAAATCTGAAATTTATTTTATCGCGTTTACGGAAGACAGTGTTATTGACATTACATAATTTATTGTATGTAGTAATACATACGCGGGGTGCTGACAAGTCCTTAGCCCGACCAGGAAGGAGACAAGCTGTTTCTGTCAGAATGGCTTGAATTTCTTTCGGCGCCTTGCCTTGCAGGGGGGGGGGGAACTTGATGTTAATAATAATAAACTTATTATAAAATAAGAATTTGTGCATTAAGTTGGTCAGTCAGTGAGAGGGTACATGCACACTAACACACACTATAAGGAAGTCTCGTATTAAGTAATTGCCACTCTGCTGTGTAGTGAGACTTTAGTAAAAATAATTTTCCGACTGTTTAAATGATAGCGAGAAATCCCAGCATCTCACAAATGTTGGATTTATGAACCAGAGATTTAACCCAGCATCATTTCTGTTTTATTTTACTATGCCTGTGTTATTTCTGCATCTTTGCCTTCTGCTTATAATAAATTAAATCTAGAATGTCAAGCTATAAACATGCCCTATTGATGTCAAACTTTCGCCCCCCACTTGTGACGGTCGCCCTCCGCAGGCTGTTCCTGTACTCCGACACGCCCTCACCCCATTCCTCCTCATTGAGTTTGGGCCAGGCTTCTTTTGAGCCAAACCTTTGCCTCTATAAATAACCTAGCAATCTCTTCCCGGGTATTCTTGTTGCTTACGCCATCTACGAAGATGGAACATAGTGATCCGAAACGTCGGCTCATAAAATTCAGAAGCTGGGAGAATCTCCCAAAAAGAAAACAATGCAGCAAATAAACAGGTCTACCTACAAAAGAAAAGTCAGAGTAAAAGATATATTACAAAAATTGTGAATGGTCACAGTCTACAATAGAAACGGAAAGAAGCGTTGAGAAGTACCGACAATTGTTATGGAGCGGGCAGGAGTCACACAGGAGATTAATCGTTTGTTACAACAAAAAATGAACTTAACGAGATGTTTAAGTGGTTGCTCTAAGCCAATGTATATTAAACTTTTTAAGCCTAGTTCTTACTTTATGTACCACCAGTTTTAACATTCAGAAATTCTGTGTTCTGCCCACATAAATGCATTTATGTGTTTTGCGTTGGTCTCAAAACAAGCAGCGATTATTTCTCTATACAGCAATAACATATCTGTTTTTATAAGCGAGGCAGATAGTGTTTACTGCGCGGTTCGAACTGGGTCTTTAAATCAGAATGCTACAGTTTCGTTCTTCAAGTGTTAATATTTGCAGACACACGCATCACGTTACTTTACAATCATATGTTAATGATGATGGTCCCAATTCAGGGCCGAAATTGGTCACCAAGCAGTAAAGTAACGTGTTGTGCATGATTGGAGATACCAGTATTCATTGTCAGCTTTTATGCCCCAATACTAGCATCAAAGTAATTAATTTTGTTCATGCCAGATACTGCCGACGGCTGCTGTGGACAGTTTGGTGATGACATTTTTGATTCGTCTTTGTTTAATGTAAATTTTCTTTTAAGACATTCGTACTGGTACATTGTCTCTCGTCACTGCGTTTCTGTAAACATTCAACGTAAAGGGTAGATGAAAAACCAGCCTGACTATCCGTATTGCTCGTAGCCTTTACCCTTGTCTTTTGCTAAATTTGTTGTTTTATAAAACGGATCACAAATGCCAATCAGAAATCTCCTCTATTCTCCGATGCATAGTATTATGCAGATATCCTTTAGCTGACCCAATGTAGCTTCCAGTATGCAAAGACGTGGCTTGTAAAATGTAAATTCGTTCTACCTCTCTGCAGCTCTGTTCGCTGCCTATCTGATTCTCCGTCCCTTTCGACGCGTCCCGACATTTCTACAGGCGACGCTGTGCTCCCTTGCCACTCTGCCTGCGCAGCGGGAGATAAGATTCGAGGAAGCGCACAACTTTATAGCGTTCAGGATAGGAACCCTTGGTTATTTTAACGGTTATGTGGGAACTGTGCTTCCAACAGTAGCAGAAGGGTGTGGGAATGTGACAGAAAACAACAGACAGTAGTGCAGAACGTAATAGTCTGACCTGCCCAAAACTTCTTTTGGTGATAGCCCTTTCCTCGCTGACGCAGAAGCCTGTATTATCTCCTCGCTTAAAAAAAATGTTCGACTTTGTTTTTTCTCAGACGCTTTCTTTCTGTAATGAAACACTTATAATTTAAACTTTACATCGAATTTCAACACTGCAGTGTTAATTAAATATTTCAATTTTCTTATCTTAACACCCTTTGCGTTTGGATATTCTGTGTTTTTATCCCCCCTTTTCATTGTTATTGTAATTCTTAAGTTCGGATTTGCAAAAGGAGACAGGAAGTTAGAAAGGTTCTGTTAAAGTACAGGGCGTGTAGAAGAAATACCATCAGTAGAATTTATTCAAAATGGTTGGGTGCAATCTGCATCAGCTAGGTCATTGCTGCGGTCGTAATTTATTGTAACCAAAACCGTCCTAGGTTATTAACCCTGTAAAGACGAAGCGCAGACTTCTTTATTTAAAGACCCAGTCCGTACCGCGCTGTAAACACTTTTCATCTCGGTTATAAAAATCAATCAGTTTATGCTGTAAGTGGCACAAGTCGCTGTTTGTTCTCAGATAAATACAAAACACA
>Ga0123352_10022026_pt1 | contig 10157 bp, 5 predicted proteins | sample TergutLab28metaG_FD_89700 | JGI IMG/M metagenome (GOLD analysis project Ga0123352, IMG submission 89700) | Labiotermes labralis P1 segment gut microbial communities from Petit-Saut dam, French Guiana - Lab288 P1 | ecosystem: Host-associated > Arthropoda: Insects > Digestive system > Gut ...
CATATTTACTTTGAATGTTGTTTATAGTACTGATAGTATTTATTTCGTAATGTTAATATTTTATTTTTATTGGTCACGTAGGTCAATGATAAATAATCAATGTACCTGCCATTAGGAAAATAAGTTTGCCTTCCGAAGCCTGTCTAGCTGGACACCCCTGCTTTAGAGTAGCCTGTTGTTAAAATTACCGGCCCTTTTGCCTTTAGGTCATGCAGATCGCAGCGTCAGCCGTTCATAAAACAGGATGTCTTTGTGTGCAAACTGTTTTATCGGGCGATAGAAAAATGTGGAAAGTGTGATTTCATATCGACCGCAAGCATTGAACACGTGCTCTATAGTTGTTGACTTTGTGACATTTTACCATAAACCATTTGCTTCAAACACGTGTTTGAAGCCACTGTGTGTGGCAGTGTCTGTCTTTGTGAAGGAATGCGAAATCTGTTGAACTGCGTCGCGTATCGCAGTGATAAATTACTGCTAGTGGGATATTCGAGATAGTTCTTCGAACGGCTCACTTTGCATTCATGAAGCTTTTCGGGAAATGCATACAAATGCATACAAATTGATGAGCTAAGTAAGGGTAACAGGTTCTGGTGTTTCCGCTCTGGATTTTGAACATGACTTTTAATTTTCGGATGTGGTAGCTAAATCTGTAAAATGTCTATTGGAAACAAAGTTTGGACATTTTAAACGATATCTGAGAATAGACGACAATATATATTGTGGAATTTGTTGACAGGAGTACAGAAATGTGACAGAGCTAGCAGTGAATGGGAGCCACTTTAGAACATGCAGTAGAAATAAAGGATTGGAAAGGAGGAACAGTACGAGATTCAGAAATGAGAATGGTATCAGCTGTGAAATAGTGTACATACATACAGACAGACAGACACACACACACACACACACACATACACGAACACAAACACACACATAGAAACTTGCGTGTAAAATTTCAAAGGTTCCATCATTGAAATTCCTTGTCCTTTTCTCCCACATTGTGGAGATGTAAATTGTTCGTTAAGTTTGTACTGTTTGTTACTGTTTGAAGATTTTCCTGGCACTGTAATTTCACTACTTTATTCCAACTAATTACTTACAAATAGCACTATTAAGATTTATTTTTCTCGTTTTGATAATTCCTTTTTGTTTTCTCCCTGAAGATGGCTACATTTAGCCTAACATGTGCCAGAATACAGCACAGAATAATAAAATTGTGTAGTGCAAATTCCGATCCCAGTGGCCGCTCGATTTAAGGCGTGGGTCTGCAGCCGCTCGCTTGCTATAATTGCGGGTTCGAATCCCATTGGTGGCATGGATGTCTTGCGATAGTTATGTGCAGTACAGGTAGAGGTCTCTGCGTCGGTCCGATCACTCGTACGGAGGAGTCCTACCAAGTGTGATCGTGAAACGTCTATAATGAGGGGGTCCTGGCCCACAGGGGGCTGTAGTGCCAGGGGAAAAATGTTGTGCCCTTAGTTTGAATGAAATAGTAATTATGGCTATTGCATGCAGTTTGCGTGGTATTAAATTTTACTGTCACTGCTTCCACGATATGAGGCAGTGACGTCGACACAAAAGCTTTAGAGGCTAGGCACTGTAACAGGTGGAAGCGAATGTGGCAAAGCGCTCTGCTGCATTGCTGTAAGAATATGGGAGCCACCGCTTAAGCTGTACTGCTAAGCACACCTGCTGTTTGTGGCTACTGACTGAAGTCTGCCTTTCAGTGGTTACAGCAGATGAGCACAGCACGCTGCTTCATATTACTGTGTTATTAAAAAATTCCAGTGCCTGTCAATTTACTGAAACCTTTCCCAGTTCGAAGAACGCTTCTGTTGAAGTCTCGGACGCCAGTCCCAATTGGTCTGCAGGTCTGTATCATTGTTCAGGGGTTTCGACGGGCTGGGAGATCTGAGGTCTTGACGTCGTGGAGTCAGGAATATCCCCCCATTTTTTTTGGATCTTTTATTTTAATTACCTCGTTTATGGCAGCTCGCCACTGGCCCCTATCCTGTGCCCTATAAATATAGACCTGTCGCACCTTCAATACCTTGCCGTTAATATCCATTTTAATAGTATCCTCCGATCTAGCGGTAGAGTATTACAAGTGATCCCTTTTCTTCAGGTGTTTAACCGAAACTTGTGAGCATCTCCCATCTCTCCCATGCGTTACACATTCCCCGCCCATCTCTTATTCCTTGATTTGATTATGCCAATATTTGGTGCGGAATTCCAAACGTTAATTTCCTTTAACTAAACCGTCGTTCAGTCAAAACACAACAATATATTAAATAATGTAAAGTTTGCTACGTGTTTTGTTTACCAGTAACCATCATCACTGCGATCTACACAGGGCATGCTCCTGTAAGCGGACACCTGTACACTATGGGCCTGCTTGATGGGGATCCAATCTGCAGATTTTGCGGGATGGAGACCGAAACAGTGCAGCACATTATTTGCTGTTGGGAGGCGATGGCTCGTCAGCGCTATTATGTCTTTGGGAGGCTGACTGTCGAACCAAAAGACATAAGCACGGCCTCACTAAGGGACCTTTGCCTATTCAAACGAGGCTCAGGGCTATTGAATCTGTGCTGAACGAAATATTAGGGCTGCACAACAAGCCTAAGGCTGCGGTGCATTCGGCCCTAAGAAGAAGGAGAAGAAGAAGAAGAAGAAAGAATAAGAAGAGGAGGAAGAAGAAGAAGAAGAACCATCATCAGGCAGACATTTCAGTACATGGACATGCCTTATGATGGTTACTTGTAAACGAAACATGTAGCAAACTTTAGATTATTGAATATATTGTTGTGTTTTGACTGAACGACATTTTTGTTAGTACTACAACACAAAGGGATGGCTCCAATCAAAGAAGAAATTAAATTCCTCATTATGCCATATCATGTAGCATCCTGTTACCTCTTCTTTTCAGGTTCAACTGTCTTTATCAGATCCCTTTCCTCCATCATTTTCATGCAATTCTCTTATTTCGGACCGCAATGTAGAACACATTAAGGCTGCGGTTAAATATCGTAGCGTTGTCAGTGATAACAGTAAGTTTTGATAGTTATGGACTAAGAAGCACGATTCTGGTCCTCTTATTATTGCATTGTTTGTCTCAAGCACTCTTCTAATAGCTTTAGTATAAAGGAAAGGATCAAAATACGAGAGAAATTCCATTCTCTGATCCGTTCTTATAAACCTGTAATAAAATGTCACAGAATGGGAGGGAGAATGCAGTTAAGGTCACAATAGGCACCAAGAGAGAGTGTTATCACATAAACAGGGCAATATCGAGTGTATGAGGCGTTTTAAAAACGAAAGGAACCAATTGAAAGCTATTAAATCCGTTATTTGCGGCAGCCAATACCAGCTTATCGTGTGTAACATTGTCTAACGTTCTGAGTGAGTTGTTTGATTGTTTAACGACGCTGTTTTATGTGAAGAAGTTGTGTAGCGCCCACTACATTGAAACGATAATTAATTACGTTTCTTTAGCACCATCGTTACGGCGGAGACTTAGCAGCGGAACATTAGGGGCATTTTGATTTGCTGTTGCGTATCTGCGGAGTGCGCATTACGATAGCTGCGCACTGGCGTCTGTGCCCATGAAATAGTTCCAGCTTTTAGTATAATATGTTATGTAGGAATTGATGTACGTTAGTGCACGCCAATTGTAGTTGGCGTCTTACTGTAATAAGCGGCACTCTAAATGGAATAACTACGCAAGTGTCTCGGGTTTGCCTAGCGAGTACTTCGCTGCGTATTTGGAGAACGTAAAATATTATTAATAGCAGCTACAGATAAAAATACAGCACGTCTTGTGCTCAGAATATTTCATCCACGATTAATCGTTTTCGAAATAATTCAACGCGTAGAGCGAAGTGCAAGAAATGTTGGGCCATGTCTGCATATCTTAACTTTTTTTGGCAGACTGTAATAAATAAATTAATTAATTAAAGTGGTGATCGTTCGCTTTCTGGGGCATCCTGTACGTGTGATAGGGATATTCCGAAGTTTCCGATAATTTTTTTTACACGTTTAATTCAGAGCTAATCCTAACTGCACGCTAAATACAGCGCATCATCTTTCAGCAATGTATGCATCCAATATGTAGCCTGCTACGGATTTGGAAATACGTTGCTGTTTATAGCGGTCTGTGCATTACAAAAGCGTAAGATAGGCTCCTTCTTAACCAGCCACTTAACCACTGAGTTACGGAATAAATTCCTCGCCCTTTGTGTGCCTCGAAGTTTTATTTCCGTGTCCACAAGAACCCGCCTTTAATCCCCATATTGATCCAGATGAATCAGGTGGTGTAATTTGAAGCTGTTTCCTTAAGATACATATTAATGTTATCATTCTATACTTTTTATTTTCAATTTATGTATGAGAAATCCGCAACACATGCCTTTTTTCCGTCATCTGACATTTGTATTACCCTGCTGTTCCACAAATGCTGTGCTACATTAGCAGTACTAGAACTGCAACTTTTACGACCCTGGAGTTGAAGAAGTTTGACTAGAAGGGTTTATTATTTACTGCCTTGAGACCTAAAAAACACGGCTTTCGCCATTTCCATGTCCCTTGTGTTTTAAATCTGTATGTAAAAATTCACGTTATGCGTGACTTTTCTGTGCCCGATTCCTCCGGAGTCTTTCAAGAAAGTGTGGAGTTGTACTCCGTGCCACCGTATATAACAGACTCCTGTTCCTTGGCTGCTCTAAATTATTCATTTTGCAGAACTTGTAGCTAGCAAGCATTCATAATATGCAAATCTCCTTTGTTCACTACTGTTGAAATTACCCCACATTTACCGACCTACATACATCTGTGTTTTTTGTGTGCTCACGAATATTGTATCCTTAAAGTAACGAACAAGGCATTTCTAAAGTTATCCAGTGCCTTGTTTGTATTTTTTTACAAATAATTAAACGTTTTTTTTAAGTTCGTTCGCGAAATTGCGAAAAATGAATATTAGCTTCATCATGTTTGTCCATCTGTCTTTCCGTCCGTCCTCTTGGAACTACCCGGCTTTCAATAAAACGGATTTTCATGAAATTTTATATTTGAGAATTTTTCGAAAATCTGTCAAGAGAATTTAAGTTTCATTAAAATCTGACCAAAATAAAGGGCACTTTACATGAAGATCTGTGTACAATTATGATCATATCTCGCTCAGTTGTTCTTGGAGTGAGAAACGTTTCAAACTAAACTTGTATATAAAATCAAAACACAAGTTATTATTTCCAGTGAACTGAATTCGAAATTCATACCGTTTATGAAATAATGTGGAAAAATATGATAGAGACGGGCAGGTTACAGATGACAGTGTGACGCATGCGCATTGCATGCTAGATAGTTAAGACTACAAACACACGCTCAAAATATGTAATACTTACAACTTTACAATGGTTGCACGAACGCACTGAAGTACTTCTGTGGTCAGATTCCTTGTTTCACTGCACTGTGTTGCGGTATTCAATCCCCAGACGTCTTCACTTCGCAGTTCGCCCGTCCTCTAAAAATTTTAAGTCCTCTACTTGCTGAGTTGTTTTTCCCCGAAGGTACATTTTACGTCACGGAATAGCGTGCTTAATCTGTATTACTTGCCTGTTCGAGTTCAAAACGTGAGAGGAAGTTTTAATTTTGGTATTACAAAGTGCTGTTTTAATGCAGCTCTTAAATCCAGCAGTTTACGAATTAGTTGTCGCCACTATCTTCATGCCACTGCTGAGAGCAGTCCGGTCGTACCGTCGGCTGCTAGAGATAGCAGTCGGTATTCCTTTTCTCTTAATTTTGACATTTTTGTGTTTTTAAACTGTTTCCTATCATCATCATCATCATCATTTGGCACTATAACCTTTTGTGGGTTTTCGCCTTCTCAGCCACGTCTCTCCAAGTTCTTCTGTCCTTAGCTGCTTCCTTCCAGTTTTTAACTTCCAGCTTTTTTAGATCTTCCATAACTTCCTCTTGCCATCGTTGTCTTGGTCTTCCTGCTGGTCTAATTCCCATAGGTTTCCAATCTAGTAGTTTCCTAGCTGGTCTTGCTTGGTCCATTCTTTAAATATGCCCAACCATTTGATTATTGGTGCCTTGATGAATCTCACTATATCTGCACCTTCTATTAATTTACCAATCTCCATGTTGTTTATTGTTCTCCATATATTGTCAATATTGACAGGACCAAATATTTTCCTTAGTAATTTGCCTTTCAAAAGTGCGTAGATTGTTTTCGTCTTTTGCTGTTAATGTCCAAGTCTCTGAAACTGTTCCCTATACCCTTCCTTATTACGACGCCTTACCGGTGTTACTGTCAGGTAGCCCTCAGTGACACCCCTTTGAAGCATTAGGAAGGGTTGCGTTGTGTGAAATAACAGGGAGATAAGTCAGAAGGAGTTACAGTCTCCAAGGACGACGTGTGGCTTTATTTTTTTTTTACCAAGAGTGAGCAAAACTAGTTAGAATAATATAGCCTGAATGCATGTCACTGCTGGCAAAAATTAGCTCTCGGCTGGCCTCTGTAACAGGTAGTAGAGCGCTGTTCTGTTTTGTCCAGCGTAACTTACCTCCCCGTATCAATGTTTCATTTTCGCCATTCCACAATTTATACTTAGTGTGTTCACTGAAATACACTGTCAGTATGGCTACGTGTTTCGTTGAATTATTTTATCATTACCAGACGAAGTGACGAATTCAAATGCGCTTTTTTTAAAAAATAAGAAGTGTATTATTATTATTATTATTATTATTATTATTCAGTTAAACCCCTTTTGAAATATTAACCCGAACTGCCAGAGTTTGGAGATGAACTTGTTTTCGTTAAATGTTAACGCCTTCTGCAGCTGTTCTCTGCCTGTCCATTGAACACTCACCCGGATGTGTCGTGAGGCATCGGGATGCTATTTGTGGAGTTTTGGAACTCGCAGGACCATGTCCTTGTCTGTTACACATTTGCCTGTGGTGGCGATTTGTCGCGTTGTAACGCTTCTGACGTTTGTTGGTATAAATTTATTTCAAACCACTGATCTGACTTTTCAGCGTGGTATCCAGTGTATGTTGTTGTGAATTTATTACTAGTTTGCATACTGGGAAAACATCTGCTACTAAACCAGTGCGCAAAGTTGAGTTATCACTTACAAATGTGAAACTTTAAAATTGGTTGTCAAATAAAAAAGACCCCAAAATCTGTAATTATTTCCTCAGCACCGAAGTCAGTAGAGCGCTAGGTGGAGCGAAACATGACTGCGTGGCTCCATGTAAAGAGTTTAGAAAGAAATGGCCGTGAATTTTGGGAGATTCTTGAGAAAGAGGACGAAAAACGTACGTCAGGACACAGCCGATTCGCACTCCAGCCATTTCAAATACATGCCAACGCCATGGAGCTGAACGAATGCGTTTAGTTTTATCTCGGCGTCTTGAATCGAGCCAGGTCAACTGAACACACGTAATTATGTTTCTTATAACGTACTTTTGCAACTGTAGTATGGTTTTGGTTGCAGGAGGCCACCAGCGCACTCTGTCTCAGTATCTTTGATTTAAGTATTCTAGCAATAAGTCACTTGGGTTATGATGCCTCCTTTAGTCTGTCGTGTTTTTTTTAAACGGTTTGTGAATCACATCCTAGCCGAAAACCTTCGTACAGAAAAGACATGTTAGCTCAGTCAGTATTGTGCCGAGGCTACGGGCTGCACTTCCGAGAAACTGTCGTTCGAATTCCGGCAGCAGTAAGAGGCCATTTTCCTCTCCGAAACACCCCGACAGGCCGTATGGTCCATTCGGCCTCATCTTCAGTGGGTCTCGGTCAAGTGGCCCGGGGTGTGAAGCTAACTACTTCCTTCCAATGAGTGCATAGGTTAAGACTGACTTTGGGGACATATCACTTTTCATGATTGCGCGTGAATGTAAGCACTGGACGTCCAGTGTTTATTGAAAGTAATCTGATGTAGACCAAGAAATTGATTGGAAGATGAATTGAGGGAGGATGGAAGAATAGTTGGTGGAGAAGGGTGGCAGGAAAAAGTACATAACAGAGAGGAATGGAAGAAACTCCTGAGAACGGCAAGGAATCGTCGCATTCTGCACATGCCAATGGAATGATAATGAATCTGAAGTAATTTTGCTACAGTATCTTCCTGTAAATAAATGGCAATGCATCGTTCGTACTTGGCGTCGTCGTTCGTTTCGCACTTTGTCTGTTGTATGTATCACGTAGTTTCCAGTGACGTGATGTGGAGGAACACTGTCGTGGCCTATTCTAGCTCGAGAGAAACCATGTGGAACCACAGTAATGGTCAGTGGTCTGAGGCGTCGCTAAAGCGTTTGGTTTCAAGCGCTCGTGCTTGTTAGGAATCCAGTTTTAACATTGTGATTGTGGAACAGACTGTACGTAGACATACTGGAAATGTTCATTGTATTTATGAAATGTAAGTACACGCCTGTTGTGCATTTTGATTTTAGAGTGTTTTAATATTCCCCTAAGGAGGTGTAGAGTACAAAATTGTAAATGTGTGTGTGTGTGTGTGTTAGTGTGTGTGTTTTAGTGCGTGTGTGTTAGTGCGTCAGTGTGTTAGTGTGTGTGTGTTATAGTGCGTCAGTGTGTTAGTGTGTGTGTTAGTGTTAGTGTGTGCGTGTTAGTGTTAGTGTGTGTGTGTGTGTGTGTGGGCGCGCGCGAGGCGCAACCTTCTGGCGCCAGGCCGTTTACTCGTGCAAGGCTATAATGAAAGATTTGCAATTACCGTAATGGCTGAGTGGGTGGGTGTGCGTCCTCCCTTAAGGACCTGTATTTATCGAAAGCCACTAAGGCGACGTCTATGCTAATGAAGCTCCATATATAGATTGTACAAGAAGGGAGCTGTGAAATACTTGGCAGTCCCGTTATCATAAAATTACCAAGTTGCTTAGAAGTGCCTCGATAAACGTGAGTGTCTCGCGGTAAAGGCGAATGTTACAAGCTGCTATCCTCCGTAATGTCCTGTGTTCCTGGGGGTGTACTTTAACAACCCTCTGAATATCTATAAACGTTTACTGTTGAACGAATGGGTAGTCGTTAATAATGAATTAGAAAGTGTGTGGCTGTAATTGACCGTGGCCTACTTCAAGGTAAGTTCCCATACCTGGGGCAGAGTAGTAGTAGATATTACGGCCAGGAATGTGGTCGGCCATCTCCCTCTTACACGTCAGCAGACGTATGGCTTGAGCCATATTTCTCGATGTTCCACTCCGCATTGAATTGCATGGCTCTTGCTGCTACCGTACCAAAGTATATATGGATTTATTCAGAGCAGGTTTAAGGTTGCTGTATAGTGTATTCGATTCTATATGTACAGGTAAAATTCTCCCTGCAACGTACTGTACCGTGAAGGCACAGAGAGGAAGTACAGGTGTAGCTTTTACTCTGTCCCAATCTCGTCACTAGATGGGGGTCAACCCCACGCACAGTTCGCTTTAGCCCCGGGAAGATCCCGATGCCCATTGGAGGAGGCTGGGTGGGCCCCGGTTAGGATCTAGACAGGTTCTGGCGGAAAAAATATAGGCTATTTCTTCCACCATGAATCGAACTCCGGATCATCTAGTCCATAGCTAGTCGCTATACCGACCGAGCTCTTTGCTGTTTCCGTACCTGAGTAACGGCAGCATGTTGGAAGTTACGCTACCAATGTAGAGCTGGTGGACACTGCTCTACAGGGACATTGTTCGGAGGAGTAGCTGGCTGGTACCGTACGTACAGAGCTCGCGTGCGTTTGCGAAATGTGTGTCATATCCTGGTTCTGGAATGCTGAAATGAGGAGCTCAGTTGTGGGACGCAAGCAGAGATGGAAGGGAATTGGCCTATGAAAACGGTGGGAAGATTTGTGTTGTAGAAATTAAACATTCTTGGGGCGGGAGTGGTGTAGTCGGTAAAGTGAATCGCTAGTGGATAGATGGTTCGGGCTTCGACCCCCATTATGGGCAAGGCATTTTTTATTCTCCATATCCGTCCAGACCGGCCGTGGGGCTAACCAACTTCCTATTCAGTGCGTAATGAGGCCTTTTCCAGGCGGTAAAGCGGCTGGTGACTGGCGTCGACCCCTGATCCGTGTCCAGCCCCAGATAAGAACAAAATAAAGCTTTACGTCTCCTCCCCCCCCCCCGTCCCTTCGTGTCTTGTTATGGGGAGA
>Ga0123352_10022029_pt1 | contig 10156 bp, 4 predicted proteins | sample TergutLab28metaG_FD_89700 | JGI IMG/M metagenome (GOLD analysis project Ga0123352, IMG submission 89700) | Labiotermes labralis P1 segment gut microbial communities from Petit-Saut dam, French Guiana - Lab288 P1 | ecosystem: Host-associated > Arthropoda: Insects > Digestive system > Gut ...
GCCTTACGCCAACTATAATGGTCGTACCGCACCGCTAACCTCTAAAGTTTCATTTTATATATTTATTCAACAAATATAGGTACTGAATATTTTAAACATGGTGTATACTCTCCGTTTTTTTCTATTCAAAACGCAGTTTGTTTCATAATTCTAACTTATTTGGTTTCTGTATTATTCACATTTTATATACAGGATGTGCTAAAATTAAAATAATAATTCCGGCGCCAAGAGGTTAATGTATATATATATATATATATTAGACAATAGAATTTACTGTTAAGTTTGTTACGCAGTTCGTCACTCACAGAACCAAAAGGAGTTCTTTAGCTACCGAGATACCTAGGTAACCGCGAAGCCTCCGACTTGGTTATCGCTAACGTTCACCCCCTGTCCCCGTGGGAATTCCAGGATACGCCTCACAACGGCTACAGTAGGCTCGCCCAAGCTTACCGCTCGGCTTGGGCAATACCTAAATTAAAACAAGAGTAGGTAGGTACCTACTCTTGTTTTAACTTGTTTGAACCAAACATTATATATCACATTTTATCAAGTACCAGTTTTTATGTACTTTACAAATGTGAAAATATTGGGATTCAAATATCTAAACAGCAACTGAGACTTATTCCGCTGGAGGCCTGATGATCACCTGTTAACAGGTCGAAACATGTAGCCTATTGCTCCAATAAATATTTGTTGTGCTGACGTGTACTAGTCAATTTGTTATTTAGTTCCTTTTTCCGTCGTAACTTCGTCTCGGAATTCTGCGCCTTATTTCGTTGCTACACACACAAAACCTTCAAAGTCCTACTCAAGAAATTCTCTTCTCATGCTTCCGCTAAACTGAGCGAGACACGAAATTTGAGGCTGTGACGGCGGTGAATATAAAGACTGCCGTGTTTTGGGATGTGACGCCGTGTAGCTTGGTGGCCATTGACCGACATTTCAAATTGACTTTCTGTCTCCATCTTTGTAGTCTTCGTTACGTGATTCGTATATAACTCATATATGCAAAAACAATTATAAATAATAGTCAAAATCTTATAATTAGTATTAAAAACTCCACCACAGCTATATGTTTCGGCTCATATTAGGCCATCTTCAGGCTGTTTACAATTAAATACAGAGACATTTGAAAAGTATTTTACGCATAAGGGTTTTACATTTTCAGACTGTATACATAAATGTATACAGTCTGAAAATGTCCTAATAAGATCCATAACATTTATCTGTGTTTGGGTTTCCAAGAATGAAGAGTTGTGTTGGACGGCTATTATTTGTGTATTTTATCTTCAAAAAGACATTCTGCATACCTGCAAAATTTACTTGGGGCCCTTGCGTTTATCTTTCTTTACTACAGATAAACATAATTATTTTTACCCAACTTTTCTAGTTGTATAGAACTTACAAATCCAGATGGCTTGTTTTCGAGAAGTCCTGAATTAAACTCTCTGCTCGGCGACTTGTCCTTCATCTTACAGTTCTTCCAAACCAATTAGATTTTGTTTTCAATTCACTGCTAATTAATAAACTTACTGTTCCCGTTATATAAGGCTCTGCGCTATTGGTATAATTTATTCGTAATCTGTGGGCCGGGTAGCTCAGTCAGTGTAGCGACTGACTACGGGCTGGACGGTCCGGCATCGAATCCAGATGGAGACGAGATTTTCAGCCCGTCCAGACCGGCTCCGAGGCCCACCCTGCCTCCTATACAATGGGTAGCGGGTCTTTCCCTGGGGTAGAGGTGGCCGCGGCGTGGGGCTGACTCCCACCCCCAACTAGACTGCCGAGGTCCTAGAAAGTGTAGAGCTATATATCTACTCACCCTAAGGGCCTTCATGGCCTATAAAAAAGGGTGAAATCTTACGTATTCGTAATCTGATTCTGTATCACCAATAAAACAACAATTTATCGTAATCACAGTTCCTCAACCTGAGATTTCCAATCATAAGGTTCGTCATCCCCATTGTGTTCGATAAACTAACTAGACTTTAGCGTATATACTTGTCTAACACAACTTTATTTGACAGTAGAAATATGTGTAGTATTTATTATATAAGGTACAACTCTATGTTTCAGCGCTTGACAATGGCCATCGTAAGGTTGTACATGAAATAATTAGTAAGAAGTTATACGAGACTTAATATGGGTTGTATACAGTGGGGAGGTGGGAGGTGAGGTGGACACGAGATCTCGTATGTGTCACGGAGGGTGGGAGGTGTGGGTACATGTGCTTTCTGCTATTATATTTATGTCTGATTTAGTAATAGTTAGGTCTATGGTATCATATTATGTGTGCTGTAGAAATTATATATATATATACTTATCCTATACATATACAATGTGCAATACTATATAAGAATATGGATTTTGTAATTGTAGTTATAGGTTCATTAATCTGTTCAAGATGTTATGATATTTTTTGTTATACTAAATCAAGTTAAACACTCTATAATTTATCTGTTCAGTTCCACAAAGTGAAACTAGTATAGGTCGGAATACACAGTAAAGTGGATAAGGGAAAAAATATTAAAGTAAAATAATAGGGAAAAATAAGCAAACTGAAAATAAAGTAAAGTAAAGTACTGAAGTGCTAGGCTTAATATTACTCTTCTGGTTTCGCTGAGTTTTGCTTTACAGCTGAATGTTCTGAACACAGGGCTGAGATTTCCACATTACAGGCTAGTTGGGATATAAGCAAACCTCAAAATGTTGTGTCCACAAAAAAAAGTTACTTCTCCTTGTATTTTCGTAAAAACATAACATGCTCACGTATTTGTCTGTTAAGGATGTGTCATGTTTTTCCTGTCTCATGTACAATTCTGTGTCGGCGAGTTACGAAAAGTTACTGTTTCTTCAGTGAAGTGTAAATTAGTATGAATGAAACATACATTGACTCCTCAAAGAAATCCGTATGTCTGTCCTAATTACCGAAAAACTTTGAAGCATATTAGTGAAATTTGTATGAGCGTAATGCCACTGGAGGCCGCAACCGGAGGCTTGGTAGCTAAGGCGACATAGTGACGAGACTGGACTGGGCGCCAGAGGAATCGCTGTTCGTTTTGCGACAAAGATAAGGGATTTTTTCGACCTCGTATTTCCCATACCGACCTTTGGCTCAGCATGTCGGGGATAACCGGCCGGCGTGTGATGTTTGTCGCATACCTCCGTCCAGTATGGAGGTTAAGTATGAGAGGAAATATACCTCTTCTTCTTCTCAATACGCCTTTTTGGCATGCACAGGGACATCTTTAACATAAAACAGGCTGCCAATTGCTGCATTAGCCTTCTATTGAATATTCCACGATCAATAACCCTAACATGATTGTTTTCTAACTTCCTGGTACGAAAGGTTTCTTGGCTACGCTTAGTTTAGCTTTCTGAAGTTGTGTAGGGTAACAGCCTTCAAGACTGGAACAGCTTTCGAAAATGTCGTTGTATAGTATAAAAGAAACTGAAGGCCGTGTGCAGCCGACGACTGCATTAGCTTTTGGATTTAAGAAGACACACGAAAAATCACTTGAACTAGTTGTGTGAAATATTGTGCAAGCACGGTTCATGAACGTAGCTACACATTGGGGTTTGTCTGATCGTGCATCTTCCTCATGAAATAAAGTGAAATGCCAACTTAATGCAAATAGGTAATTTTATTGATGTATTCTTAGCCCGACATGTTTCGGGTACATACGCCAATCATCAGGAGCATTAGATGTTGAGTTGCAGCATATGGTTTTCTGCACCGAGTTTTTGGATAGGTGGTGGTCTTGAGAACCGCTGCGTGGGATGGTGATGAAAAATTATTTGTTTGAAACATTTACAATATATTTTAATTGGAATAAATTAATTAGATAAAGGTGCGTTTTGTTGGTTATTCTCACCTATACGTATCACGATGCACCTTTTGGAGAATATGAAGCTTTTGCTTTACTTTCTTCTTCTTCTGCCCCTTCCGTATCCCATTTTCTTTTCCCGATTTATGTAGCAACTGGAAGGCGTGTGCTAGTCCATAGAGCGTTTCTGATGGACGAATGGTTGGCTGGGGAACACGACACAGCAGTTCTGCGATGCGAGAGGTTACGCGACGGTCGTGTATAACACTGGCCAGGTGGCCGCTTGTCCTTGGTCAGGTATAACATAGAGCATGAAGACAGACAGGGAACTTGGGCAGTATGTTGCATCCTGTGACTTTTACGACTAGTTACGGCATGTTTCTGACTCAGAGGATTTCTAGAAGGTGGGACATGCATAAAAGAATAACACTGGGGAGAGAATCTGAAAAGTTAGCTGCGAGAGTTGGAAGAGATAAAAGGAGAAACGAAAATATTAATGATTAATTTGAGATACAAGGTAGGATGAACCCTTTTAAAATTTACTTATTACTATATGTACCAGCAAGGGTAATATTAAAATAATCGGCATCTTGCCTATAGAGTGAATTTACGTGTTATGTAAACAGTGATTGTTTCTCTAAACGAATATAATCTAACTAAATTACGTAATCCGTAATTATATTTCTCGATGAGCTAATAATTTCTAAGCGAGTCTAGAAATTAACGTGCATTTAATAGAAAGCGTAGGTGAATTCCATCGTCAGCGACAGCACACCACGGAAGCAGGATGCATCCAGTTTGCGTCATGCAGTCCTATTCCACTGAAAAGTGTTTTAATATTATCCTGCGGTCTATGTGAAGGACTTGCAAGCGGCTTTCTCTCTTTACTTTCCCCCACCAAAATGCTGTATTAATTTGCAGACTTCGCAACACATTCAGTACATCTTGTCCATCTTATTATACTCCTTGATTTTATCACTCTTATAGTTTAATGTTTGGCGAGGGGCATAAATAATATAGAAGTAACTTCTTTGTGTTCATGAAAAAGACAGTCTGTTATCTGTGATATGTGTATGTATATATATATATATATACACATTTCATTTTATATTTGAAGGTACTGTTGTGGGCCGGGATAACTCAGTCGGTATAGCGACTCGCTACGGGATTGATGGTCCGGGGATCGAATTCCGGTGGGGGCGAGATTTTTCACACCCTTCCAGATCGGCCTTGGAGACCACCCAATGGATTCTGGGTCATTCCCGAGTTTAAGGCAGCAGGGGCGTGGTGTTGACCACCCACCCCATCTAGCGCCGAAGTTAAAGAAAGAGTGGAGCTATACATTTACTCGCCCTCTGCGTCTTTGTGTTCTCTTCTAGGGTGAACTTCACCTTTACGATAAATTAAGTAGCAGAGAATAGACTGTCGAATGCTGTGATAGTAAATTGGACAATACGTGGAAGAAAGCAGAAAAGGCAACTATTTTTCTGTGTATGAATGACGCATGTGGGGGAATGGAGTTTAGCTCCACTGATTCTTAACCTAGGCTCTAGGTGGGGTACTCGTTGAAGTAGTTTACATGGTAGATTTAAGTGGTCGGGGGAAAATCTTTGTTAGTGGCCCTATTCTTACCGCATTTCTCACATTGGCTGCCCTGAGACGTACCCAGGGCCTCTATCGACCAGGCCTGTGACACGACCCATTGCTGGTGATGCAGTGTACATAGCATACCCGTGCTGTGCCTAGCAGGTAGAAGCTGCTTCATTAAGCAAATTTGTAAACCAGGTTTCAAATCGTCCATGTTCCGTGCAGTTTAATGGTTGACAATATTTTTGACAACTGCAGAACACAAAAAAATTAATAAATAAAATAAAAGACAGTTTTTTAAATATATGACACACCTGCTACATGTTTCGGCCTACATTGCCTGTCTCCAGAGAGATGTTTAACAAAGGACAGATTAGTGGATTGTTATGTAATTTTGCTAAAATGCAGCGTTGTAACTGCACATCTCTAACTTAATCAGTCAGTAGTCTTACCTCTTTTAACCACCTCCCTGAAGATGGTCAGTGTAGGCCGAAGGAGGGAATAGATACGTATGTTTATAAAAATACTGTTTTTTTTAATTGTTTTGTTTGAATAAATATTGTAATTTTTTTCGGCTCCGTCCATCTAAACCGTCTAACGGATGCCGTAGGCTCCTTTTCCTGCGCTAATGCGGGAGGGTCGTGGTGATGACCACCCTTTCCTTCTAGTGGAGATATTAAGAATGCTTTGAGCTAAACCGTCACTCCATATCCGCCTAAATAAAGCCATGCTTACTTAAACTCGATAGGTTAGCGGGTGCTTTAAACTCAGACCACTGAACTGGAACAGAATCGGAAAATGAGATTACTCACCGAACCGAAATTGAACCAAAGCCCTGACTGGTACAGAATTTGCCTTCAGGCAGCTGAAAGATTTGGTGCCTGGTCATGAGTCATAGCATGTCATAAGGGAGCAGAGGGAGAGAAAAGTATCTACCGTTTCCCTCTTATTCTGTCTCGGCATCTATGCTGCTGTACACATAAAAGGGGTTTGTCCTCACGATTTTTTGTGTTTTATCCCTACATGGCTGCCGGTTTTGGCTGTAACTGAAAGTTACATCTTTCTCGGCGTTCGTAAGCGAATATCAAACGCTTCAGTCAGTCCATTCGGACAGGCATTGTGGCAGGCGTCCGATCCAAAGTATTGATTGGAATTTTTATTACTTAGCTTTATTTGCACGGATTCAGTAAACAAATTTCACACGGAAGCATCTGCACTTCAATTAGTCATTTTATTTTGCCCCCAGAACGTTCACACTAACCCTGAGATCCACCCAGCCTCCTACTGAATGGTTACCGGGCTCTTTCTCAGAGTTAAAGAGGCCATGGCGTGATGCTAAACAATAACTTTCATTTGTGTCGAAGTTAAATATGAGTAGACTTACACTTTTTATTTCAAATGTAAGTCTTCATGGACTGAACAGGGACAAATCTGCCTCTTTGTGGCGGATATGCTCAAAAAGCAGTTGTTTGTGTCTGTACTTGGCGGAATAGAGTCGTCCTATACGAGACCTCTCGCTGAATAGAGTATGTGTACAGTTTTGTACTCTGCAATAATTATTTTAAAATACAGGGTTATTCGAAACGATTGTCGGGGTTTCAACAACTTGTCACACACAACACACCTGAGATAGGAGTGTATGTTTTCTTTTATTTAATAGAAGAACATTCCAAGTTTTAGTTACATACCTTACAGGTGCTCTATATGTTCTATTAAATAAAAAATACATATACTATTTCAAGTGTATTGTGTATGAAAAGTTGTTAAAAACCCCGACAATCTTTTCGAATAATCCTGTATATTGTATCGAGCAAAGTATATAAGTTTATGGTGGTCGCATTCATACGGGTAAACACGTATAGAATGAATAAGTGTGTGCACGTGGAGATGTATTTGCAGGGTGAATTAAAATGGTCTGTTTAACCCTTATCCTGCTAATGTGGAGAATATTATGGTGAGCTTCTAATAATGCCAGCAAGTAGCAGATGGGATTTAACTCGGCGTTCAAAGGGTCAACGAGAAACGGATGACGTATCCGCACACTATGCACCTGGAATCGTTGGTGTGATAAAGTCAAAGAAAATAAAAGTCCGTCACGTTTAGCACGCACAGTGTGCAAGAGAAATGCATATACCGTAGTAGTCGGGAAGTTTGTAAGCAAGTGAAAGCCTGGAAGGTCTAGAGGTCTAGAAGCTGGCTGGAGAATTATGGTTCATAGGGCCGTTACAGTGGACCGTACAGAGAGACGGCATGTGATTTTGGACCTTACGTATCTGGTTCAAGGCATGGGACTGGTGACGAGGTTTTGTGCAAAGGAAAATGAAAAATTGGGTTCAACAAAGGGCCTCATGCTCCTTAACGAGATGAGGAACTGTCAGTTTCGCATAAAGGAGTTAGTTAAGATTCTTGTTGTGCACTTTTTGAAAAATACACAAATTAGAAGCAAAAATGAAATTTCGTTTCCGACCGTAGGGCTTCAATCTTCATGGCCGAATATACCAATATGGATTCAATGCAAATCGATATTGATGGTGTTCACTAAAAATTGTTGGGATCATTTAATTTTGTCGCACCACTTCGATAAAACCATACTGTACACAAAGCCCAAACCGACAGTTTTATGTGGTCTGAAAAAACGATTTGTACAGGATACAAATTATGGGTGTAAATATGGCAGACAACTTCTATTTGCAATATATATATCGATACTGGCAACATATAACAAAACATGCGGTTAAATAGTTTCTGTAGTGCTGTTGAATCTGAAACATTTGGTTTGTACGTCCAGTGAGCAAACACAAAGGCTGATGCAGTTCCATTTTCAAAACAAATGATATAGTTTGAGAGATGTACTGGTTCACACTCATCGTTTCCATCCGATTGGCCATTTACATCATATCCACAAGCCCACGCTCCTATTTTCCAATTAGATCGACGTCATTTCCAGCCTGCCAATTTGTGCATCTTATACACTCTAGCACGTGCACAAAGGACGCAACTTCGAACCGAAAACTTAGTTCTGTACTTTACCGTCCTTTTTCGCCCAAAACGTTAGTTTTGAGTCACTTCTGTTTGCCGTTGTCTGTCCACCACTCCTCTGAGAATTGAAATTGTATACTGTAGTTCAGGTATACCGTCGTCATCTTTGGGCCGACCTCGAAAACGGGTAAGGCAGTAACTGTGGGAGAAAGAAATGAGTAAAATTTGATATATGTAGAGGAAGCAGAAGTGCTGTGCTTACAGGAGGTTTGGCCATAAAGTATGTACACAGCATATAATTTGTTAACTGAAGAGACTGTAAGCATTGTTTTTGTATCAAGTGAATATGTGGTCCAGCATTTATCATCTCTCTCCATAGCTGAAGCCATATCTTTGCAGTAACAGATTTAGTAGGTGATCGTGAGGTGGAAAGAGCTGTGATAAATTGGTTTGTAACAGAGAGCACTGATTCCTGCCAAACAGTAGTTTAACAGCTCATCCTAACAGATGATATACCGTCAGTTGTGACAGAGGCTACAGAGAACTGTAGTGGGGAAACAATTGGATGAAGTGTGACTTGTTCCTGTTACTGCCGGAAATTATTATTATTTAGCAGGTTTTACAATGTTTCCACATCTCCCTGCGCCTATTTGACAATTATATTATCTTCTTCCTCCAGTTGCCTCTGCCATTCCAGTCTTCTTCCACTTAATCCCTTTTCTCCCATAAGTCCTCTAATTCCTTCCACCCAGGTAAGTTTAGTTCTACCTCGTTTTCTTCTTCCCGGTGGGCTCCATTTCACAACTTCTTTTGGTAATCTCCCCTCTTCCATTCTTTGAATATGTCCATACCACTGGAGTTGTTTACTGCTGGATATAAAGAGCCCAATGTATATATTGTAAACTTATATTGCGACCGATTCCCGTAGGTAGCTTGGAAATTACAAATGTGTGTCAAACTCGTAAGTCAGACTGTATTATTGAACAGACAGATTATTAGTTGCTCTCTGCTGTCTGTCTCTTGGTTGTGTACAAAACGAATCTGAGTACATTGTAAGTCTCAGAGTCACTGTCACGTTACGGCTGACCCATCTGTACAGCTAGTCTGGCATGGTGTCGATCCCCTTGGGGGCTCATGACTTTATTTTTGCCTATTGCTGAAGTTGCTGTATTTTGAATTTAAGGTGGTACATGCCGGTTGCATTATGAAATAAAATGAATATTACAGTCAATCTGCGCAATATCATATTGAGTACAGTGTTACATGTTTCGACTAAAAATTACAATTACAATTTGTTTTACAATAAGTTTTATTTCATGCCTCTACATGTTTCGAGCATATGTGCTCATCATCAGGAGGTCAAAATTGCATTACACAGCCTTTGGTAACATGCACGAGACGGTCACCTATAGGTGTGATGATACCAAAGGCTGTGTATGCAATTTTGACCTCATGATGATGAGCACATGTGCTCGAAACATGTAGAGGCATGAAATAAAATTTATTGTAAAGCAAATTTTGTGCATCAAGCTGGTTAAATACTGAGATAAATGTAAGTTATTCTTACCAAATATAGTGCTGTGTTGACTGCAACATTTATTTTACTGCCTTGTCGTCGTCACGCACCCTTCTTCGCCTGTGTCACTTACATACATACATATATACATACATATATACATACATGCATATTAACACTAACCGCAAAGTTAGCAGCCGTGCTGACCGGACACGGGAAAACAAGGGCATATCTCTACCGGTTCAAC
>Ga0123352_10022030_pt1 | contig 10156 bp, 11 predicted proteins | sample TergutLab28metaG_FD_89700 | JGI IMG/M metagenome (GOLD analysis project Ga0123352, IMG submission 89700) | Labiotermes labralis P1 segment gut microbial communities from Petit-Saut dam, French Guiana - Lab288 P1 | ecosystem: Host-associated > Arthropoda: Insects > Digestive system > Gut ...
ACTGGCAGGGGAGCTGCGCTGATGCAAGCAAGCATTGCTCTAGCCGCGCCTGTCGTTGCGGTTGCTGGAGCGGCATACGGCGATGATGAGGATGCAGACGGGGCTGAAGTTTACAGCCTGATGTGGAGGAAGGAAGGCGCACGCACGGAGAAAGTTTCGGGCGGGGAGAAGGTAAGCCTTTACTGCAAGGTCAAGGATATAGCGGATGGGGAGAAAGCCAAGTTCGTGGTGTATAAGGAAGGCGCGGACGGCGAAGCGGTAGCCGAGCTTGAGGGGGCTGTACGCAACGGGATAGCAGAGGCGGAGTGGGAAACTCCCGCTGAGGCTTGCGAGTACCGCTTTGAGGCGGAATGCTGCGGGGCGTCAAGTGATGAGTGCGCGGCGCTTGAGGTTGACGGGATTGAGCTTTGCACTCTTGCGTGGATGAATGGCGGGAAGAAAATAGCCGAGGCATTGGTTGACGATGAGGTAAGCTTGTTTTGCGAGGCGAAGAATATTCCCGATGGGGAAGAGGTAACGTTCAACATATTTGAGCAGGGGGAGGACAAGGACGACCCTGTTGAGGAAGTTACTGGAACAGTAGCCAATGGCAAGGTGGAAGTGCCGTGGGTGGTGGTTTACAAAGAAGAAAAAGGCTCTAATGCTGCCGAGGAATTGGAAGAGCAGGGCTGGGTTTTGCCGGGGTATTACTTCGTTGCAAAACATGGCGAAACTGAAAGCCAGCACAGTAAAGTGTTGGACATTAAGGGGGCGATGGACTACCAATTGCTTCACCCCGAAACTGGCGAACTGTTGATCAATGATGAGTATATATTTATTTCCAGCGAAGGAGAGATACTTTCTAGGAAATCAGATGAGAACGGCAATATACAACTCAAAGGTTTTAAACTGAGTAATTTCAGTATGATCGGAGGAGATAAATATGAAAGTGCTACATGAAACAGAAAGGTGTACTATACCTAGCAATTTTCGTACTGTGCAATCCTTTATAGTGCCAATAGCGGAGGTACTATGAGTAAGTGGTTAGAAAAAACGGGCAAGGAAACAGAAACATTTCATATTCCTGACGCTCTCTTTGGAAGATTTACATCAAACGAGTATTATACGGTACAATGGCTTCTTCCGTTTGTTATAGCGCACTATGTCGCAAAGGACGATAAAAAAATACAAGAACATATAAAACGCAGTTGCGAGAAGCCAAAAGTGTATGAGTATTTGGAAAACAAGATACTGGAATTAAACAAAGATTTAACTGACAGTGAAAAAAAAATACGCTGGTGTCAGGATACTATAGTTATACCAACACGGATGGCTTTTTTCTTTTCTGCTTTTCCCGTAATTAACACAGCAACGGAAAGTGGACGAAAGGGAAAAATATATCTTGATACAAGTGATGGAGTATTAAACCCATGAGTGAAAAACTTTACATGAATAACGAACTTCATAGAATTGTTCAGAATGCTGGGCAGTCTGTTGAATTTTCTGCACTAGAATCAGAATATGCACAAGACTGGGTAAGAGCTAGGCTGCAACTCGTTAGAATTTACACTGTTGCTCCAGGTGATGACCAGAATACGGATGCTGCTAAAAGAAAAGTGGCAGCTGGCGTGGCAGCTGGCATAGAAGTCTTTGAGTGTGAACGCATTAAATGTGTTCCTGAGCGTCTGACAGGAAAGCTGGATGCCGTAGTACTGCTGGCGCTGAACGGCGCGATTGAGGAGAATTACATCGTGCGTTGGCATCGTAAATTCGCTTTCTATTACAAGAATGGAAACAAAGATATCTATTTCCCCTACGATATGGATAAGCAAGAGGTGTTTTGGCAGCACTTGCAGCACAAGGAAATATTTGCACTGGAAGGCAGCCAAGAAGAACTTTTCCTTGGAAAGGTGGTAACTTATAGCGGCTTTTTCGGAACACAACGTTTTGCAATAAAATATCTCTATCAGCTTTCTTCCACCAGCATGGAAAGGGTTATTTCTGCGATAGCACGGAACGAAGGCGGTGGCTACGATACGGTTAATTCCTATGACGGTGTTTTCCTGTCGGTAGGACTGTTTCACTGGAATCAAGATTGGCTGTGGGAGTTGATGAATACGTACAGAGGAAAATATCCCAACCTCTATGAAGAATTCGCCGAGAGGCTTGGATTTGAAGAGGTTAAATGGGAAGACGGAGATAGGCAGTTTAAGATAAACGGCAAGTTCTACAAAATGGGTAATCTTGAAGTCTTGCGGCGGTTAAAGTATGTCTACCTCTTTCTTCGCGAGGCAGAGAAGAAAGAGTTTCGGGAAGCACAGGATAGGACTGCCAGTGCATGGGTTGAAACGGCGCTGAGACGTACACTATCAGTCAATGGTAGGTTGCGGCAACTTGGTGAATACGTCACTTCTGAGCTTGCCGTAGCGTTATACGTCGATATGACTGTTATTACGGGAGAAGGAGACGGAGCAGAATTTGTACGAGAAGCTATTGGTGAGGCTCTTGAGCAAATAAACGAACCCAATCCAGAGAAGTGGGAAAACGATGAGGAGAAATTGGTTATCGACGCTCTTAAAAAGAAATATGAAGAAAAGGTGTTATCTACTAGGCTAGCTCTTAGAGGAACTATAACCCCTGCCTTGAGTCAGGACAGAAGATCGTTTAGGAGCGTTTAATGAAAAAAACAATACTGAGCGGATTTTTGTTATTGTTGATCCCCATGTGTCTGACAGCGCAGCGAATGTCTGATTTTCTATGGAGGGTGGATGACTACGGCAACACTGGTATTGCGGGCTATGTAGGGTTAAGTACGGATATAGTAATACCAAGGACTATAAACGGTATGCTTGTTACGAGCATTTGGGAGGATGCGTTTCGAGACAAAGGATTGACGAGTGTTATCATACCGGACAGTATTAGAACTATTGCGAACCATACATTTTGGGGAAATCTTCTTACCGACATTGTCATACCTGATAGTGTTACCGTAATTGGGGATGGCGCATTTGCTAAGAATAGTCTATTGACACACATTACCATCCCCCAAAGCGTTGAAGACATAGGAAGTTATGTCTTTGATGGTACACCTATAACCAGTATTACCATTGGTAAAGGCGTAAGACTAGTACGGTTTACTATGGCAAGGTTTTCCACGGCGGGGGTCATGGGGTTTGACGACTTTAGTTTTAATGAAGCATACCTTTCAGGCGGAAGCCTCGCAGGAACTTACACTCGACCAGATGCCGAAAGCAGGACGTGGACACGGAGATAGGCAGTTTAAGATAAACGGCAATTTCTACAAAATGGATAAGCTTGAAGTCTTGCGGCGGTTAAAGTATGTCTATCTCTTTCTTCGCGAGGCAGAGAAGCGGGAGTTTCGCGAAGCACAGGATAGGACTGCCCGTTCATGGATTAACATGGCGCTGAGGCGTACACTATCAGTCAATGGTAGGTTGCGGCGACTTGGTGAATACGTCACCTCTGAGCTTGCCGTAGCGTTATATGTCGATATGACTGTTATTACGGGAGAAGGAGACGGAGCAGAATTTGCACGAGAAGCTATTGGTGAGGCTCTTGAGCAAATAAACGAACCCAATCCAGAGAAGTGGGAAAATGATGAGGAGAAATTGGTTATCGATGCTCTTAAAAAGAAATATGAAGAAAAGGTGTTATCTACTAGGCTAGCTCTTAGAGGAACTATAACCCCTGCCTTGAGTCAGGACAGAGGATCGTTTGTATGAAAAAAACAATACTGTACGCATTTTTGTTATTGTTGCTCCCAATGTGTTTAGCAGCGCAGCAAACGGATGATTTTCTATGGGATATGGATGACTACGGCAAAGCTGGCATTACAAAGTATATCGGGACAAGCAAGGATGTGGTAATCCCAAGGACTATAAACGGTATACCTGTTACAGGCATTGGGGACGATGTGTTTCGATACAGCCAATTGACCAGTGTTATCATACCGGACAGTATTAGAGCTATCGCGAACTATACATTTTTGGGAAATTTTCTTACCGACATTGACATACCTGATAGTGTTACCCTAATTGGGGATGGCGCATTTGCTAAGAATAGTCTATTGACACACATCACCATCCCCCAAAGCGTTGAAGCTATAGGAAGTTCTATCTTTGAAGGGACACCCATAACCAGTATCACCATTGGGAGAGGCGTAAGACTAACACAGTTCACAATGGGAAGGTTTCCCAAGGGTGTGATGGGGTCTGACGACTTCAGTTTCAATGAAGCATACCTTTCAGGCGGAAGCCTAGCAGGAACGTACACCCGACCAAATGCCGAAAGCAGGACGTGGACACGGAAATAGGGTACTTTTCAGCTTCCGCCGCTAGCGGACTTTCTTCGGAGACGCAAGAGTGATTGACATCACGACCTGGTGTCAGACACAAGCGCTCCGTATCGCTTGGCGTGAAGGAAGCCGTGCAGGAAGCTTGGGAAGCAAGCCGTGAAGCGGTAGTGCTCCCTGATGGAACACATCTTCAAAGTTGATTTCCCTAGTCTTTACTGCCCTTGTACCTTAACTACGGATTGTTGTAAAGTAAACTATGAAGCAGTATTTGATTGAAGGTGGATATCCCATAAGCGGAACTATTCGCGCAAGCGGCAACAAAAATGCCGCCCTCCCTTGTATAGCTGCCGCCCTGTTAACCGATGAGCCGGTGGTACTTAAAAACATTCCCGACATCGAAGATGTTGATGTGATGTTGGCGGTGTACCGCTCGCTTGGCGGCGAAGTAACGCCGCTTGGAGCAAATGCCTGGCGGCTACACACACTAAACATCGTAACTTCCGAAGTGCCGCTTGAGCACGCACTTAAAATACGTGCCGCAATTCTTTTTGCCGGACCCCTGCTTGCAAAAACTCACAAAGCCGTACTGCCTCCGCCCGGCGGAGATGTTATTGGACGCCGCCGTCTTGATACGCACTTCCTTGCCCTTACCCAGCTTGGTGCAAAGGTCGAAATAGGCAAGATAGAGGGGAAAATAATCGGGGCGAATGGTAATTCGTCGCACGATGCCTTTATTTTCAGCACCCAGACTCTCAACGGCGCGGACATTTTCCTTGATGAAGCTTCCGTTACCGCCACCGAAAACGCCGTGATGGCGGCAGTTCTTGCAACAGGCGAAACGATTTTGACCAACGCCGCAAGCGAACCCCATGTACAAGACCTTTGCCGGATGCTTTGTACCATGGGCGCGCATATTGAAGGAATAGGCTCAAACATTTTGCGGATACAAGGTGTGACAAAACTTTCAGGATGTGAGTTTGAAATAGGCGCTGACTTTATGGAAGTAGGTTCGTTTATCGGACTTGCCGCCGTTACCCACGGGGAACTATACATCGAAGGCACAAAACCTGCCGATATCCGCCCAACAAAGATCGCTTTTGGCAAGTTAGGCATTACGTGGAATCACGAAGGCAGTACCTTGCACGTGCCAAAAAAGCAGATGCTTGAGGTAAATTGCGACTTAGGTGGAATGATCCCCAAGATAGATGATTCACCTTGGCCTGGATTTCCACCTGATCTTACCAGCATCATCACCGTAGTGGCAACTCAGGTTAAGGGAACGGTGCTTATCCACGAAAAAATGTTTGAGTCGCGGATGTTCTTTGTTGACAAGCTCATCGGTATGGGAGCGCGCATCGTGCTCTGTGATCCGCACCGTGTGGTGGTTTCAGGTCCCGCCCGCCTTTCTGGCTCTGAGCTGCAAAGTCCCGATGTGCGGGCTGGCATGGCAATGGTAATCGCCGCCATGTGCGCCAGTGGAAAAAGCGTTATCAACAACGTGTACCAGATCGAGCGCGGCTACGAAAACCTGCTTGGGCGTCTTTCTGCGTTAGGCGGGAAGATAAAAGGTGCTGATTAACATCACGGGCAAGCAATCGTAAATCGACAATCACTTTTTTGGTTTTGCGCAATCCTTCAAGCCTTCGATTGCGCCGCCAGCGATCGCCCACAGGTAAAGGCTTGCAACCGATCCGTAGGGTGAATACCGCTTACGGTATCGATCAAACTGATCGCGCCTAATTTCTGGACGGCGGTACAGCATCCTCATTCCGCGGATAATGGCAAGATCGCCGTAACTTACAATGTCGGGGCGCTGCATCGAAAACAGCATCAGCATTTCAGCCGTCCATGTGCCTACGCCGTCAAGTTGAGTAAGCTCCTTGCAAACATCAGCATCGCTTTTTGTGCGCAAGGCATTAATGTCAAGAAAGCCCGATGCAACCTTTTCAGCTGCGCCGCGAATGTACGCTGCCTTTCTGAACGAAATTCCGCAGCTCTGCAAATCAGCTTCGGTCTGTGCAAGAATACGTTCAGGCGTTACTTCAACAAGCAGCGTTTTCATCCGCTGCCAAATCGTCGCCTGCGCCTTGCTGGAAATCTGCTGCCCAACGATTGAGTTTACCAGTGCGCTAAATAGATCCGATCGGACTTCGCGCTGGATCATTCCAATCGCTTCGATTGCCGCTCCCAGTTTTTTGTCCCGATCTTTTAGGTGGCGAAGCTCGGTATCGCCGTACATAAATATTGTCAAAAAAAATACCTCATGCTATAATCAAACACCTTGGACTTGTTCGACAACTCTATTGTACCATAGCGGCGATAATTTTTCAGGAGTTTATTGGACTTGTTCGACAACTCCATTAGTTGCCGAACAAGTCCTGCAAAATACTCTGTATTTTGCTATTTTTAGCGGAAGTTGTTCAGAAACTGAAGTTTCCGAACAACTCTATTGTAGGAGTATCATGGATATAAAAGCAGTAGTATTTGATTATGGGCAGGTAATTTCATTGCCGCAAGATCCAACAGCGATGGATCGTATTGCAAAAAATATTGGTGTGGATCGGAACACACTTGATCCTTTATTCTGGTCGCTTCGTGATGATTTTGATCGCGGAACGCTTGATTCAAAGGGATATTACCGCGAAGTGCTTTCTCGGCTTGGCAAGAATATGAGCGGCAAAGAAATCGAGGAAACAATCGCAATAGACTTTGCAAGCTGGAGTTATGTCAATCCAGAAACAGTCGCGCTCATGACCGATATAAAAAACGCTGGATACACGCTGGGAATTCTTTCCAATATGCCGCGCGAATTTCTTTCGTGGGCGCGGATCAGTCTCCCTGTGTTTGCTTTGCCGCAGATAGCATTGTTTTCCTGCGAAGTTAATCTAATTAAACCAGAACCTGCTATATACCAGACATTGCTTTCGCAGTTACACATGCAAGGCAGCGAAGTTATTTTTTTTGATGACAAACCTATTAACATTGAAGCGGCGAAAGCTTTCGGTATCAAAGCTTTTGTGTGGGAAAGTGCAGAAAAGTCCCGCACGATAGCAGCATCATTAGGGGTGAAATTGTGAGTCTTGTGCGAATGATCCTTTCTGGTTTATTTACCGTTGGTGTAGCTTTTTTTTGTTTGATCATTGTGCTTCCAGCTTTTATCTTGAGCTTCCTTGGATTACAGAAACCGATGAGCTGGGTTGTGTATCGGGTTGCGCAATTTTGGGCGCACTCCATTGTTGCAATTACAGGATGCACGATAACGGTTGAAGGAAGGGAACATATTCCGCAAAAAGGCGGCGTGTGTTTTGTCAGCAACCACGGTGCAATTTTTGACATTGTGATTTTACTGGCGCATATCGGTCGCCCTTTTGGATTTATCGCCAAACGAGAGTTGGCTTTTCTGCCCGTTTTCAGCGCATGGATCTATATTTTAGGCGGGCTTTTCATCGATCGAAATAATTTACGGCGTGCAATGAAAACAATCAGCCGTGGAAGCGATAGAATAAAAAAGGGATCGGCGATGCTTATTTTCCCAGAAGGATCGCGCAGCAAAGGACGCGGGCTTTTGCCGTTTCGTCCTGGATCGCTGCGCCTTGCAACCAATGCCCTTGCGCCGATAGTTCCCGTTGCCATTTCACGAAGTTACGATGTTTTTGAAAGGGATTACCGCGTCCATCAAATTGATCTGCGCGTGGTTTTCTGTCCGCCGATACACACCGCCCAGATGAGCGCTGAAGAGCGTAAGCACAATTTGCCGGATATGGTGCGAAACGCTATTGATTCGGGACTTGATGAGTGGACAAGAAATCCCTCTTGACATTTTTCAATTTCGCGTCATACTGTGCATAGATCCTGGGGTGCTGCTTTTGCGGCTGAGAAACGATGTTGTTCCGCTTACGATGTACGCGGAATGAAGTCGCAACCCACTTGTCTGATCCGGATAATACCGGCGTAGGCAGCGATCGGCTAAGAAACCACAAGGTTTCAGGCTGCTTCCCAGGAAAACACAATTGTTTTTCACAGGGGGCTTTTTATGGAACAAACGATTCAAAAAACCAAATCTGGTTTCTTTAATCTTTCGGCATGGAAACTTCGCGATATTATCCTTGTCAGTATGCTTTCCGTGTTTTTCGGCATTCTTTACATATCCCTTGATTACGTCGTCCGTTTTCCCCGGACGCTCCTTGCTATGATTGGTCTTGGGGAATATAGTGGCGCTTTTTTCGCGGGCATTTACTTTATGTCGGCGACCTTTTCTGCCTATATCATGCGGAAACCCGGCGTTGCCTTTGTTACCGGTCTCATGTCAGCGCTCGTTCAAATCCCGCTGGGAACTCCCTGGGGTATATGGCTTTTTATGTACGGACTAATGCAAGGTGCAGGAGCTGAGATCGGCTACCTGATCTTCCGATACAAAAAATACGGCTGGGCTTCAATACTTGCATCGGCAGGAATTTGTTGGATTTTCAGCTTTGGTGTTGACTGGTTTGCCCGTGGGCTGTGGGACTATGGAGTTACCTACAATGTAATACGGTTTGTTACACGCTTTGTCAGTGCGCTTTTTTACGCTGGCTTTCTCACAAAGCTTCTTGCCGACAGACTTGCCAAAGCTGGTGTTCTTAAAAGCTACCCAATAGGCGAAAAGTATTTGGGGAATATCAATGAACCGTGATCGTGAGCTTGAATGAACCTTACCGCAAAAAATCTGACCTTCAGGTATTTTGAAAACTCAAAGACAAATATCCTCGAGAACTTTAATTTTGATGTACCTGAAGGAAAGATCACGGTGCTTACCGGAAAAAGCGGCTGCGGAAAAAGTACGCTTGCCCATATCCTTGCTGGTCTTTATCCTGAAAACGGCGGTTTCCTCGAATCCGGCGGAGTTTTTTACGATGGTATCGACAGCAGACTGCTAACAGCTGACAAACGTGTTTCCTTTGTTTCGATGATGTTTCAAAACTGCGACCTGCAGTTTTGCATGAACAACCTTCACAACGAGCTTCTGTTCTGTCTTGAAAATATTCAAACTCCGCTTCAGCAAACAGAAGCTATTATTGCCGATGTTGTGTCGGCAATCGGCATTCCGCACCTGCTTGAACGAAACTTTAACGCCATGTCTGGAGGTGAGAAGCAGAAATGCGCGCTGTGCTGCATTCTTGCCCTTAAATCAAAGTGCATTATTTTGGATGAGGCATTTGCAAACATCGACATAACATCGGCACGGGAAATAATTTTGCTGCTTAAAAATCTTGGTACAACGATTCTTGCCATTGATCACAATGTTGGATTGTGGGAAGGAAATTGCGACCATATTATTTCCATGGATGGAAGCAACAACAAAATAGTGCCCAAAACTATACTGGCGCTAAACTCTGTTGGAAACATAATTCTTTCCACGAAAAACCTTACCGTGAATGGAATTCCCTATCCGGATATGTCTTTTGAAAAAGGTTCGCTTACGGCAATTCTTGGTCCTTCTGGCTGTGGAAAGACCACCTTCTTCAAAACGCTTATTAGGCAGCATAAATACCAGGGTGAAATTAATTTTCTGGGAAATTCACTTTCCAAAACTAAAAAGGATGCCGTGTTTTCAAAATGCGGTATCGTGTTTCAAAGTCCAGGAAACCAGTTTCTTGCCCTTACCGTGTACGATGAAATATTGTTTAGCGTGAACCGTTGGTACAAGAAAGAAAGTGAGGCTGCGAAAGCCGAGAGAACCATGGCGCTGCTTCACCTTTTCAACCTTGAACGTTACAAAAAATACTCGCCGTACCTTTTAAGCCAGGGACAACAACGCAGACTTGCCGTTCTTTCGATGATTGCTGGCAATCAGGAATTACTTTTGCTGGATGAACCAACGTA
>Ga0123352_10022031_pt1 | contig 10156 bp, 7 predicted proteins | sample TergutLab28metaG_FD_89700 | JGI IMG/M metagenome (GOLD analysis project Ga0123352, IMG submission 89700) | Labiotermes labralis P1 segment gut microbial communities from Petit-Saut dam, French Guiana - Lab288 P1 | ecosystem: Host-associated > Arthropoda: Insects > Digestive system > Gut ...
GAAGTTGTTTTGGTTTGTTAATATTCCGAGCCCCCTGGGTGCGGCGTTCTGGGGGGGTGGGGAGGGTTTGTGCCTGACCCGGGACATAACCAGGAATTTTTGTGGGGGGGGGGGGGTTCAACAAATTCAGTTGAGGACAGAGGACAGAGAGAAAGGGGATCTGGGGGCGGTAGCCCCCTAGTCAGGGGTTCTGGAGGCAGCTGTAATTTGATACAAGAAATTTCATTTCATATAGTAAAATGTTCTTAATTTCTGGTACTTTAAGACTATTTATGATGATAACCAGTTTATCTGTCATTGATAATATAAAGCAATTGTGAACCTAGGTAGTTTTAGAATTTTACTGCCTTTTTTCGGAACATCTTGGGGTGTTGGCGTCCCAAATTCAGGAATTTTTAACAGTTTTCACAATGGGGTTGGTTTCGGCACAGGCACAGTGGTACGCCACTGTGTCTGACCCTCGAAGACGGGACCGATAAGCTGTCCCGAATCGTCGGTAACTACCAACAAGCGCTGCGAAACATCCCACAAAAGGGAAGACCTCATCTACACCGCGGCAGCAGCCTGAAATCTTGCAGTTATCAACCTCGCTGAAAATGATTCAAATAAAAGTTGTAAGACAAAATATGGTTTGGTTTCATGTAAATGTGAGATTATATTCGACCGATGACAACCAAAATTAAATTCGCCAAATATATTTTATCACAGAACCAACAAGCAAAATTTTATCAAAGTCAATCATTATTTTGAAGAGACGCAAAATGCTGACAGACAGATAGGCCTCCCCATTATATATGAAACTCGTGTATTATTTTATGTAAGACAATTAAAAATTCCTCAAGACATACTTACAAAATTCCGGTATAATATTTCCGCCACAAAATTCGAAGACAGAAACTTGGAATTTTACACGCGATGAAAGCTAGACACTTAAGCTCCATGACAGAAAGCGCCTGAAGCCATTTCGCTCACGTTGTCGGTAACGTGACAATAGACACTGTTTCACGCTTGCCAAGTCGTCTTACAGACATTCTTGTGCAATGTGCAGGCCTGCAGATAAATCTACTGACTGCATCACATTCTACGATTTACATTAACTGAATTCAACTCACCCTGGAGATCTTCTTCTTATGGTAAATGTTGTATTCATCATCCTCACTGGTGGCAACCGTAGAGAAGTTCAGGTTCCTGAAATAAAATATTTACTTATACGTGTATGTTTGCTAAAGAATCGTGAACTTTTAATTTCTGGTGCCTGTATTCAAGCGTTTTCTGGTTAGTGCCCAAGCCTCACAGCCATATAACACAACAAGGGCAGTCGCGCCTTAAAAAAAAATTCCATGTCTTTGTAATTTCTTCGTCAGAGCCTTGTCCCCCCAACCACACACCACAGCAAGATCTTTATAAAACATTAGTACAGAATGTTTCCTTATTTTCCCATTTGTTGCTCATCGGACTGTACCGTATGTCTGTTGAAAAGATTATTTTCTATTTAACTGTAGAGCGCAGACTGTACAGTGACTAAGCTAGGGGCTGGACGATTCCCGGCAACGGCAAGGGATTTTCCTCTTATCCAAAAACGTCCAGATTGGCTCTGCGACAAACCCAATTGGTAGCGGGGGTTGTTTCTCCCGGAGTAACACCGCCGGGGCCAGAAACTGACCTCTCACCTCCATCTAAAGCCGAGAATAAGAATGAATGGAGCTATACCCTTTCACCCATTTCATGCCTTCTTGGCATGGACAAGGACAATCATAATTTTACTTTACCAGTATATCACAGATAAAACTGTTGGGCACTATAAAGTAGACAGTAAAAATTCTGTACTTGTTTTATTTTATTTCACAAACCTATATTCGATCAATAAGGGGCATCTACCTCGAACTTTTGTTGAAATGTGAAGATTTTTATTGGTTTGATGTAATCAGTAAAATAATTTCTGCAGGTCAATTTCTGATCCGAATGTTAGAGTCTGGTCATCAGCATATAGGCGTAGAAGTTTCCACTTTCCCGTTTTTAAAATTAACGCCACATTAACACTTTTTCTCCACCTTCTCATATAATAATCTACATCAGCGACTGTTACTTAAATGCGGCCATCAGATATTTTACTGACTGATGCGCAAGTTCTTTTGTTAAAAACCTTCTTTTCCAGACTTGGAAAGAGTTTTCATAGCTCCAGCAAATTCACTATTTTTGCGCGGCTTCTGTGTTTCAGTGCTACAAGCCTGCAACTCTTCACCTTTGCATGAGTGTTCAAGCGTGGGCTGCCACGTGTGTAACACTATATTGCGGCTTTTCCGTTTCATGTGCAAGAACGCCCAGTAGGTATGTCGCCATTTAGTACAAGACGCTGAATGTTTTAATATCCTACATCCCACACACATTGCTATAAATTGTAAACTAATACAAATTTTCTAAAATGGCATATATTGCAAGTTATGAGGCCACGGAAGAGCTTTTACCTGAGAAACCATGATCTACAAAATACTGAAGACTGGAAAAGTCCACAAACTTGTTGAACCCTGACTAATTAAAACGCGTCTCCGCCTAATAAAGATACGCATATACTGTATTACCCCCGACAAAAGTAATATTTCTTACGTCTACTGTACATAATTTCAAGACATGAACGTCCATGGTGCTAGCATAGTCCCCACCTCATACATTCGCGTGTGGTTATTACTTATTGTAGGGAATTGTAACGTACGGCGTTGTTGTGTCCGTCAATGCCGTACGGTTGTTGCCAAGTTTCATGAAATTCAGACAAATGATATGAAAAGTGAACGAAATGGTGAGAGTGGTGTGGAGTGAACACACACACACTACAAATGGCGACCTCAACAGCCTTTTTTAAAGGTGGGTAAATAACCTTAAAAGAAGACCGGGAAAATATTACACAAAAAATTACAACCTCGTGAAGTAACCAAAGTACTAACTAGATAACAGTTCTGACTAAATTGGAACACCACAGACTTGATCACAACGTACGTTCTGTTTCAGCATAATGGACTACCTGCAATCGTAGATTTAAATGATGAAGGACGCAGTGTATACGAGAAAGGCGATGTATGTTTAACGCAACAATGAGAAGTGTTCACATAACCATTGTTGCTGTGGGAAAAATAAGTATTACATATTATTCTAAATGTGTGTTTGTAGCTTTAGTTACCCAGCATCCAAAGCGCATGCGCCATATAATATTGCCATCTGTGGCCTGTACAATATTTTCCACGTTATCTTATAAGCGGCACGATTTTCGGGGGGGGGGATAATATTGAACATATATTGTGTGAGCTTTAGGTTTCTGTGACCGTGCATCGTGAGCAAATTGTGGAATGAGAGAGAAAACCAACAAGATGCAACAGTTAGATGTTTATTTTTAACAATCTCTCAACATGTTTCGGGCATCATTATGCCCATCTTCAGGAGAACAAGACGTATGTTACTGCATGTGTTGTGTGTTTTGATTTTCTCTACAACTTTTGTCTGATACATTTCTCATTCTAAACAGAATTCAGCGATACATTATCATAAATATACATACGTTTGCATGCAAACCGTTATTCTTGTCAGATCTTCACGAAACTTGAATTTTCTCGGCAGATTTTCGAAGAATACTCAGATATCAAATTTTACGAAAATCCGTCTAGTGGAAGGCGAGTTGTTCCATGCGGAGAGACAGACATGACGTAGGTAACAGTCGCTTTTTACAATTATGCGAAAGCGCCTAAAAACTTACAGCTCTGCCTGCACTGTTACAGAACCTTGAATCATACCGTGTGCACACCACACGCTGTTCATAATGCTGCCTGTAATAAAGGACACGCACTCACTGTTCCGTTGCTTCAGTCACTTCTATATGTGTTCTCCGCCCAGTATGAACCGAGGCTATATATTTCGCCAGTTTCTGTCAACTAACGTGGCTCAATTCCCGCGTCGTTGCGGGGTGCATCCTCGAGATCGGGAGATAGTCTGACACCAACCGAAAATCGCCATCAAAACAAAAAGAATAGCTAGGAAAAAATGTCGAATTCAGCAAAACATGCAGTTTTGGCGCCTCTTCTGGGAGTCTTTTTTCTTTTAAATGACGCCATGACGATGGTCAACATTAGGAGTCAGTTCGGGTACCTTATTCGGTGGTTTTTGACTCCTTTGTTACAGTTTCTCGACAGTACTTCGCATTCCACCTGACAGGACATGGTTTAAAAACAACTGAAATAAAAGAGGTCAAAATTCGAAGAATGAAAACAACATACAAGTTACAAAGCAACTTAAGTTCCATGGCTCAGTGTTGATGGCTACGAAGTCATGCAGTCGCGAAGTGCGTTTGCACTAACACAAACTGAAGAAAACGTAGTCACGAAGTGACGATTGCACCGACACCAAGTAATGAAATCGTAAACACCGACTAAGCTGACATAACGATAATTGTTCCCTGTACAGGCTGAAGGAACTACCTACAAGCACCTCGAATTTTTCAGCCAGAGGGCGATTATGTCGTCGACCTGAAGACAGTGTGTTCGAAATGAAACTTAACGGCACATAGGTTTACCAAGAAACTGTTAGCTATTAAAAACATTTTAAAAAATCAATGTGTTTTGTGCGCATGCCACGATATAACATAGGACATTAGCTCAGTTTCAGCACGTCGTCCATTTGGACCTCGTGGAAGATGATGACAAAGGTAATATAATAATAATAATATAAATAGATAAAAAGCGTTTCCAATCTCCGAGCCGAGGCTTCCTTCATTTCAGGGGCCTGAAGACACGGCTCCAACGGCCCCTATTCCATTAATCCGGACGTCACAGCATCGCATAATCCGACATGTTATTAATAATCAGAGAATATGTTAGAAAGGAACTAAACGTAAGGTTTGTGGGAAGAAATAAGTTACCAAAGGAACAAAACAGAAAACAAAATTTAGAATAATAACCAAACAGTGATATAACTAGACGTGATGTAGAGACCAAGCAGAGCAGAAGTTTGGAATGACCGAAAATAAGTTTTACAGAACAGGGTTCTTGGTGCTGATGGGAACTAGAACAGACCAATGGCAATAATCCTCGCGGTTGATGATGATGAGTAAATAGTAAAAATAACGACGACGACGACGATGACAACTTATTTGTTTATGTTTGCCGTAAGGAAGGAGGGAAGGGGAATGTGTGTTTGGAGGGGCGTACCCAGGAATTTTGTTCGTGGGGGGGGGGGGTTCAACAAATTCAGATGAGGACAGAGAGAACGGGGATCATGGGGCGGTAGCCCCCTAGTCAGGGGTTCTGGAGGCAACTGTAATTTGCTACAAGAAATTTCATTTCATATAGTAAAATTTTCTTAATTTTTGGTACTTTAAAACTATTTACGACGACAATCAATTTATTTGTCATTGCTAATGTAAAACAATTGCAAACCTAGGTAGTTTTAGAATTTTATTGCCTTTTTTCCGAACATCTTGGGGTGTTTGCGTCATAAATTCAGCAATTTTTAACAGTTTTCACAATCGGGTTGAGTTTGGCACGATTTTGGAGGGGCTTCGGAATTTCGGGGGGGGGGGTGTTTGAACCCCCCCCCCCCCCCCATGCCACTGTGTACTTGGTTGTCCCTCAGAAGCACCGGGATCTTTTTGCTGTTGCTTTTACACATTTGTCTTTTATGATGAAGATTACCTTGATGTACGCGTATTTTAATATCTTAGTTCACTTGGATACTAATTTTCGGTTTGTTAACCTACAAAACCCACAATAAGATTAATTCAGCTAAAGTCTGTTGTTTGGTAAGTGAACTGCCACTCGTAAATTACTTCAGTGACGTATCAAGGTCATCATAGTGCGCAGTTAAAACACAAAAACGGGTGGAAATCACATAGGCAGAGGTCAAAGCGGCCATCTCAGTTCAGCACGGAATAAGCAGTTCACGACGTTGGACCGAGCATAGGCACAATTTACACACATCGTGCAAATCCCATAGATTCTGGCTTTCAGCCATGAGAAGGATAAAGCCTTGTTATTTAATGTCGGATTACACAAGACGATGGAATCTGGTGACGAAATGACAGAAGAGGAAGCGGTCGAGGCCTACTTCAAGGTACTATCTCAGCATTCACATGGAGAGATTCAACAAAGCATCCATCAAGATAGTCGGTGCACAGGCTGAGATTCGAACAGGGTACCTCCTATAGGCAAGTCGGGAGTGTTCTCTCCTGAGCCGACCTGACCAGCTGCTGGCCAATAATGCAGCAGAAACACTAGAAATTGGTCGTCCCATAATGCGATACAGTGTACGAGGATACTTTTAGATCCAGGCCACAAACGCTAAGAACAGAATTTAGATATCACACTGGCTCTTTTCAGCGTGACTTGAGATATTTATTTAAAAATCTGTTAGCACGCGATCATTCAAAAAGCTGCGGTCACCTGTTTCATGACAAACACAGAGGGCACACTTCCATACTCCCTACTCTCTGTACTGTTCGACACACACGAATCTAAAGCCAGTTGCTACTTCCACACACTTCATAAGACAACATACCTTCCGTGCTAAGCCGATTGCGATAAACATCTGTCTGAAGCGGAACCTGGAAAAAACGGAAATCTGCTTTTATTCGACATTTTCTCCGGTTCCGAGAACATAAATACCAATCAAAATCTCTACGATATACGGCCAATTTTTTTTTTCACGCGACAACGGAAACGAGAAAAGACAAAACGGAAAAGAGTCTAGTTCCATGTCTATTTTTTCTTTTCGAATAATTCTGTTTCGTATTTTTTCTCCTACAATGTACCTCCGAAATAATCTTCTGTCAAACATGGAAAACGACGACACATATATGCCGACACTCTGAACGAACACTGTATAAATAAACATGATGCACAATGTAAGCCTATGTGGTGTGAATTCCTTAAATGTGATTTGATCAAAAATAAAACAATTATGTCCTATGAAATATTCTTATCCAGAATTATGCCCGGCTGTAGTAAGTAGAAACAACACTGCAAGCAGGAATTTTTAGGTACTTTGCGATTCCGTTAAAAGCAAGTTGGCTATTCAGATATACATGTTACCACCGTTGGATATCTTAACTGATATGAGACACTAGACCAGGATTATATTACCAGTAGAGTAAGAAATTTTCTTATCACTACCTTAAGAGCAAACGTCATTAAATAAGCACACAAACACCATGGTATTACTTTTTATACAGTAACACCAGGCATACAAAAAGGTACACGTCTTTCAGACGAAGGCGTCCCACTGATTACATTCTTGTATGAATACAAGGCACAGACCAAATATGTATTATTACAGAGTAACAATTTTAAAAACGTCAGGAATTCGCACCTCAAGAGTGGACACTCACCCCTTGCAGTATCTGAAATTACTCTGCTCCTCCGTATGAGACCGGGACGAGCCTCCTTCGGTGGAATTATAGCTGAAATGAAATAAAACACGCCGCACAGTAAAATCCTTAACCACTATACGTTTTGATGAATTTTATTATGAACTCTAATTTCGAAACTTTATCAAGTGCCACATTAATTAACCTGGAAAACATACCGGCCGCGAACAATTCACCTGGCCCACGAATTATTTTTTCCTATGTTGGTAAAAGACTCCATGGTATGTACCGAACACTATTTTGCACACCGATATACAGATACCCACTGTTAACGCAGAAATAACTAACCGCAGCACCGAATACCGAGAAAAATTAATCACATATCCCAACGAACTCATACCCGCCATACTAGAAGAAGAAGGACCAAGAAGATTAAAACGTTTCAAACCAACTGAACTCACCACAAGTTTCTCAAAAGCACCGTACACAGGTACAAGAATGTCTAATGTGAGAATATTCAATGGAATATTACTCGACAGGCCATGCGATATCAGCGTAGGATATAAGGTTAAGTGTACTTGTAGTCTGTATTAGACTGGTGGTACAAAAAAGGAGACAAAGAAATGTTAGTAAAAGAGATTGCTAGTAAGTCCATCTGGAGAACTAGGCCTGCAGTCTTTAAACTCTCCAACACGACAACCCTATCTTTCTCGTGTCTCTAGAGAGTCGGAGCGGTCACAGTCAATCAAGTAATAATGCAGAATAAAATACGTGAAACAAATATGTCTGTGTCCACCTGCAGAATACCGAGTTAATGAATGTGACGACGTGGGGTTACGCGGTGTTGACAGCCGGACTATATCAACCACGAGATTACTGCAAACATGGCTGCTGAACTTCAAACTGTAAGTCAGATATTTTGTTATTTTGCGTAGGCCCCGTCTGAACGCTTTAATTTTTTATAATCTGAGTGAATGAATTTTGTACACACATTAGAAAAATACTTGTAGGTACATTTGCAACCAGCATGGCGGGGATAAAGAAAGTTCTTCAAATTTTCCTTTTGAATATAGGAATATGTGTACTCGACTACTTCTTTGGAAAATATGGATAACAATGTTACATCTTCGACTCCACACAGGGCTATGAGATGGGAGAGCAGAGGGTAATAAAAGTGTTAAGAAAACTATTATACTACATATAAATACAACGCGGAAGTTAAAATAGTAAAGGTAAAGGTCGCCTCGTAACATGTCGTGAAGGCACCGAGACGGGGTATAGGTATAGCTCTACTCATCCTTAAACTCGACGCTGGATAGGGGTGGGTGGCAAACGACAAGCGCCCGTCGCTTTATCCCGGGAGAGAACCGGTAGGCCTACCCCACTCAACGGGAAAAACCGGTAGGCCTCTCCCACTGATCATGAGGTCGGTCTGGGCGTGTGTGAAAAAAAGATAATCTCTATCCGCACCGGCTTTCTAACCCCGAACCGTTCAGACCGCAGCAAGTCGCTATGCCGACTACGCTATCCCGGTCGTTACAACGAATGGTAGATGAGAGAAACGAACTGCTGTTTCGAATCCAAGTTAAGTTACCGCAACAAAAAAGATGGCAAGGCCAGCTTATTTTGGAAACATAGATTACTTACAAGTGAACCCTCACTTCAGTGTACTCTCCCAACTAACTATCTTCCGGGTTCTGATATCGTTTAGTCTGGCAATTTACTGGAGTTTAGCGAAACATGTTGCCCCCATGTTGGTCATCTTCACCCGAGCACTATTCTAGCCTCTCCCAGAGTTCAAGGTGAAGTCCGAAAGAAAAGGAACGAACCTAAAACTTTCGCATTCCCCAAGGTAACGGAAAACGAGTAAAGACAGGAAACAGTTCAACAGGAAATCTACGTCGTGTGGTGCTTGTTTAAACAAAGATAACATTCAGAGCGATTCAGACAAGTTATAACTGTCCGGCTCACCTTTCTAACTCATACGGTTCGCATGAGACCTGATTTTCAGGGACTACCGTGATTTGAGTTTGATGGGCTTGGTGAAGATGAACTGTTAATACGATTTTTGCTGAATTGATAATCTGAAGAATCTGTTGTGATTTTATTTTTAGTCACTGGGCGCTATCTTGGTATACGTTTCTACTGCATACGATAAACGTAGCACGGATCACTCTCTCAAGTAGCGTATTCACTGCATATTAGCCCTTAAGGAATAATAAAATTATATTGTCCGAAACTTGGTAATACCGAGTATGTCCAATTTAATATTATTTGTTTTAAAACTGTACCCCCGTAGAAACACTTAAAATTTCTAATTATCTAATTTAGTCTGTCAATCTGGCCCAAATCTGGAGCGATGCACACGCGCGTCCTCCACCTACGGCAATCGAAAAACTTGTGTCTCGTTCGCTGCATATGCGAAGTTAGATTCCTTGTTTCAAAATTCCGCCTACTCTAATTTGCCTAAAAAGTTTGATTGGTCCCCTGTAAATTTGACAGTCTCTTAACAGGCCGAAAACTTCAAAATTTTGTATTCTTCCTCCCCATTGGTTCCTAATGACTGACGCGATATCTTTTAGCTTAACATATGTAACCACCGTAGAAGCGTGTTCTACTGGACATTTTTAATGGGCTACCATAACTAACACGGTATCCACCCCCTCGTGATTTACATTTCGAAAAAGTGTCAAACCCTCGAATTTTGGCTGTCCCAGCAAACTTCAAAACTTCATTAAACTTGACGTTGACAAATACGTAACAACTAGAATTCTCTTTTGTAAATGCTTACCGCACCTTCTACCCTATTCTAAC
>Ga0123352_10022039_pt1 | contig 10154 bp, 5 predicted proteins | sample TergutLab28metaG_FD_89700 | JGI IMG/M metagenome (GOLD analysis project Ga0123352, IMG submission 89700) | Labiotermes labralis P1 segment gut microbial communities from Petit-Saut dam, French Guiana - Lab288 P1 | ecosystem: Host-associated > Arthropoda: Insects > Digestive system > Gut ...
CTATTTCCAGGCGAAAACTGATCCTGTTTGACAATATATTTAAGCCCTTATTGCACTCTTGCACTCACTGCGACTTAGACCACGAATACTCCATACTCCTCAACGCATGTTTTACTGCCACGTGATCTTTATTTAGCGTATTGAGGACGATGGGGAAATAATACCAAATTGTACGGTGTCAGAATACGAGACTGCACAGCGGGAAATACAATGAAGATGGCAGTAAACTATATAGTCAAAAACCAAACCTTTTTAATAATGTGAACCATACAGCCTCGGGCACTACTATTTCTCCTCCGAATTTGGGGCTTTTGCCAATTTCTTCACTACGAGACACAACGGGGGCAACCATCCTCATGATGCCAGCATTAATTTCAGACGAACACCGATTCTTTTCGTTAATATAATTACGCATTTATTGCACTCTTGCACTCACTGCGAATTAGTCCACTATTGCACCATAATCCACAATTCACGTGACCGTCACGTGTTATTTACTTAACGTAGGGAGGGCGACGGAAGTATCGATATCAAACTATATGAGGGCACATTACGAGACTGCACGGCGGCAATTACCCTGAGATTGCAGTAAAAGATCTAGTCGAAACCGATACATTTTAATAATGTGGACAAAACAGCCCCGTGTACTACTACTGTACTCAATGCGACTTAGACTACTCTTGCTCAATACACCACAAGTCACGTGATATTCATTTAGCGTAGGGAGGAAGGTGGAGTTATCGATACCAAACTATACGGTGGCCCATTACCAGACTGCACAGCGGCAAATACGCTGAAGCTGGCAGCAAGATATATACTCAAAAGACCATAGTTTCTAATAATGTGGACCAAACTGCCCCGCGTACTACTTCTTCTACCCCCAATTTTGGGTCTGTTGCACATTTCTAGAATACCAGCCTACACGGGGAGAACCACCCTGATGATGGCACTATTTTTTCTACCTGAAAACCGATCCTCTTCTATAATATAAATATGCACTTATTACATTCTGACACTCAATGCGACTTAAACCACGCTTGCCCCATACTACAAAAGACAGGTGATACTGTCACGTGATCTTCATTTAGCTTATGGAGAGCGAAGGAAGTATCGATACCAAACTGTACGGGGGCAAATTATCAGTTCGCACGGTGACAACTACCCTGAAGATGGCAACAAAAATTCTAGTAAAAAGCTGATCTTTTAAATAATGTGAAGAAATCGCCCCGGGTACTTCATTTTCCCCCGAATTTGGGGGCTTTTTCCCATTTCTTCATTACATGACTGCTCGAGTGCAAACAGCCTGATGATGGCAGTATTCGGCCGAAAAGCGATCTTTTTTTAAATATAATTATACACTTATGGCACTCTTGGACTCACCGCGACTTAGACCACTCTTCACCACACTCCACAATACACGTGAAAGTGACGTGATCTTCTTTAGCGTAGGGAGCGTGATGGAGGTATCGATAAGAAACTGTACTGGGGCACATTACCAGACTACATGACGGCAATTACACTGAAGATGGCAGCAAAATAGTTTGTCGGAAAACGTACGTTTTTAATAACGTTGATCCCACCGCCCCGTTTACTAGTTTATCTACCCCAAATTAGAAGTCTTTTGCCCATTTCGTGACTATCAGATTGCACGGAAGCAACCACACTCATGATGTCAACATTTTTTTGCAGCCGAAAACCGATCGTCTTTGATAATGTATTTATGCTCTTATTGCACTCATGCACTCAGTGCGACTTTGAACACTCTTGCTCCATACTCCACAAGTAACGTGATACCGTTTAGAGATCTTCATTTCGCGTAGGGAGGGCGATGGAAGTATTAATACAAAACTGTATGGGTCACAATACCATATTGCTCGGCGACAAATACCCTGAAATTGATAGCAAAAAATCTAGTTGAAAGCCAATCCGTTTTAATAACCAAACTCTACATGGGCACATTGCTGGACTGCACGGCGGAAACTACCCTGAAGATGGCAGCAAAATATTTTGTTGAAAACGATCCTTTTTAATAATATAGACCAAATAGCCCTGTGTACTACATTTTCTGCTCCTAATTTTGGGGATTTTGCCCGTTTCTTGATTACCAGACTGAACGGGGCAAACACCCTGATGATAGCAACACTTTTTCCAGGAGAAAACTCATTTTCGATATTATAATTATGCACTTATTGCAGTCTTGCACTCATAGCGACTTAGACTACTCTTGCTTCATACTCCACGAGTCACGTAATACCGTCACGTGACCTTCATTTAGCGAAGGGAGTTCGTTTCAAGTATCAATACCAAATTGTATGAGGCCACATTACCAGATTGCACAGCGGCGGCTACGATGAAGTTGTCAGCATAAATGTAATCGAAGTCCGGTTACTACTATTGCACTCACTTCGACTTAGACCACTCTTGATCCATACTCCACAAGTCACGTGATACCGGCAAGTAATCACCTTTTAGCGTAAGGTGTGCGATGGAGGTATCGGTACCAAAATGTACGGGGGCACATTACCAGACGGCACGGCGGCAAATATCCTGAAGAAGGCAGAAAATATCTTGTCCAAAACTGATGCTTTTTAATAATGCGGACCAAACTTCCCCGGGTACTACTTTTTCCCCCCGAATATGCGGGCTTTTGTCAATTTCTTGACTACCATACTGAGCGGGGGCAACCACCTGATGATAGCAGCATCTTTTCCAAGCGAAAACACATCTCTTTCGATAATATAATTTTGCACTTATTGCACTCTTGCTCTCACTGCGACTTAGACCACTCTTGAACAATAATCCACAAGTCTCGTGATACCGTCACGTGATTATCGTTTGGCGTAAAGTGGGCGATGTAGGTATCGATACCAAAATGTACGGGGCACATTACTAGAGTGCACGGCGTTAACTACCCTGAATAAGGCAGCAAAAAATCTAGTCGTAAGCATATCCCTTTTAATAATGTGGACTAAATCAACCCCGGTACAATTTTATTACCCCGAATTTGCGGGCTTTTGCCCATTTCTTGACAACCAGACTGCACGAGTGCAACCACTCTGACGATTGTAGCATTTTTGCCAGCCGAAAACCGATCCTTTTCGTTAATATAATTATGCACTTATTCACTCTTGCACTCACTGCGACTTAGATCACACCTGCTCCATACATCACAAGTCATGGGAACCGTCTCGTGATCTTTGTTATCGTAGGGAGGGCGATGTATGTATCGATACCTACCTGTACGGGGGCATATTACCAGACTGCACGGCGGCAACTGCCCAGAAGATGGCTTAAAAAATCTAGTCGAAAGCCGACTCGTTATAATAATGTGGAATAAACCGACTTGTGTTCTGTATTTACTTCCCCGAATTTGGGAGAATTTGCCCATTTCTTGAGTACCAGACTGCACGGCGGCAAACTACTCGATTAATTATGCAATTATTAAACTCTTGCACCCACTAATGATTGCAGCAATGTTCCTAGCCGAAAACCGACCCTTTTCGATAACATAATTATGAACGTTATGCATTCTTGCACACACTGCTACTTAGACTACACTTACTCCATACTCCACAAGTCACGTTATACCGTCACGTGATCATTATTTAGGCTAGGGAGGGCAATGGAGGTATCGTATCCAAACTGTAACGTGGCACATTACCAGGCTGCAACAAACCTTATGATGACAGCAAAAAATTTAGTCGATAGACGATCCATTTTAATAATGTCGTATAAACCAATCGGTACTAATTTTTCTCCCAATATTTGGTTGCTATTCCTATTTCTTGACTCTCTGACTACACGGTGCAACCACCCTGATGATGGCAGCTTTTTTCTAGTCGAAAACTGATCCTTTTCGATAACATAATTTTCCACTTATTGCACTCTTGCACGCAATGCGATTTCAACCACTTTTGCTGCATACTCCAAATGTCACGTGATACCGTTACGTGTCCTTCATTTAGTTTAGGGAGGACGACGGGCGTATCAGTACCGAACTGTACGGTGGTACATTTCCAGACTGTACGGCGACAAATACCCTGAAATTGGCAGCAAACTATCTAGTCGAAATCCGTTCCTTTTTAATGATGTGGACCAGACTGCCACGAGTACTACTTTGTCTCCTTGAATTTGTGGGTTTTTGTCCATTTGTTGACTACCAGACTGCACGGGGCATCCACCCTAGTTATGCCAGCATTTTTTCAAGCCGAAAATCGATTCACTTCGATAATATAATTATGCACAATATGCACTCTAGCACTCACTGCTACTTAGACCACGCTTGCTCCATACTCCACAAATCACGTTATACCGTCAAGTATTCCTTATCTAGCATAGGGAGGGCAATGGAGGTGTCGAAATCGAACTGTACTGAGGCACATTAGAAGACTGCACGGCGGCTGCTGAACTGAATATGGCTCCAAAAAATTTTGTCAAAAGCCGATCCTTTTTAGTAATGTGGACCTAACCTCCCCGGGTACTAATATTTCTCACCGAATTTTGGGACTTTTGCCAATTTCTAGACTACGAGACCACACGGTCGCTACAACACTGATGAAGTCAGAGTTTTTCTTCAGGCGAAAACGGATGCTTTTGGATAATATAATTATGCACTTATGTCACTCTTACACTCACTTCGACTTAGTCCTCTCTTGCACCATACACCACAAGTCACGTAATACCGTCACGTGATTTTCACATGCCGTAGCGTGGATAATGTAGGTATCGATAAAAAAAACTGTCGGGGCACATTACCAGACAGCAGGTGGGCAACTACGCTGAAGTTGGCAGCAAAAAAATTAATCGAAAGCCGAAACTTTTTAATAATATGGATCAAACAGCCCAGGTACTATTTTTTCTCCATCGAATTTTGGGGGCTTTGTCATTTTCTTGGCTACCAGAATGCACGGGAGCAACCACATTTTCGATTATAGAACAATGCTATTATTGCACTCTTGCAGTCACTACGACTTTTTTCACACATGCTCCATACTCCACAAATCACGTGGTACCGGCACGTGATCTTCATTTAGCGTAGGGAAGGCGATTATGGTATCGATATCATAGTGTACGGGGCACATTACCAGATTGTACGGTGTTTACTACCCTTAAGATGGCAGCAAAAATTCTAGTCGAATTCCGATGTTTTTAATAATGTGTACCAAACCTTCCCGGGTACTACTGCACACACTGCTACTTAGATCACTCTTATTCCATACTCCAGAAGTTACGTGATAGCGTCATATGATCTTCATTTAGGGTAGGGATGGTGATGGAGGTATCGGTACCAAACTGTACGGGGGCACATTACCCGACTGCACTGTGGAAACTAATTGGAAGATAGAAGCAAAAATCTAGTCAAACGCCAATCCTATATAATAATGTGGACAAAGCTCTCCGAATACTACTTTTTCTCCCCCGAATTAGAGGGCTTTTCCTAATTTCTTGACAACCAGACTGCACGGAGGCAATCACCCTCATGATGGCAGCATTTTTTCAGCCCGAAACAAGTAACGTGATACTGTTAAGAGATCTTCATTTAACGTAGGGAGGACGATTAAAGTACGGGGGCACATTACCAGACCGCAGGCAAAAAATACGATGACATTGGCAGCAAAAATGTTGTCGAAAGCCGTACCTTTTTAATAATGTGGAACAGACCGCACCGGGTGCTACATTTTCTTCCTCAATTTAGGAGCTTTTGTCAATTCTTGTCTAACAGAATGCACGTGCCTACCACTGTGAAAATGGCAGAGTCTTTCCAGCCGTAAACCGATCCTGTTCGTTAATATAAATATGCAGCTTTTTGCACTCTTGCACTCACAGCGACTTTGACCACTCTTCCTCCATACCCAACAAGCCAGTAATACCGTCACGTGATCTTCATTTAGCGAAGGCAGGGCGATGGATGTATCGATAGCAAACTGTTAGGGGCGAACATTTCGAGACTACAGGGCGGCAAATACCTTCAAGATGGCGGCGAAAAATTTGTATTGAACCCGATCCTTTTTTTAATGCTGACCAAACCGCACCTGGTACTACTATTTCTCTCCCGAATTTGGGGGCTTTTACCCATTTAATGATTACCAGACTTCACGGAAGCATCAACCTTGTGATGACAGCATTTTTCCAACCGAAAACGATCCTTTCCGGTAGCATTTATGCACTTATTGCAATCTTGCATTCCTTCGACTTTGACCGCTCTTGCACCATACCACTTAAGTAACGTGATACCGTCACGTGATCTTCATTTAGCGTAGGAAGGTCAATGGAGGGATCGATACCATACTGCACGAATGACAATTACCAGACAATACGGCGGCAACTACACTGAAGGAAGCAACAAAAAGTTTAACGAACTCTGAACCTTTTTAATAATGTGAACCAAATCGCCCCTGGTGCTACTTTTTCTACCCCCAATTTTGGGGCTTTTGCCCATTTCTCGAAAAACATCCTCTTCGAGGGCAACCACCCTGATGATGGCAGCATTTTTTCTAACCGAAAACCGAACCTTTTCGATAGTACAATTTTACACTTATTACTCTCTTGCACTCACCTCGACTTAGACCAATTTTGCAAGCTGCTCCACAAGTAACGTGACACCGTCACGTGAACTTCATTTGGCGTAGATATGGCTATGGAGGTATCAATAGGAAAGTGTACTGGGGCACATTAGCAGAATGCACGGCGGCAAATATACTGAAGATGGCAGCAAAGAATCTAGTCGAAACTGAACCTTTTATTATTGTGGACCAAACCACCACGGGTACTAGTACTTGACCTACGAATATGGGGAATTTTGCCCATTTCTTGACTACCAGACCAAGTGGGGGCAACAACCCTGGTAGTAGCATAATTTTTTCCAGCCGAAAGCCGATCATTTTGGATAATATTATTATGCACTTATTGCACTCTTGTTCTCACAGCGACTTTGACAACTCTTGCTCCTTACACCACAAGTCACGTGATAAAGTCACGTGATCTTAATTTAGCGAAGAGAGTGCTATGGAGGTATCGATACCATACCGTACGGGAGCACATTCCCATACTGCACGGCGGCAACTACACTGAAGATGGCAGCAAAAAATCTAGTCGAATTCGTTACATATTAATCATGTGGACGAAAACTACCCGAGTACTACTACTGCTCCCACTGCGACTTAGACCACTCTTTTTCCATACCGACACGTGCTTTTCATTTAGCGTAGGGTTAGCTGTGGAGGTATCGATACGAAATTGTACGTTGGAACATTACCAGATTGCATGCCAGCAACTACCTTGGAGATGGAAGCAAAAAACCATATTCGAAAGCCGTTCGTTTTTAATAATGTGGACCAATAGCCCCGAGTACTACTTTTTCTTCCACGATTTTGGTGGCTTATGCCGATTTCTTGACTACCAGACCGCATGGAGGCAACCACCCTGATGATGGCACCATTTATTCCAGACAAAACCGATCCTTTTCGATAATGTAAGCATGCACTTATTGCACTCTTGGACTCACTGCGACTTAGACCACTCTTGCACTATACTCCATAAATAACGTGATACCGAAAAGATATCTTCTTTAACCGTAGGGAGGGCGATGGAAGTATCGATACCAAACTGTACGGGGGCCATTACGAGATTGCACTTAGTTAAATACCCTGAAGGTGGCAGTCTAGTCGAAAGCCGAAGCCTTTTAATAATGTGGACCAAACCGCCCCGGGTATAAATTTTTGTCCCCCGAATATTGGGGCTCTTGCCATTTCTTGACTATCAGACTGCACGGGGGCAACCAGCCTGATTTTAGTAAATTTTTTTCTCGCCGAAAACCGATTCTTATCCATAACGTAATATTGCAAATATTGCACTCATGCACTCACAATGGCTTAGATCACTCTTCTTCCATAAACCACAAGTCACATGATACCGTCACTTGATCTTCATTTAGCTTAGGGAAGGCGATGGAGGTATCGATACCAAACTCTACGTGGGCACATTACAAGGCTGCATGGCGGCAACTACCCTGAAGATGGAAGCAAAAAAATGTAGTCGAAAGCGGCTCCTTATTAATAAAGTGGAGCAAACCTACCAGGGTACTATTACTTGACCCACTGCGACCAAGACCGCTCTTCCTCCATAGTTCTTAAGTAACGTGATACCGTCACATGATCTTCATTTAGCGTAGGGAGGTCAATTGAGTTATCGATACCAAACTGTACGAGTGCACATTACAAGACTGCACGGAGGCAACTACACTGAAGATGATACCAAAAATCTAGTCGTAAGCTGATGCTTCTTAATAATGTGGACCAAACCGCCCCGGGTACTACTACTGCACTCACAGCGACATAGACTACTCTTGCTCAATACTGCACAAGTTTCGTGATTCCGTCACGTGATCTTCATTTTCCGAAGGGAGAGCGATAGGGGCGTCGATACCTGACTCTACGGGGCACTTTACCATACTGCACGATGGCAAATACCCTGAAGATGGCAGCAAAAAATATAGTCAAAAAACGATCCTTTTTAAAAATGTTGACAAAACCGCCCCTGTTACTACATTTTCTCCGCCGAATTTGGGGGCTTTTGCCCATTTCTTGAATACCATACTGGAAGGTTAAAACCAACCTGATGATGGCCGTTTTTTTCCCAGTCGAAAACCGATCCTTTTCGATAATATAATTATGCACTTATTCACTTTGCACCCACTGCGACTTAGAACATACTTGTTCCATACTCCATAGGTCACGTGATACACTCACGTGAGTTTCATTTAGAGTAGAGAAGGCGCTGGTGGTATCGAAACCAAACTTTCGGGACACATTACCAGGCTGCACGGCGTTAACTACAATGAGAAAGGCAGCAAAAAATCTAGTCGGAAGCCGATCCTTTTCATAAAGTTGACCAAACCTTTCCGGGTACTACCCCTGCAATAAATACGACTTAGACCACTCTTGCTCCATACTTCAGAAGTCACAGGCTAGTCAAGTGTCAATGATTAGCGTGGGGAAGTCGATGGAGGTATCGATACCAAATTGTACGGGGGCATATTACCAGACGGCACGGCGGCAATTACCTGAAAATGGCAGCAAAATATTTAATCGAAAGTTGATCCTTTTTAATAATGTGGACCAAGCCGCTCCCGGTACTACATATTTCTCCCCTGAATTTGCGGGCTTTTGCCCATTTATTGACTAACAGACTGCTCGAGGGCAACCACCCTTTTGATGGCAGCATTTTTTCAGCCGAAAACCGAAACTTTTCGATAATATAATTATGCCCTTATTCACTCTTGCACTCAATGCGACACAGACTACTGTTGCTTCATACTCCACAAGTTTCTTGATACCGTAACGTTAATTTCATTTATCGGAAGTGTCGATGGAGGTATCGATACCAAACTGTACCAGGGCACATTACCAGACAGCACGTGGGCAACTACCCTGAAGATTGCAGCGAAAACATTTTTCGAAATACGAACCATTTCAATAATGTGGCCAAAAGACCACGGACTACTACTTTTTCTGCCCCGAATCGGGGCTTTAGTCATTTTCTTGACTACCAGACTGAACGGGGGCAACCACCTTGACGGTGGAAACATTTTTTCAGCCGAAATGGTATGTTTTTCGATAATATAACAATGCTCTTATTGCACTCTTGCACCCACTACGACTAGATCACTCTTGCTCCATACTCCACAAATCACGTGGTATCATCACGTGATTTTCATTTAGCGTAGGGAAGGCGATTGACGTATCGATACCAAACTGTACGGGGCACATTACCAGACTGCACGGCGTTTACGACGTTAGAGATGGTAGCAAAAATTGTAGTCGAAATCCGATCCATTTAATAATGTGAACCAAACTTTCCCGGGTAATACTGCACTCACTGCGACTTAGACCACTCATATTCCATACTCCAGAAATTACGTGATAGCGTCATGTGATCTTCATTTAGCGCAGGGATGGTGATGGAGATGTGCGTACCAAACTACACGGGGGTACATTACCCGTCTGCACTGCGGGAACTAATTGGAAGATGGAAGCAAAAATCTAGTCAAACTCCGATCCTATATAATAATGTGGACATCACTCCGAATACAACTTTTTCTCCCCCCAATTTGGGGGCTTTTCTTAATTTCTTGACAACCAGACTGTAAGGAGGCA
>Ga0123352_10022041_pt1 | contig 10153 bp, 9 predicted proteins | sample TergutLab28metaG_FD_89700 | JGI IMG/M metagenome (GOLD analysis project Ga0123352, IMG submission 89700) | Labiotermes labralis P1 segment gut microbial communities from Petit-Saut dam, French Guiana - Lab288 P1 | ecosystem: Host-associated > Arthropoda: Insects > Digestive system > Gut ...
AAATATTCCTTACTATTATAAAAGGAATTTGCAAGTGAAAACCTCTTTAAAGCACTCCGAAATGGTAATATATCATTGGCTAAGTCTTTGATTTCGTGAGGAAGGTTGTTAAAAATTTTAATTCCCGAGTAGTACACTCCCTTTTGAAACTTTGTTAAGTTAGCTGTTGGTGGATTGTACGTACAATGCATGATCCAAAAATTCATTTTATCACATGCAAGGCATGTACTGTGCTAAAAAAGAAAGGTACTGATTTCAATGAGGAGTGCATCAAGGACCACAGCCCCTGTTGACACACACATTTTATGGTGTGTAGATAGATTTATGTACATGTTTCTTTTTAGTTCATTCACATGGAAGGTTAATGTCCTTAAAAAATGAAAGGTAAAGTCGTAAAGTTGTTCCTATACGTGCCACGAAGAATACAGGAGGTACGTTGGCACGAGATGGCGGTGAGTGGTCAGCTCCATGCCACAGCTGCTTTATTTCCAGGGAAAGAACCTCTAGTGCCCATTGAATAACACACTGGATGAGCACCAGAGCCAGTCTGGGAATTTTCGAGGACATAAAAGTCTCTTTCCCCTGCCGGGAATCGAACTCCAGATCGTCCAGCCTGTAGCCTAGTTACTACACCAATGCTAGCTGCATGTTTAAATGTTACCCAAACTACACGGGGTGTCTGGTAATTCTCGCACACTGCATTGTCCTCTTGTGCTGTGCCTAATATAATTAGACTGATCTAACGCTGCTGTTTATATCTACAGGGCCCCGAAACATGTTTCGCAATCTTCCTACCAGCTTTGGTTATGGGGAACTTCATGGTGCTGAACCTCTTCCTGGCCTTGCTCCTCAACAGCTTCAATTCTGAGGAGCTGAAGTCAAAGAAAGAGGTAAGACAATTAGGCTATGGCAATGAGCCTCAGGATATGCATACTTACTTACTCCATGGTGCAGAGTCCTTCTTGAGAAGCTAACTGGTTTGCAGCTAGTCTACAAATTCCCCGCATTTCACGCAACCCAAAGGTTCATTACCGCACCCACAAGCGTCCGCCACCTGTCTCTATCCTGGGCCAGCCCAATCCAGTCCATATACCCACATCCCATCTCCCAGAGATCCATCCTAATATTATCCACCCATCTACACCTAGGTCTCCCCAGTGGTCTCCTTCCCTCTGGTTTCCCCACCAAGACCCTATACACCCCCCTCTCCTCACCCATACCCACCACATGCCCAGCCCATCTCATTCTCCTCGATTTTATCACCCGCACAATATTGGGTGAGGAGTACAAATCATATAGCTCCTTGTTATGCAGTCTCCTCCATTCCCCCGTTACCTCATCCGTCCTAGGTCCAAATATTCTCCTCAGGATATGTATTAGGGTAATAAATGGCAGAGTTCAAATCAGTTTACATTGTGTGTATAAAAGTAAAGAAGGACTTACAATGCAGCACACACGCCTTTGATTGTTACACATATTACAACACAAGGTAGAATTCCCCATTGAACAGATTTGATATACTCAGCGTCTGAGATTTTGTTGTGTACGTGTAATGAATGACCACACTTGTTTTGAAATATTCCACACTTAATATTCAGGACATATTCAAAGTACTTGGCAGTCACTTTGGTTGTCATTTATTCAAACTTTTTCTGAAACTTTTTGTGTCATATTATGTAAAGGGGAAACTGATTAGCTCTCTCTGTTGCTAACAAAAGCCCACTTTTCTTATTTGTACTTCTACCACATTGCTCTGAATCTGAGACCACATATTCCTCCCCTTCAGACATTTTTTGATATTCTTTTCACTGATTTTCAGCATAATATGATGTTATTGCAAAATTTTTTAAGTGAAATTTAATTCAGGGCTGTAAGGGTTAAGTATTTGTTGGAGCAGAAAATATTTTGAATAAATGTTTGCACAATACACTTGTTTCCATAAATCCCACATTTTGAGAGAGTTAAACAAGAATTTTTGTACATTTCTTGTATATTGAGTGTTAACAACAATTGTGTAACCATACACAAGCACTACTGAAACGTCTTATCCTGCATATTAATTGAAGAATGGTTTCTTCCACCTGAATTTATAGATCTATGTTTATATAAATGTTTATTTAAAAATATATAATACTATGTAAGAGCACAGATACTGTTTTGGGCTTGTCTGCAGCAACACTCAAAATGTTGGATGTTGGCACAGTAATTGCTTGTGCATGTCACCATGTCATTTATAATTCCTTCAGCCAAAATACCTGTTAGATGTACAATGTACATTACAGTATATTCCACTTACAGCATTATGTGACTTGAAGAACTCTAGTTCGTGAATATCTACTTCATCTCGGTACATGTAAAGCCCTTTTTGATGAGTGCAATGTTTTCTAGCCAGACGATGATGATGCAGAGGCTGCCGAGTATGTGGCTCGGCTGCAGCAGCACATGCGGTCTCTAGCCAAACTGTGGCGCAAGTGTTGGTGTCCATACTCCAGAATGTCAGTTGCACCCACAGCACCAGTTCCCCTTTTCCATCACTGCCGCATTGTTCCTTTGCTCGCTCGCCAATCTCCGTTTATTCTGAGACATCCCTCCGATGTCCCCAGTCACAGTCAGATCACAGAGGACACCAACAGATCCCTCTTCTTGCATTCTCTTCATGAGGTATAGGATTCTTGGCAAGTTATGTTTTACTTGAGTGCAATTAACAGTTTGCTGTGCCTCAACAGTAACAAAGTACTTGTGAGATTTGGAATTCTTACAGTGGTGTTTTTGAGGAGTTGGGTATTCTGGGATGTGGTGGGATGTGACACTGTTTTATTGGACAAGTATCTGCAGACATGTGCCTTTATTGTCAAGGGTCAAGCTGTCCAATCAGAATGACTGCTTGACAGTTGTAAGGTGAAGGCACTGTGTTCGTTTGCAACATCAGAACCACTCATATAATTACCCAGCATCACATGCCTGTAGACTTGAACCCACAACAGAGGACTTACAGTTAGTACCCTTTGTGTGTGAGTCAGTTTATTTCAGTCACTGTAGTGACTGAGCTATGGGCAAGGTGATTCGGGATTCAATTCCTGGCAGGGGCAAGAGATTTCTGTCTTCTCTGAAATGTCCAGACTGGCTGTGAGGCCCATCCAGCCTCCTGTTCAGCAGGTACCAGGGCTGTTCCCTGGGAGTAGAGCAACCAGAGGAGTTAAGCTGATGGCTCACTTCTTCCGGTGCCAAGGTCAAAAATGGGTGGAGCTGTATCTCTGCTCATCCAGTATGCCTTTGTGTCATGCACAAGGACAACTTCTCCTCTTTAACCTTTACCCTCTGTGTGTTACATTCATACTGCATGGCATTTCGTACCTGACAGTGTTTAATACATGACTTGACTTCTGGTGTGTTTGTACCTATATGCACGACATTTGCAGTTCATTAAATCTTCCTGGAACATTGAGTCTTACAGTGAACCAGGAAAATTCTGTGCATGAATAAACTTGTTGAATGAAGATTTGTGGCTTCTGGGATGTGATTTTATGATGTTATGCGGTTTGCCACATGACACAGAATTTTTCAGAGGAATCGGCTGTCTCTGTGTTCAGGATAGAAGAAAAGATTCCTCCAAAACACTGGTCCCCACCTGCCAAACTATGTGACATCACATCCCAGCAAACCATAACATTGATACACAGTACCATGGAAAACCCATGTCTGATATGAATTCTTTATTTTGTGTAATATGGTTTCAAACAATCATCACAAATGATTTGTGATGAACTTAATTACATTGCATAAGAGTGACAGAAGTTTAAATCTGATATCTCCATGACTATGTATATTGCAGTAAGAATATTTGTGGGATACTTACCATTGCCTGAGGTATACTTAATGTGCACATTGTTATGGAAGCTAGCTCTTCTTCTATCACCATGTACACTACCTCAGACAGTCTACAGTTTCACATATAATATTTCATTAATGCATCAACTGTGGTCACAGGTCTTAAGAATATCACTGAAGATGTAATGTACAGTGCTCTGCAGTTGAGCAAGACAAGTATATCAAGACCTTGTTTTGTGCCCTAGTTGTGTACCTGAAAAGTGGGTGTAAATAAAAAATGGTATTTCCACAGGGAAAAAAAGACATAAATAAATGGGAATAAACTAGCCAAAGAGCGTTAAACAAAAAATGAGAAGATGTAAATTAAAAGCTGGCGTAAAATAGCAAGGGGGTGTTAAAGTAGAAAGGTGTGAAACAAAGCGGTGTCAAACAAGGCCTTGGTATATAAGCTGTAAAGTTAAATCTCAGTTGCAAAAGCCTAAACATGTCTTCCTGTTTAGCACATCTGTAACCCAATCCGGCCTCATTTTTCCTGCAGAATAATTATTTTCAGTATTGTACCTAAACTTACATATGTACACCATACATGAATACCCATAACACTTTTTTGATATCTCCCAGGAAGTTGGGGAAGAATCGAAGCTGGCGCGTAGCTTTGAGCGACTACGTTCAATCGTGAGAAAGAGGCGTCAGGGCAGAGAGAAGACACAGTATGAGCAGAACATGCGATTAGAAGAAATGGTACGGGAAGTGATGACACGGCATGCGGCTGAGAAGTATTATCCCACATGTCACGTTCATGAGACAGTTATTGGGCGAGCGATAGAAAACACGGAGCCTTCCCAGCAGGTGGGCAGGGTGGATCACACTGCTGCAAGTCAGAATGTGGAGGAAAATGAATCAGAAAGTGGCAGACACTCTCCAACATTCCCACGGGTTGTGAACAGTATAATGACAGGCGAACTGGAAGATAGGAAATACTCAGTGAGCTGTCATGAGGCCTTGAGCAAGCACGCTGAAGATAAGCGCTTTTCTCTCGCACTGCCAAAGTCAGTGGTCAGCAGTATGCAGGAGTCAGAAAATGACAAGCCATGTTCTGTGTCTGGCCAAGACACTGCAAAGAAAGACACAGTGTCGGACCAAGAGGACAAGCTGAGGCCGTCAGCTGACAAACAGCTGTCTCTGTCCACACAACAAACAGGAAGCAAAGGTGAGACTGTCACATGCCCGATTTATCAATGTCACATTACAATTATCTGTTTATAGTGATATAGAATTCCATTTTTTAACACATGTATAGAGTTTAATGTGGAAGTTTCCATGTTATTAAATTAAAATGTACATTAAAAATTTTCAGCATGTGTTCAGTCAGTTATAAGTTATGTTTCTGCACCCGTAAGCTGTCACGTTTTGGTAGTCTTTTTCCTTGAGTCTCAGGCTTCTTGCAGTTCTGTTCTTGTTTGTAATATCACTGTCATATAAATTACCAAACTGATTGCAGTTAACAGGATGTTCATCAAATGAAGATTGCAATTCTCTGCTGTCTGTAACCTTTTTTTGCAATATTTTGCAGATGAGTCCAATGCTGATGAGAGCATAGAACTGGAGGTACTAGAAAAAGTTGCTGGAGAGTCGGACACAATGCTGCCAAGTAGTGAAAAGCAAAACAACAGCACCAAAACCTCAAAGCAGCCCTGGCAAGCACTGGCATCATACGTTGATGAGCTAACTGTTGGGGGTCGGAGAGATTCTCAAGGTCACTATGTGGATGGAATGGGCACTTTCCCAGGTTTTGGCCATAACAAATCTGTTAAAGTGCCCCAGGACTGCTTCCCACAGCACTGCTACCAACGGTATGTGACATCAGGACTGTGGTTTGGTAGTGGACATGTTTGATTCATTCACGTTTTACTTAATCTCACTGCACTGTAGAGGTTATGTAGAGTCAACGAGATGTGAAAGTTACTGTGAAAGAAAGGGAGATGAGATGGTCACGGCCTCCATGTTTGAGTGCAGTCTGGAGTTTACCTGGCCTTTTATATTAGCTGTACAAGGAACCAATGACTTTCTCTCTTCTTTATATAAAAACAAGTGAGTGTTACAAATCTGAATATGGTTAATTTCAGTCTCAGCCTGAAAAGTTGCTATCACCCCTCTTCAACCCAAAGGATGTTAATTTAATGTACAACTAGCTGTACTTGGTTCAATTCATCTCGTGTGTTTACTGTAGGAGATATATAAATGGCAGGTTAGTTTATCACAGCTCCTTTATTGAAGGGAAATAAAGAATAATTTAGTTGCATGTTTTGAATTAATTCAAAACCATCATCATGACAGCTAGAAAATATATATAGAGAGAGAGAGTAACCAGTGCAGTGTTTTGTATGTGAGTATGTTTTTTGTTCTGGCACAACAGTCACGTCCATTGGATGATATAAAACTGTACATTTATCTTCTTCTTCCATTGGCACTACAGCCCACTGTGGGCTTTGGCCTGTCGAACCATGTCATTCCATTTTTTCCTATCTGCCACCAGCTCTCTCCATCTTCTCACTCCCAGCACTTGAAGATCTCTTTCTACTTCCTCCTTCCATCTTTTCCTAGGTCTTCCCCTTCTTCTCGTCCCTTCCAGTTCTTGAATGAAGATCTTTTTATGCATCCTATCCTCCTCCATTCTCTCTAGGTGACCTAACCAGCTTATCCTTTGCCCTTTTATCCATTTTACTATATTTTCTCCTTTGCTCATCTCTTCTAGTTCTCAATTAATCTGACTTTTCCATTCCCCGTTTTCATATTTAGCACCATATATTCATCTAAATATTTTCCTTTCAAAAATTAGCAGAGCTTGTTCATCTTTCTTCATCAACGTCCATGCTTCCGCTCCGTACGACACTACCGGTCTTACAATGTAATTTTCGCACTCCTTTCATGCCAGTGTAATGTTCTAGCACTACTATCATATCAGTATGATGTCACAACACTATACAGCTACCAGTAAAGTGTAGTTCCGGCACTCCTGTTATGTCAGTAGGACTTAACAGCACTGTACAGTTACCAGTGTGTAGTTTCCTGTTCGTAGGTGTACCTGTTGTGACCAGTATGTGACCACTTCCTGTGGCCAGCGGTGGACTCAAATTCGCACACGGGTTCTTTCAGTGGTAGACACGCCAATGTTTGAGTGGTTTATCCTTGTCCTGATTTTCGCCTCAAGTATTACACTGTGTTTTGAGGACATCTACCTGGACGAGAACGTTGTGCTTAAGAACGTTCTGTACTGGACCAACTTGGGTTTCTGCGCACTGTTCAGCATAGAGATGATGCTCAAGTGGCTGGCACTAGGCTTCTGGAGGTACTTCACCAGCTTCTGGACAATCCTCGACTTCGTCATTGTGTTTGTAAGTTAGAATCGACTAGTCATAATGTGAACCGTCGAAACAAGGCTGCAAAGGGAAACAGGAAGCCCATACCCTGTTTTTTTAACTTTCCACATCTTTTTATTAACAATGTACAGCCACACTCTTCTACTAGCTACATTTTAATTTGTGCAAAGAAACAAGGGGGAGGGGGGAATAAAAACTCCTGCCATCTATTGATCTTATGTATGAATTACTTGATGTGTCAAAGGAAGTACAGTGCAAGAACTTGAGACTCGGCATACAGTGGATTTGTTAAATTTATTGGTGTAAGAAGGCTTCCTTCCAATTGTAGATAAGAAAGGGTTAAATTCAGTAAACTTCTATTTGAAGTGTGGGAAAATAAATTGTGCAGACTTCTGTGCAGTGTTACTGGCACAGAGCAGTGGAATGATTCAAACATGAGGAGATGCTTGTAGAGTTGATGCCATTATGACAAATTGCTGCAGTCTTCTTGCAACTAAAATTATGATAATGTGCTGTATTAGTATATTACTGTGACATGTAAATGCATTATTTTTAAATTTTGCAACAAAGTGCATGCTTGTTTTATGTCTCTTACAGTAGGGAATTTTATTTTTGCAATAATTGAAGCTGATGTTATAGTCATTATGAACCTTGACAAGTACACTACTCATTATCACTGTACAATATTTAAGCTTTTCAAGATGGTAAAGATTTGTGATATGAAAATTGTCGCCTTTTAGGTTATAACAACACGCAATTTGATGGACAGGTACACTAAACTGCTGCTTCCATCGTCAGAGGCCCTAAAAGTGGAGGTAACAGTTTCCTCCCAAACTGCACTGCTTGTCTATCAAAGAACACGATATCACAGCCCAGAAGCCTGTAATCTTAGGAAGGTTCATGTTTCACACTGTGACTCCTTTTGTTTAGGTTTCTATATTTAGTTTGCTTATCGAGGAGAATGAAAACCTGAAAGTGTTGAGGTCTCTTCGAACTCTCCGAGCACTGCGACCACTTCGAGCCATTTCCAGATGGCAAGGCATGAGGGTGAGTTTACATTTCACTGTAATTCTATTAGATCCTGGGTAAATCAGCGGTATAGTGACCAGGCTATGGGCTGGACGGTGGAGGAATTGTGTTTCCATTCCCATGTATCTATTCTCAAGTTTGTCCAGACCAGCTCTGGGGCCTACCCAGCCTCCTTCTCATTGGGTACCGGGTGTAAAACGGCCGGGACATGAAGATGGGTAGTCACCATATCTAGTGCCACGGTTAGAAATGAGTGGAGCTATTTCTCCACTCCCCAGTATGGCTTCTTGGTGTGCACAAGGGTAAACTTTACCTGTACCTGCCATCCAGTTATCTAGTGTTTTCTGGTATACTTTTTTGTTATAGAGAGCAAAAGGAAATTCATGCACAAACCATCCATATAGTGTGATTCCTTATTTAAAGAAGTGAGTTGAAAATGTACAATGTCTCTCATGTCCTGAGACAATTACATTGCAAGATACGTGTCACCGTCAAATGGTGCAGGGTATCAAGTGATCATACAACAGGTGCCTCCTAGTTACATTGGGACACATTGTGCTCCACCACTGCCACACGTGATCCGCACTGTGACACTGTGAACTGCACTATCTGTGTCTTGCTGAAAGGTCAACACTGCCTTACAGCTAGAGGCACATTTTCAGTCAGATCCCACTGCATGGGCCACGATAGTTCAGTCGGTATAGTGACTAACTACGGGCTGGACGGTCCGGGATCGAATCCCAGTGAGGCCGAGACTATCTGCACTGTCCAGACCGGCTCTGGGGCCCACCCAGCCTTCTGTACAGTGGGTACAGGGTCTTTCCCGGGGGTAAAGTGGCCGGGGCCTGGCGTTGACCACCCACCCCGACCTAGCGCTGAGGTAAAAGAAAGAGTAGAGCTATACTTCTACTCCCCCTTTGGGCCGTTTTGGCCTCTTATAGGGTGGCCGTTACCTTTACTTTGCCTATGTCTAACACAGCAGACTGAGGGGTTGTTGAATGAATTTGTCTGCTAATAATAATGACATTATGTAAATATTTTTTTGTGATTAGTGAGAAGTAGTACACAGGATAAGTATAAAAATTATGAAAAATTACACTAAGGTAATATTTACAGATTCACGATACGTTTTCTCTGGTTTCAAACATTGTAGTGTGCACAGTTTTGAGGTTTTATTAATTTTCTTTAATGTATGTTGAGTTGTTATGGTGGTCTGTGCTTCAGATAGTTGTCAACGCACTCATGTATGCTATCCCATCCATCTTCAATGTGCTGCTTGTCTGCCTCGTCTTCTGGCTCATCTTTTCCATCATGGGTGTGCAGTTCTTCGGTGGCAAGTTCTTCAAGTGTACAGACGAGAAAGGAAACTTGCTGTCTCTCACTGTGAGTGTAGTTGCAGTCACCAGTTCATTACCACAGCAACAAAAGCTGACCATCTAAGGCAATTTGTATCCTCACAATACATTTACTGAAGTTCAGATTGGCTCTTCTTAACATAGTAAAATCAAATGTTTATGGTGCAAATGATACACCAGAACATGTGTAAGATTTGAGGTTCTCATAGCGGTGAGTGTCAAGCATGTGACGACATGTGGCTTGATATATGTGTACCACCACTGCATAGGAACCTGCTGCTTCTGTCCTTTGGGACTAACCTGTAAGATGCAGGTAGCATTTTTTTTTATTTTCATTGTTATTTTCATTGTTACACCGTGCAAGTTGTCCAGTTACTCAATTAATACACCAACTAATGCACATATATAACAGTTACACATTAAAACACTAAAACTGCTCCGAAATGTTTCGTACCTAAGGATGTCATCACGGAGCTATATTTTCCTTGCTAAAGTCACATTAAAAATAGTCACTGATTAACTTCGTTGTACTAATAGGGTGTTGTGGCAGCATGCCGTGTT
>Ga0123352_10022042_pt1 | contig 10153 bp, 5 predicted proteins | sample TergutLab28metaG_FD_89700 | JGI IMG/M metagenome (GOLD analysis project Ga0123352, IMG submission 89700) | Labiotermes labralis P1 segment gut microbial communities from Petit-Saut dam, French Guiana - Lab288 P1 | ecosystem: Host-associated > Arthropoda: Insects > Digestive system > Gut ...
CCACACACCCCACCACACCCCACACACACACACACACACACACACAAGGACGCACGCGTGCGCAATTCTAAGCCACAGCCAGAATGCATTGCCTTGCAGGAAATTTTGTATTACTGTTCATCACACTATGTGAATATTTGCCGAAATAAACTATTTCCATCATTTGGAGGGGGGACAGCGGTAGTACAGTGGTTAAGGTGCTGTGCTACAAATCGGAAGGTCGCTGGTTCGATCCCAGCTGGTGTCACTGGAATTTTTCATTGAAATAACATCCTTCCGATCGCAGCCTCTAACAGAAATTAGTACCAGGAGCATTTCCTGGGGGTAAAGGCGACAGGTGCGTAAGGCTGACAACCTACCACCATCCTGTGCCGTTGTCATGAAATCTGGGAACCTTAATTTCCTGGAACCCTCTGGGCCTCTCCAGGCCTGTAATGGGACTGCTTTACCTTTACACCATTTGCAGACAGGCAGCCTAGAGCTTACCTTCCCTCAGCATGCCTTGTCACACTCTTTCTTACTCTCCTCCTACCGGCATCTATTGCTTTCCCGGTCTCTGTTTCTCCTTTTGTTCTCCGTTTGTGCTATGTTCTGTTGCTCAGCAAGGAAGGGCTTCAGCAGTGATACAGTGTATGTAGGTGGAGTGGGAAGGAACGCGGAAGACTTCAAATTCTACCACCCGTTTTCATTCTTTCGTCGACACAATATGGCAACCACGTAGGATTCAAGTCTTCTGGAATATTATAATATGTCGACTAATTAATAATTCCCGATATTTCGAAACACTCAAGCAGTTATAGACCTGCATACCCGATACCAGAACGACAAATGTCAGCAGTTACCACGTTACTTATAGTGGAATTCGAGATTACTATTTATTATCTATTTCAGGTAACAATATTCATATATATTCTCAGGTCTTCATTAAATTAAATGCAGTCACTGGAAATTATAATGACATGGTAACTGCTTAGTTCATGCCTAACTTATAGGAGGCATTAACGTCTGCTGGGGACATTACATGTCCGATTCCAGACCATGCACGAGACCTCACACTTGACTGCTTAACATAAAGCTTTCCCTGTTCACGCCATGAGGCATTAGATGAATGTCAGTGGTTAAATTCACACCCCGGCCGATTTAACCCCGCGGAAGTTCTCCAGCACCCTTTGAATAGGAGCCTGAGCGAGCTCCACTGCCAGTGTGGACGTTTTTGAAGAAGAGAAAACTCTCTTTCCCCTACCAGAATTTGAACACCGGACAGACTACGCTACCCCGGTTCAGCCAACTTAGATATTTTGCTATTTACATGACACTTAAATAAGCACTTAATGTGATATATTTATTGCGAAAGGAAGCTACAAATTTTCAGAAGAAAGGTCTCAAGTTGTAACTTTTTGATACACTCCTTTCGCAATTCAGCATCACTTTCAGTCTTAATGGAAAGCCACTGTCCCTCATAGTCGTGAAAATGCTGCAATTTCACCACATATTTACCTCAGGAAAGTTCAGATAATGAAATACTTTAAAGTATGGCAGCTACGGACATCTTGTACAAAGAGCTGCACATTACTGCAGCCAGGACTACGCCGGACGACAGAGGAGGTACGTTGCTATTTAAGATCACTTTGAACAAATCATGTACGCTCGTACAACCGTTCAACTGGCACAAAGTAAGGAATCCTTCTCACTATCCTCAAAAAATATTTACATTATATTTTTCACGCACGACAGGCTGGACGACGGAAGTATCGTCTTTCATTTCCCGGCAGGGGCAACAATTTCTTCTCTTCTCCAAAACGTTCAGGCCTGCACTATTCAATGGGAGCCGGAAGGTATTTTCCTGAGGGAGAGCTGAAAGCGTAGAGCTGATTATTCACCCCATCTAATGTGGAGTATGAGATGACTTCATGGCGTGCACAGGGACGAATTTACTTCTAGTTTTATGTAGCATGTAGTCTTTATCTCAGTTACTTTCGAGAGAAAACCACTTAAAAGACCATTTACATCTCACACCCCAAACAAAGGACTTTCATTACATTATCAAACATAGCAACTAGGAATACAGCGGTCAAGAGAGCTGAGGGCTAGTTACTGGACAAACGTAAGTGAGGTACATGTGGGGATTGCTGCCGTAGTGAGACCATGTAGTGTTTCCTGCAGTTACTGAAAACTGAGGAAAATTCTGCACCTTTTTTATGACAGAGAAAGAAGAGAAGAAAGAGAGAAACGTTGAAAACAAAAAGCCATACGACGTCATAAGAAGAATATAACAACCTACATCATAATCATCATGATAACCACAAATGTCTTATTTTCGAAATAGGTCTGGCTTAACGGAGTCTATGACTAGGACACTTTTGGATAATTCACACCTACAGGACTGATCTGCAATGTACCGTTACAGTGTTGAGTCATTCAAAGTTTTAAACGTGTCCTTTACTATTTTATTAAAATATAACCAACTAATTGCACCAATATGTGATTCTAAAGTCTTATTTACACATTAAAACACGTCACTTGGTTAAGATACTTCCTACAACTCCTATATGTTTCAGTCTGTCAACACCATCTTCAGGGAGTTTTGTTTTGCCTTATTTTGAAGTTGCTAATGCTTCTATGCTTAATATATATGGTACTGCAGCAGTATGTGTGTAGCTGTATAGGTTGTACCTGTGCTCCTTTGCTGGTGTGCGTCCTGTACTGATTGTGTTCTTTACCTTTGAATTACACTGTAAGAACGTGTTTGGTTTACCGGACTCGTCCCTAGACCGTGCCGCCGAGAACATCTTCGAAATTATCTCAAGGCCACAAAAGGCCAGTATTGTATGTGTGAATTAAAATACGGTCGTCTTTTGAAGGAGGGAGAATCTTTTATGGGAGACATAGTCTGCCTCGAAGCTGTTCGAATTTTTCCGGCTGCCACGCGGAGATTCACGAAGGCCACCGTTTGATAAAACGCAGTCCGATTACACTCCCGTATGTATGAATTAGCCCCCAGATATTAATAAAGTGATTCAAAAGAAATCTATTTTCGACTTCTTCATTACACTGTACATGTAAATGTTTAACGTAAAACAGAGAGAGGTGCCCAAGAGTTCTATCAAACTTTATAACACATTTACATGTTTCTAAAAGTCTGTTAAGTCATCTCTTACTGCAGCAAATTCGTTACATTCTAGGTCGTCCCTAGGTTACACTCCACACAAACTGTCATTCCTGAATCAAACTTTCAGCTCTGCGTGAAAATTTTATAACCCATGGCAGTGAAATTAACTGCCCATTAAATAAGACTAGACCTGAAATTCATTCTTTATGAGCATTACAATGTGAAATGGTCTGGAATTACTGAATGAATCATTTCAGCACCGATACCAAGGACCATTCCATTATTAATTACGTAAGACGAAAAAAGCAGTAAAGGCCACACACCGTCGCTAGTCTGAGGTTCTGATGCTATAAAACATGCAGTTTAATTTAACAGCTTCCCTCCTTTAAGAAAGAGGACAAGACACCCAGGCCCATAAAAATTAATTCTGAAGGATTCCAGCTTCTGAAGATAGAAGCCATTCTCTGAAATTTAATCACTTTTTACAACAGCCAGCATTTTAAAGTTCTAAACAGCAAACGAAAACGGTCAGAAATAAAACTTTTCGGAAAAATATTTTCTAAGTACACTTATGTATCAGTAAGAAGTGAAACATCAAAAACCTTCTTACATAAAGAATTGTCTTGCATCGAAATGAGCCTGTGAACACTACGTATCAAATCGCAACTTTGTTACATGCGAAATGTCACTGATATGATTTTGTACTATTTTCATCAACACTTCAAGGGTTTGTCATCCCCGTTGTGTGTTGATGAACTAATGGTGAGTTAATTTCAGTCTGAAAACACAACTATAATTGTTATGCTAGGTGATGGCATTTATTAGCAAAGTAAATAACTACATGTTTCGGCCTAAAGCGGCCATCTTCAAGTTATCACAATTACCATTTTGCTCAAAGAGTGTCATATATATGTCTATACTGCATAGTGATGTTGAGATCTCATCATCGTATTAGGTGTTACAAGTAAATTTATCTAGTGGGATGTCTAGTGCGTCAATGAATGGTGGTGTGTGCATCTCTTTGGTTCGGTATGTATTAGGAGAGATCCACACACCCCACCATTCATTGACCCACTAGACATCCCACTGGATAAATTTACTTGTAACACATAATAGGATGATGAGATCTCAACATCACTATGCAATATAGACATATGTATGAAACTGTTTGAGCAAAATGGTAATTGTGATAACCTGAAGATGGCCGTTTTAGGCCGAAACATGTAGTTATTTACTTTGTTAATAAATTCCATCGCCTAGTATAACAATTATAGTTGTGTTTTAAGACTGAAATTAACTCACCATTAGTTCATCAACACTGCTAATAAAATATATTCCGTAAAGCGCACTGCTTTTGTCCTCAGGCGAACCCCTAAAACTTATTAAAAATTTGACAGTCTAGAAGCGCCCAGCATACAATTGATTGTGAAGGAGACAAATTATCCAAATTCCCAAAATAAAAGAGTTTATAAAATTCTCAATTCAAAATTGTAATAAAATAAAATCACAAATATTTCCCCCTTATTAAAACTAAAAACCACGTCACCTAAAACAGCAAAAAATAAAACAATTTCACTAAAACGTGGTGTCAGACAGTAACAGTGCAATCAGCTACCGCTACTGGAGTATCTAAGGAACTTTTAGAGAGCGCAAGACATTCAAATGTTTCATTAATGAAAATCTCACTCACTTCTGCAGTTATCTATTAAAGAAAATCAAATAGGCTATATGTGTGTCCTTACAACGCTAACTGATAAGTTTGTTAGCACACAACATATGTGTTGCCTCTTACATTTCCTACATATGGAGTTAGGCTCAAAATATAATACGGTTGTATTAGAACAACCGATCTTATGTCCTTCCTCAAAGGCATGTGATCCCAGCTCAGACTTGTCAGATGTCCCTCTCACTACATTGTACAGGGGAATACTGCTCCAGACACTCGTGTGTTGGTTCTGAATTAACAAGTTCCTATTACGGATGTCACGTCACGGACACATGGCACGTTACTGAAGTAAGTAACGGGTGAAGAATGAGCTGTTCCGAGTTCAGAATTTGATATCTGATTGATAAATTAGAATTCATCCTTCCTTAGGAATGCAACCAAAGGACAATCAACCAAACAGAGTGTCTCCAAGTGTGTAGCGGAAGAAGCTTCGTGAACTACAGTCCTAACAAAAGTACTAAATAATTTCGAAGTGTGGCAGAGTTTGGAAATTTGACAACGGCATTAAAAGAACAAAGCGACTTTCGCGAAGAAATTATTACGAATTTTTAAGTTGCCTGGAATGAGGCTACCACGCTGTTCACAAATTCTTGTCTGTCCGGTTGCTATAAACGAACGTCCTGACGTGTACGTAAGAAATTTCAAACCCATAATTGTAGCTGTCCTTTTGTCTTTTGTTTTGTATCGATCTGTCTTACTTCATAGTTCTTTATCTCCCGAGTCAAGAGGAAGAACACAGACTGAAAATGTTCTAGAATAGAGAGCTGAGGACGGTATTTAGAACTGAGAGGAATGAGGCGATTGGGAGTCTGGAGATATCTACTTCCGAGTTTGTTCTGTTTACCAGATATCATTGTGGTAATCGAAAAAAGAAGATGAGATGGGCAGCCAATACGGCATGTAACGGGAGAACAGAGATTCACATTGAGTTTTGGTGGAGAAATCTGAAGGAAAGAAACAAGGTGTATACGCTGGTAGTAGATGAAAAGACAATACTGAAATGAGCATTAAAAGGAATAGAATAAGAAGATGTGTACTGAATTCATGTAAATTGAATCGCAATCAGAGGACTTTATTGTGAATAAGGAAGTAAACTTTCGGTTTCCATAAAGTAGGGAAAAGGTTTGACTAGCTGGGCAAGTATTAGCTTCTTAACGGGAGCAATGATCCACGTAATTGGCCAGTTACCGTACTGCACCAAGTTTCTCTCTCTTCGGCTCAATGCGGGCCATGACCTCCTCATTATGGAGGTTTCTTGATCACAGTAACGACGCATCGCAGTCGGTAGAACTCCTCTGGACGAGTGATCAGCTCGTCGCAGTGACCTCTACCTGACAATACACAACACCAAAACAGACAAACATCCATGCCCCCGGTGGGATTCGAACCCACGATCTCAGCAGGCGCGCGGCCACAGACTTACGCCTTAGACCGCGCGGCTGCACCAAGTATTATTAGGGCAATTAAATGACGAATGAGTTATGACAGACACGTAGTATGAACAAGAGAGAAGGGAAATTCATACAGCACTCAGATGCAAAATCTGGAGGGTGACTACTTTGAAATGTAAACGTGGATGTGACGACAATATTAAAACAGATCGCAGAAAAGTAGTTTGTGACGTTGTGGGTTTTAATCACCTAACTGACAGTGTGAACATGGTCAGTAACATTCGGAAGCACGGAAGACAAATTAGTTTGTTAGTTGGTTACTTTGTTAGTAAGTTAAGTAAATATGTAGTTAGATAAGCAAGTAGGTTAGTTTGTTAGTAAGTTAAGTAAGTATGTAGTTAGATAAGCAAGTAGGTTAGTTAGTTAGTTGGTCACTTGCTACTTGTTTGGTAGGTTGGTTGGTCGGCTGGTTGGTTAGTTGGTTGAATGAATGATTGGTTTGTTGGTTGATTGGTCGGTTGGTTGTTTGTTTGGTTGGTTGCTTGGTTATTTAATTTATACTGAGAACGTGGGAGGAAGTTTCATGTATATCTGTAAAACTCTCTGAACACTTCCAAAGAGTTGGAACAAGTTCTGAGTTTCTGCCTTCAATTAGTTATATAGATACAATTAACCAGAATGCATTCTTCTCATACTGTTACTCCCTGCTATGAAACAATTTGCTTTCATGCTTCAGGATATATTACCACCTCAGACAGATTTCTTTTTGGCCAGCCTCGCAATATTTGTCAGATATGACAGTATCCTACTTTTTCCCTTGTTTATCCCTGGATATTTCAAGACGGAGAAGACAAGAGTTCGGAAATGGTAATATAGAAAGAAAGGAAAGTCAATAAATGAAAGGTTCGACAACCAAATGTATTCGCCACAAAAGAAGATCAAGCACTCACTTTGCTACCCACATGCAAGATCAGACCAACCTTACATAAAGGCGGTAAGCTGCAAACATATATACAAGAAAGAAGAGCTAAATTCCACGCCGGACAAAGCCACAATGCTCGTGTTACAGAACACCTTACATACATGAAACTGAAAAAAGAAACACTGTAAACACGTTATTATTACTCTTACCTCTGTAAATAAACAAGAGAACACTTTTCTAAACATTCTTATGAGAAGTGCGTAAGCATTATTCATAGACTTCATGTAATCCCAACACACGTGCATCTCTCCCCCTCATTCACAATACAAACAGACCATATAATCCAAATTTCTTGTATCAGAATTTCCATAAAATTCAAATGGATACAAATATCGCACTCAAACGACAAAAACTAACCACGTAAATTCCTCAAACACTTATTTATTACTTTTGTTTCAATAAACAGAAATATTTTGTTCTCTGACGCTAAGTTTTATAGACATACACATTCAAATTACTGTGCATTTAATATTCTCAAATACCCCAATACACGCGTTGTTTAGAACGAAATAAAAGCTCAAGAAATTTGCTTATTAAACACGAATATTAACCGAATTTAGTTCGTTTTTCATAAAATGACTGTGGAAACAAATTTCTCTGTAATGCAAAATTTAAAGTTAATCAATATCCGAAGTCTTTTCTAACAGTTTGGGGACCTTTCGTGTTAGAAGCCTACAAATGTGTTGTCGTAAGAGAGGGACTTACGTTAGACGTCAGGCTATTCTCTTACTATCATGCGCGTTTCTATCCACCCTTACGACAGAGGGTTACTTTAGACGTTAGGCTAGTATCTCTGTGTTACAACATGTCTCTTTGTTGCCAGAACAACAGTGGTAGGTTTGTGAGAGGAAAGATCCCAATCCTGCGTTTAGCTACTGTTTAAAAACGGGACAGAAATATTTTAAAGCCGTGTGTTATAAAAGCATTTACGTGTAATAGCTGATTATTGTGTTGAGACATGAATGGAATTCAACTTCTATTTGCTTTCACAAACTGCTTGCGCCGTCTAAAATATAGGACTGTATGAAAAATAATTCAACATTGAGGTCAGTAGTGTAAGAAGAACTGCAAGGAAAAATGATTTATGCGCACATCTGAGGAACAGTTACAACCTATTGACCCAAACTCTCTGAACTTTTCAATACACTTCACCAAAAGGCGTCGCATGACGTCCCACAGAATCCCGTTCAGTCTGGCAAAATATCTTCTCCTCAGTGACATTCTGCTTGTGTTTGCACGTTGATGGTAAAATGTTCAGACAGATACCAAACTGAAATTTTAATTAGCGTCTTCCTTCGAAATGGTGCCAATCTACAAACCTACAATATTAGCTACTGGAGAAGAAAGTTCCTCTCTACATTTATTTATTTCGTTCGTTAGTTACACTTTCATTACGTATTCATAAAACATGCACCAAGAAATTACAAAAACAAATCATAAAAATTTGAAGGATTGGTGAAAAGTGGAGAATAAGTAGAACTTTATTTTGCTGCTGTTTTGATGGTTTCACAAATAAAAGTCGCAAAAACAAGCGCGATTAACTTCGTTATATCCGACCAACAACTTGTCCGTCCGTCCGTCCGTCCTTCTATGAGAAAGTAACAATTCAAGCCACGCCACACGGGCTTGCATGAAAGTTAATAGCAACAAGTTATGATAGAAAATGTCAGCAAACTGAAATATGTTTCAAATCGAAAAAAAAAAATGGGCATATTATGAAATCTGCGGAGAAAAATGTATCATATATTTTATGCTCAATACATTTTTGCTGCAAACTTCACGATTTTCATGTAAATACAGAAATAATTTTCTTTAAATTTCGAAATAAACAAAATTCCACATATTCTAAATTTGTGGGACAAGGTGTCGATACGGTACTGAACATTGCGTACGGACTCTTCATTAAAGAAGGTACGACATTACAGCGCCTTCTTACTTTCTCCTTGGAGCAGAGTCCTTCTTGAGAAGCTCACAGGTTTTCAGCCAGTCAAGTAGTTCCCCGCAGTTTATGGAACCCGAAGGTTCATTACCGCAGTCATAAGTTGCAGCCACCTGTCCCTATCCTGAGGCTGCTCGATCCAGTCCATACCCCTACATCTCACTTCCAGAAGATCCATCTTAATATTATCCTCCCATCTATGCCTGGGTCTAGTGGGTCTCATTCACTCAGGTGTCCCCACCAAAACCGTGTATACGCCTCTCTTCCCCTCCATAAGCATTACATGCCCCGCCCATCTCATTCTTCTCGATTTGATCACCTGAACAATATTGGTTGAGCAGTACTGATCATTACGCTTCTCATTATGTAGTACAGCGATTTCTAAACGGCGTAATTGAGAGAGATCACCAATTCTAAATTATGTTTAAAGAATTTCCACATAAAAGCCCATTTAGCAAATATAAAACGCCAGTGTGCTTCGCAGCAAATATATCGCTGCCCGAACAATGTCTGTACTATTAAGCGACTCTACATGTTTGCACTTTTTTCCTACCCATTTTTCCTTTTGACAAAAATAAGTTTTTTTTTCTGTATGGAAGAAAGAAATATAAGAAATAAGAGAAAGAGTGTGTAGGAAGGAAAGGCGCCATGATGGCAAACTTTAACGCGAAGGAATCGGCAGCGCTGCAATACAACCAACCGTTCTGGCTGCACTGTTGTGGTGCTGATGACTTGGAAGGCACAAAAAGAAATCAGCATACCGCACGTCGTCAGGAGCAGGAGCATCAACTCGCTTCTTTGCTATATACTCTGAAAGACGGATAGATAACGAGCGAAGTTGAAGCTGACGTAACGTCCACCACGTGGCTTTCTTCTCCTTTTTTTGGGGGGGGGGGGGCGGTCGGTTGAAAAATGGGACCCCAAAACCTTCACCTTTCCAAACCCAAACGAAAATTAAAAAAATTACCCCCTTCCAATTTTTTTTCCATAAACCTCATTTTTTAAC
>Ga0123352_10022043_pt1 | contig 10153 bp, 5 predicted proteins | sample TergutLab28metaG_FD_89700 | JGI IMG/M metagenome (GOLD analysis project Ga0123352, IMG submission 89700) | Labiotermes labralis P1 segment gut microbial communities from Petit-Saut dam, French Guiana - Lab288 P1 | ecosystem: Host-associated > Arthropoda: Insects > Digestive system > Gut ...
AACGATTCCGTTTAGCGAATTTCAGGGCTGCTACGAAGAGTGGGAACAACGTCTCCGGAGATGTGTAGCCTCTCAAGGGAACTATTTTGAAGGGGACAACCTCTATTTGTAGTTTAAAAATAAATATGAAGTTATGTTGAATCAGTTTCATTACTTTATATACAGAATACGTAAAATTGTGCAAATACAAATATTGCGTATTCTTCGGTAAGACTGATTGTTTCCTTTGTGCAGCATGTTAGCGAGAGCTTCAGACAAAGATTATGCCAAAGGACCGAATGTCTTAGAGGATGTCTGGGGCAATTACTGTTAAAAAGTTTGTTATAGATACTGAAGTACCATCTTGACATTAATTATTCTTTTAGCGTTTCATTTCATTATTTGTCTAGCCCTCAAACTTGCCTATGGAAATTCGTAACACTCTCGGACCCCACTGTGCTATGAATAAAATTCTGTAGACTTCTATGTTGTAAACACTGAAATAAATAATGATTAAAAGTAGCTTTTGACGCTGTGTAGTTTTCGATTAACTACTGCGGTAGATTAATTCCTGTAAACGCTGTAGTTACTTTGTGTGTCCCGCAGAGTTAAAATCAAATACGCTGCATTTTTTACACAATGTATTTATGTCTTTGCCGTTACCAGTGGCCGAACCGTCTAAGGCGTAGTCTGGGGCCGCTCGTCTGCTGAGATCGTGGGTTCGAATCCCGCCGGCTTTGTCTGGTGCGAGTGTTGCGTGTTGTCAAGTGAAAGTCTCTGCGACGAGCTGTTCACTCTTCCAGAAGAGTCCTACCGACTGTGGTGCGTCGTTGCGCGTGGTCTATGAACCTCAAGAATGAGGAGGCCATGGCCCGCGTTGAGCCGCAGCGCCACATGGAAAAAAAAATCCTTTGATATGTTTCTCACAATAAGGAGCAGTTATTACCCTAGACAGTAGGCGTAGATTGGAAGCGGTCCGTGTTATCTGTGAGGCAAGATCTCAGACTTTACATATAATACAGACTGCTTCCGGTGTTCATAGACTAATTAAGGCCAGTGAGGCACAAGACATACGAAAGCAAACTTCCGTCTTTGTGGTGAGTGCTGCTTTCCATTCTCGTTAATTTAAAATTGAAGACAAGAAAAATAAACCTGATACTAGAAACGTCGCCGCTAATTAAGAATTCAGACCAACCAAACTCGTCCCCCCATGCGCCCCACTCGTACCAAAACAGCTGAAGATCAAGCCAAGTACAAACCATTACCAATCTTGTCAGTGCACAGTAAAACAGCGTGTTCATTTTAAGGGGTGAACAAGAATATAAACTACCTAACTTTCAGTAGTTTCTCCAAATCCTTCGAGCTGAATTCATAAAACACTGAAAGTCGCTCAGCTAATCAGAAAATTTTCTTTCTTCAAAGGACATGCAACTTAGAGTGTTTAAGAAATACTGAGCAGGACACTACCTTGAGCCAGTTAAATCCAGTCTACACTTTCATATTAATTCTTGAAAACCGATTTCAGCATCACCTTCCTTTCTTTAGCATGACTGTGTGTCCGAGCCTCTAAACGCGAAGATCCAGATTCCTATCCTCTTGAGATTTGTGACAGAAAAAGTGGCACTGAGTCAGGTCTTCCCCCGTTACGTCTTACCCTCTCCGTATTATCACAGCCATGCTACAGACAGGTATATAACCCTTTAAAGATGAAACGTGCACTGCCTCATTTAAAGACCCAGGTCATACCGCGCAGTAAACACTTTTTATCTCAGGCATAAACCGAATCACGTTATGTTATATAGAGCAAAATTCGCTGTTCCTTCTGAGATAAACTCGAAGCACTTAAATACAGTGTGGGCATAATAGACAATTTTTGCATGTTAAACCTTTTGGTGCATGGAGTAACCAGTAGGCTTTTTAAGGTCATTTCGCCAACCACCGACGCCGTTGTGTAATATTAGGATTCTTGTCTACGATCACCAGCCCTTACATACCTAAATCTCCAGGTCGTGTATTCTGTCACGTTTGCTACAGAACAACACGTAGGCATTTCTCATCGCTTTCATGTATTCGACTCGTTTTTCCATAGTCTACATAACTGCGGCAGTCATTAGGGTGTCGTACGTTAGAAATACAGCTATGATGATAAAGTGTATAACATTAACATAATTTCAATAATTTTTCACTTAAAGACTCAAAACTTTTGCTAAGTTTGAAGTTTTCGAGGCGGTGTTGCTCAAGATTCAAGTCTTCTGGGATGTTATGCCATGTCGACTGACAAGTAGTTACACACGTACGCATGCGTGGTGACTGTTTACCTGTCGACATTAAATAGCATCCCAGGAAACTTGAATCTTCATTTAAATATCTCTGTATTTCTGAACACAAAAGTGTTTTCTGAAAGATCTGTGATTTTAAAACCGATGTTATCACACTACTGTCATTCGAAGAGGAAAGCGCCATTGTTCCGGTGAAACAGGCCTTGTCCTTCAAAATTCAATGAATATGTATATATGTCTCTCGATCACATGATCTAATTCCGTATTTATTTGTTTTATAAGATCATTATGAATAATATGCAACTGGACTCCAGATTTCACTTACGTTTACACAAGGTGAATAACATGAACGCATAAACGGTATGGTCATATTTTATCCGTTAACCTCTATCTCGGCCCAAATATTTCATCTCCAAACGAACTTTATAAAAAACAAGTAGTCTTGCAGCAAGCGGTAGTGCAAAATGGAGGATTTCTCCAGTAAAGGTGCGCACTGTTATATCGACTCTGTGAAACTTGTCCTGTATGTTTAAAGTAATTTATTTGTTTAACGCCTTTTAAAGCAGATAAATACCATTCCTGAAAAGCAGTAGCTTATTTTCAGTTCAGAGAACAGTAATAAGACTTTTTATATAAGTATATTAGGTCATGTAAGTAACATAAAACTCATATATACTATAACAAGACAGTTAATGTACTGTACGTTTAACGCAATATTGAGAAGCATTTGTGCTACCATTGTGGCAGTAGAAAAGCAATAATAATTACATATTGTTGGTGTGTGTGTGTGTGTGTGTGTGTGTGCTTGTACCTTTGAGTTTCTAGCACGCAATGATCATGCGCTATATTTGTTCTGTGACCTGCCAGGCTCTAAAACATTTCCCCATATTATATCATACACGGCACGATTTAAAAAAAATATATTGGAAGTAAATGTTTGTTTTGATTTTCTATATAACTTTTGCCTGAAACATTTCTCATTCTAAGAACAACTGAACGAGATGTAATTAAAAATGTATATTGGTCTTCATGTAATGTGCCCTTTATCCCTGTCAAATTTCAGTGAAAGTTGAATTTCTCGACACATTTTCGAGACAAAATATCAAATTTCACGAAAATCCGTCCAGTGGCGGCCGAGTTAGATGCGGACGGTCGGACAGATATGAAGAAGTTAATATTCGCCTTTCGAAATTTTGCGAACGCATCTAATAAAACGGGGAGAAGCTTCCCAAGATGGGAATCAGGTCTTAAGTGATGTGAAGCTGTGTCGTTAGTAGGGAGGTTCTGACGTCTGGAAGCAGCGTATAGCCTCCATATTCAAGCGTCAAGCTGTCTGTTCTACGGTTCTGACGGAACCAGCGTATAGCCTCCATTTTCAAGCGTTAAGCTGTCCGTTGTATGAATGTTTATGACGCCTGGAAGCAGCGTATAGCCTCCATATTCAAGCGTCAAGCTCTCAGTTGTATGGGTGGTTCTGACGTCTGGAAACAGCGTATTGCCTCCAGATAATTCAAGTTTCAAGCTCTCCGTTTATTAGCATTTCCCGACGTTTCTAACGAACCTATTTGCTTTATCTTCCACGGTCACGCAGCTTGAACTGCTAGGCCCTTGAACGTACAGACATTACGTTTCTTCGAAACGTCTGCAACAATGAGCGCACAGACACAAGATCACATTCCAGAATTCCTGAGTCCTCAACAGCGCCCATGTGAGAAAATCAAATCTCGCACTGCCTAAGACGATTGATAGCCTTTGGAGAAAAGCAACTTGTCGTCGGCGTCTGTCCTGGCGTTACCGCAAGCATTGCACCACATTCACGCCTGACTGCCTGACATTACGAACACTCCATACACCTCCACCAACTGGAGATGAATTTCCATCGGTTTGACACACTTCACAACAAAAAATTCTAATCACACTGCGTACTTCAACATTTGCCCAAGTTTCCAGTAGGCTGTCATGTTCAATCTCATCGTACGTCAATACGACATGCTTAGGGTGTCCTCGTGTTCGTATGACAAAACTAACCATCTGCTCTGTCCTTTAGCAATTTCGCATGAGACGTGCTGTTATTTTTTTTTGGAACTTCCTCGCACATAATAATTATGTTGACTGAATTAGGGAGCAGAAAACAGCTTCATATATTTCAGAATAGAATTCGAAAGAAAGATTTAATTATTTTCCTTCATAGCCCCATGAATTGTCCGCTGTTGTTGTCCTGATAAGTTCACATACAAACTTTGTTCACATAACACTTGAGCTACTGGCAGTACAAAGTGTATTAACCAACAAAATGCACTAAGTAAAATATTATACAATATATATCATAAATGATTTGTTTAAATGTTTTGAATTGTGCTTTGTTTTATTTTAATCAGTGTATTTTTGGTTAATTTATTTAAAGCAAAAACATGCTCGGTATGAATAATATGATATTTAGTTTCATAAAATAAAAAATGTAGAAATTGTGCTTCATTATTGGACGTCATTATTACACGACACCTCTTAATTTCTTTTATTCTTCCTGGTAAATTTCGTTCATATTCTATAATTATTTGTCGAATGTTGTGATCTGCTTTAATGTTGCCTTTTGCTCATTATGGTATAAAACCTTCCTGTGTGTAACCCCGAAATTGTATTCAATAATGTGTTTGCTTGCGTGTTTGCTTGCGTGCGTGTGCTCCAGCGTGCTTGTATTTAGACCGAACACGCACAGTAATAGCTGGACAAGTAATTGTATGCGAGTAAACTTTTCTCTGTGAGCCGAAATATCTACGTAATCAGTCGGCTTACAGATTCTGAATTTTTATTGGAAAGAAATTTATTCATGAAAGCCAAGTACGCTGATTTTTTTTGTAAATCGTATCACCCTTTAATTCTAAATCGTTTTTCGAAGCTTCACCATGAACTATCAGATCGTATAATCAGAAGTACCTTTTCACATAACGTTTTTACGTTGGTTTGCGTGGACAATCCTGAGTATAAACCAACTGCACAAGTGTATACCAAACCATTGCCAGTTGCTGCACAGTAAGAGGGAATTACATATCCCCAGTATCGATTATCGATATATTGCTTCAGTATTAAGCCGTTCGCTTGTGCTATTTCTGTGAATAGCTTTGCTCTGCTGTTTGTGTGATTTAAACGAAAGTTCATTCCGAACTAATGGATGTGCTGTCTCACACACACACACACACACACACACATGTTAATGTACGATATACCACTGTTAATATTGGAGTTGATTAAACTGCTTAGTTACCCATTATAATAAGCAGAATAAACAATACAAATGAACTTGCAAATACATTGAGAATAACTGGAAAATTAAGTCAATCTTTAATTATAACTTTCTTGTTCATATTATCTAACTCCGTAAAAGAGAGTCCTTGTAAATCTGACAGCCGCTCAGATAAGTAATGAATATCTCGCCTTTTATAGTACCCAAGCATTCAGTTGCTTTTTCAAAATAACCCGACACTGAGTCCGATCCTTGGCCAGATGTTTTCTTGATACGTCTTTTTCATAACTATGCTCCCAACCCTGTCATTCCGGAAAAGTACAAGTACATACGAGCAGAACAGTATTACAATTCACACAAGATTGCTTCCGTAAAATGATAAGAATCTTCTTTCGGAATACAGTCCTTAATTTTCTGGTTATTTATTCTGCGAATTGATGAAAGTGTTGGTCAGTTTAAAGTACTTATTTCTTCAGACACATTAGACCGCTATGGTGATTCTGTGTCGTTTTCATTTGATAGGGCATTAATTCGGTGCCTGTGCTCTTCTGTCTTTGTCTAATGTAGTCAGGTTCTTAAATGCTACAAGTATAACATTGCTTTCATGTCAGATTGTCTGCACTAAGCCCAAGAAGTTACTTTATTAGCGAAGGCACTATCCGTCACCCATTATGAATTCACTTGTGGGTTTAGAAACCACCTAGCTAAGTTATGCCAATTTATTTTTAAAAATTCCAGATAATCGAAAAAAAAAACCAGCTAGAACTCGAATACCCTCACACCACGTTCTTGACTTAGGGTTAAGTATTGATTTTTACATGACCGTAAGAATAAACTGGGCCTCCACGAAAGACAGGTCTGTGTTTAGTGCTGTACAGACGAAAAACTACTACCTGCATTCAAAATTCAGAGGTATTCTGGAAAAAGTTGTTTACGGATTCCAACAATTTCATGTTATAAAAAGTGGTTGTTTTAATTATGTTATAATGCTTAAATAAACTGCTAAATCATAACGACTTAAATTTCGCAAAGGTACACGATGTATTCATCAATAAGAAAAGAACGTAATATGTTACGGCCTGTACCGTATGCCAACAGAGGACGTTCCCTTCAACTTATGGTTCAATTTTCTCTTGGAACTAATTCTGAAGATACCGATGGTTTTATATAACTCGCGCAGAAGAAATGCGTTTAAATTTATCCTACTATATCCATCCAATAAGTTTAACTTAATTTTCCCGGTCTGTATTTTATTTCATTTCGTATCCTGTCACTTCTTGTTTCTCCGTCACATTTCTTTTCTCAGAATTCATCCATCAGCTGTCTGAAATTTCTGTTCATCTCATTCAGGCTTACTGGTTCAATGTGGCACCACATTATACAGCACTGTATGTAAATGAATTTTATTATTTCCCTTTCCCTTCACTATATGTCAGACTTGTCACTCCGGTTGGCGTTCATATTTTGTGCGCCACGGCCCGGATATGAGGGTATCAAACGGAAGTCTTTTGTTATAATTCAAGAGCTGATCCTTTAGACTACTACAGCAGATCCTGTTTCTTAGAACTTGCCATTTTGACAGCCGGAATTCCTCCATCGACTTTTCTGCGACACAACTCAAGATTCCATTCTTTATTGACTGAGCCTAACATATTGGTTCTCTACAAAAATGAACAAAACCTCTTTTCGTTGATAGGCTTTCCGAGTGTATATTTTACCTAAATTTCTTATTTAGAAATACACAGAGTGAAAGAAATTCGCGCACAATGTCTACATAATATAATACTTCGTTAATAAAAACCAAGTCGGAAGCTTTACACAGTACATGACTCGAGACGTTTAGTTTTCGTGATGCACGTCACAGGCAAATAGCATAAGGCATCAAATTATCAAACCAGGGCCCCCTCCCAGTTAGTATAGAATATGTCGCTTTCAACCTATGCCGGATATATTCCCTATTTGTTCCCGTGCTTCGCCCACCTGAAACCACATCCCATGCCAAATAACTAGAGATGCATTTTAAGTACACCATTAAACAGCTTTCAAAGTAATTACTATATCTTTAAACATTTAACCTATCAGATTGCATACAGGGACCCACGACAATTGTTCCAAAGATAACAGCCCAAACGTTGGTGTTGAACTGGAATTAATGCCCAGTTTCGCGAATAGCGCGAGGATTATCCGTGGGCACATGAGACTCGTGGATAATGAACACAAACTCAGACGCTTCTTATATGCGCCCACTGTTGGACAGAAATGAGTTCATCGGTACGCTCTAGTTGTCGTACCGATTGGCAAATTTTCGTTCGTAGAGGACGAACGTTTGGCTACAGACTTCCGTGCAGTGGTATGAATTCCATTGTTTGTCACGAAAAATGTAGAGCACCCTCGGCTGTAGAGCCCCAGTTCTCGTGCGGTATCACAGGATCGTCCCGGTCCTGCTAACTAGCTGTCAGCAAACCTGTATGACATATACCATTGCTGTGTGTACAGTGAAAAACTTCTGGTGATGGACAGAGGATCTGTCCGAAATATGTAGAAATTTATTCCAAAAATAAATTTGAGAAATTAGTGCGCCTAGCTGGTTTTATTATAAGAATTTATCACGATGCACGGTCACTTGAACGTCCAACAACTAACAACACTCTTTGTCGTTTGAGAAGCGTTTTACCACATTTGAGAGGCAGCATGTAAAAAAAAATACTAAACGTTTCAGAACCATTTCGTTTGTAATTTTCGCCTAATTTTCTAACAATGAATGGCACACCGGAGAGCTCGTGAGCGAATTTTCTTTCATTTTGTTTATTCCCAATGACCGAAATTAAAATTATCGAAAATGGGAAAGGATGTTAATCACAAATTTTCGGTGCTATTCACTGTGCCGTTATGCCGCTTTCTCGTGTAGAATTATCCGTTGTCCAAGCAGTAAAGGAGTGGGAGATGCATCTCGCGCTCTGATCGAGAAAACCCTTCGCTTAGTTATCAGACGAGAAATGAAGAAGGTATAGGCATTTCATTCACAAAGTTTATCTTCGAGTTTTTGAACGAAAGTGAAGCTTTTGTTTAGTATATTAAAAAGTGTTGCTTAATCCGACCGGAAGTCTTCCGGGGGATATGTTGTAGTTACTAGAGGAGCTATCACAGCACAAGTAGAACTTTCTGGCAAAGTTAAATCCTTGCGTGAAGTTAATGCGCATGTTCCATGTAGTACTTCCTTGTTTCTTGGCAACTGGCAATTTCATTCTCCTTTACGTGAATAACGGAGGAACTATAACATACTCCGGATACGTTTAAAGTACTTAACCTTCCCGTTGCGACACATTTTGACAGCTTCGATTTATGTACGAACGATCACGTATATTTATACTTGTGTGTGTCTTTTCTATTTTTTAATTAATAGGATTTAGCCGAGATCAGACAATTAATAATTCCCCTATTTTTCTCTTTCATTTTAAAGAGAACATTTGCTTTCTGTTCAGTTTCATCATCTTCTAAACACTGAGAACTTAAGTTTTTCTGACTTGTTTTTTAAAACCTCTACGATTAACATTGAAAATCTAAGTAACTGCACATGTATATATTTTTAGTTCTGATGAACTTCAAGATTTCCCTTGCCTTTATTGAGAAGAGAAATGGAGGAAAATGTCTCGTGTGGCTTCAATTTTGTTTTTGGGTTCTCTTACTTTTATGGTTTTGCGTCCTTTTCATTACGGAACTTTGTTTAAAATTTTAATCCCATTCCAAATGCTCTCAGGTCGTGATCTGCGGATATTTATGAGTTATTGTAGGTGCCCATATCGGCATTAGTAAATAACTATGTTCTTTTGATGTCTTGGTATTAATTTCTACTCTCTCATAATTCGGTGTTAGCTTTACTTTCTATACCCCTTGGACTGCGGTTATGTAGAATATGAATCAAAGGCAAAGTAGCCCCAAACTATGTAAATCGTTGGTGGAAATAAACTTTTATATGAAAAGTGGCTGGAAAATGGTCCACTTTTTAAATTAATGCTAATTTGGAACTCACCTTTGAAAGTTTAAGGGGTTTATGAATTATTTTGTAGTTTATTGTACAATTTGTGTTGAATTATTATCGATGTGCTGACGGTCAATTTCATCCAACGATATTTAGCCAATTTTAAACTAATAAATCGAGGCTGGAGACTGTACTGAAAACGATCACTGACTGTTTAAATCCATTTTATTCGTTCCTGCGCACATTATTCATTGACCGGCACTACAAACAAGAAACTTCAACTGCAGAACTTGCGTAGGAAAAGAAGTTACGTTTGCGTGTGGAATTTATCATGACTCAACTAACAGGGAGCGTAATATCTTTTGTCAAGTGAGGGATAAATCTGAAAAAGGAAGAGTACTTACATTAACATCTGCATGAATGACCCGAAATAATATACACAACTGACAGGATTCCGTTATTCTATTCGAATATAATGTTACATAGTACAATACGTATACAGTACATGTGAAACAATGTGAAATGCCAACTTGATGCACGGCACCGTCCGCACCATACACACGACCTACGCAGCAGCTCTCAAGACCACCATCTATACACAAACTCGGTGCAGAAAACCATATGCTGCAACTCAACATCTAATGCTCCTGATGATGGGCGTATGTACCCGAAACT
>Ga0123352_10022047_pt1 | contig 10152 bp, 8 predicted proteins | sample TergutLab28metaG_FD_89700 | JGI IMG/M metagenome (GOLD analysis project Ga0123352, IMG submission 89700) | Labiotermes labralis P1 segment gut microbial communities from Petit-Saut dam, French Guiana - Lab288 P1 | ecosystem: Host-associated > Arthropoda: Insects > Digestive system > Gut ...
GGTGTCATGATACTGTGTATTGTGCAATGTTCTGATGGTGTCATGATACTGTGTATTGTGCAATGCTCTGATGGTGTCATGATACTGTGTATTGTGCAATGCTGTGATGGTGTCATGATACTTTGTATTGTGCAATGCTCTGATGGTGTCATGATACTGTGTATTGTGCAATGCTCTGATGGTGTCATGATACTGTGTATTGTGCAATACTCTGATGGTGTCACATCCCAAGAGACTGTAATTCTAATACATATCGCTTCATATTTTGTACAGTTCAAAGGAGAACTGAATATATTGGTGTTTGTTCAATCCTTTGAGGAAATTCAGAACTCACAATATGTGATAAAAACACAATTATTGCTTTCAATGACTCATATCATCTGGGATAAGACATGTCACCGGTCAGGTAGTTCCCAGTGTTTAGAAGGAGTGTTGTGATGTTCAGGAATAAGCATTCTGCTTGGCCCCTTCAACCCTTGAAGATGAAGGCATTTTGTTCCTTCAAAAGTTCAGGAACTGTTCACCCAATAACCAGGGTCATAGCCGAGAAGGTGTAAGACTCCTACAGCACCACTCTGACAACCTCATCTTCATTGGTTAGTTGCTGTGACTCAGCCACTAGTTCACAACCCATTTAGTTTTGTCTCATTAGTGTGTACATTTTTTTATATGCAGATACATAATACTTTTCTTAATGGATGGTGCGAATAATGAAGGTTTACACTCTGACATTAGTCTTCTGTGAAGGAAGGAAGTCCATACATGGGTACTATGGTACTTAAGTACCATAACAGTGATGAGATCACTTGCATTGTTGGTGCGGGAGTGAAGAGACAAGTGCATACACCACCAAGTGTTTTTTGGCATTGCAAACACGTTCCCTTTGACTGTAGCTATGAATGTACTCCTAATACAGTAAGTGTTTTTGAATGAAGCTGCCTAGCAGCAATCCATACTGAATGCAGATGTGTACAGTGTACAGCGAGTAATCCAGTCACTACAGCGCAGTGTTGTATATTGTAAGTAGTTAGTGTTCACAGACGTTGCATAGTCTTTGTCTAAGTAGCATGAGCATCAGTTCATAGTTCATAATCAAATACTCATAGATACCAAAGTGAATACAGTAAGTCTTGTGACTTCCATAGTTAATTCATTTTGAAGGTTTCTGTGTAAGGTGAACACCATGTAAGTCCAACATTGTTTATCCCTTTGCACCCAGATTTAGTTGCACTGCTGCTCTTTTAGCATTAAAATTTTCCTTGCTTAGATTTGGGAATAGACTTCATAAAAATGTATTAACCCTTTGTCGCTGGAATTTAATCTTTGGCGCTGGAATTAAATCCCCCCCCCCTTTTTGTCCACTTTAATGGCCATTCGGCTATTTAAAGGGCTCACTGCACAACATATACACTATATATGTCGTTAGGCGGCTAAGGGTTAATGGCCAGACTGAAACAAAGGTGGTGACACTGAATGCTTTTTAAAGTTATCAACAGGTGGCAGAAGCTATTGAAACATAAATGCAGCATGTTAGCCCCTACCACAGGAACTGTGTGTTTATGACAAGTACAGCTGGCAGGGCTGCCCCTTATACAGTCTAGTTAACCACATGTGGAATGTCAGTCCTTCTGCAACAGTTGAGCATAAAGGTTTAGACATGTGGCCTATTTTTTGTACATATGCATTCATATAAGTGGACAGTTAAAGCTAAGAAAGTAGCACAAAATTATGAAAATAGTAAGGAAAGCAGTTCAAATGTACACACAAAATAAACCCTGCATATCTGGTGCTTATGACCATAGAAGTCAAATTACTTTAACTGTTCGAATAAACAAGTACTGGTGTATCCATGCATGTATAGATTTGTATAGCTCAAACTGGTGGATTATGGGGGTTACTGTAGTAGAAAAAGAAGATAATGGTTTTGTCTTTACTGTAGTAGGAAAGGAAGATAATTGCCTTTTCTCCTTTGTTCAGTAGATAAACTCCTTGCCTGTATTGTTACATTGTGTGCACTACACCAGTCAAACAGTGTTAAAATATGAGACTGCTGAGCTTGGATTACTGTATGTTGCTGGAAGTGAAATACAAGGACTGCTCCTTGGAAGACTGTCAAGCAATTTAAACTAGCCTTGACAATTCACAGTATTTAACACATATAAATGTATCACACTTTATAGCACTCTATCCTTCATTCTCAGAGTCAGTGAGGCCTGACTCACTGTGGAGGGACAGCGATACTGCAGTCAAGAGCCAGGCAGACAAGCTCAGTTCCCACTGCATGTGTGATTGTGTGCATTCACAGTCAGATAAAACATTCTTTGCTGTATTTAAATCCACTATATCATGCCATGAACATGATTGCTGGTGAGTTTTGAGGTTTTTGAAGCAGTGTAGCTGATAATTGCGCTCTTGTAGTCTGTGATGTTGTGTCAGTGAGTAATCAGATCCCAGTGTTTTGAGGGAACATTGTGCCCTCATTTTCAGTGATTGATTGGTCCTGGAAGGCCTTCTGTAATGCAGTGCCATATCCTAGAAGAGCAGAATCCTCCATATTGTTGGTGTTGACACTTTTATTGGGCCATGGTGAAGAATATTTGTCCAGCTGTTGAATGGAAGCTAGCTGACTGTGCAGTGTGAATTGCATCTTACTGTACACTGTTTTTCATAGGAATGTACCCACTAGCTCTCACACTGAAGCCACAGTCCTGTCATGAACAGATGCATTTGAATACGTATAGGCAAGGACCATGTTCCTTGATCATGAGCAGACCATGAACATACCCATGGTGGGAATAAGTCCTAGAAGCCCTCTCTGCAGTCATGCAAAAAAAATATCACAGTGTGTTCTTTTGTGTGCAGTGGATTGTGGGGGTCAGCTGAAACAGATGTAAACTCAATCTGCAAAAATACTATGCTGCTGTATCCAGATCTTGAATTAGACTGAGCACTGTCATAAGACATGAGACAGACATAATTGGCATGAACTCTATCATTAATAACTGATCAACAAAGCTGTCATGCCCTCTGAACAGAATGCAGGACAAGGTGAAAGCATAAACATAGGTAATAAGTTATTTTAAAATGTGGCCAAGTTGAAATATTTGAGAGTGACACTAACATATGAAAATGCAATGCAGGAAAAAATTAAGAGCTGATGAAGTTCAGCAAGTTCCTGCTACTGTTCAGTCAAGAATCTTCTGTCTTCCCATTTACTGCCCAAAATTATAAAGTTTGAAATATATAGAACTACAGTTTTGCCAGATGTTTTATGTGAGTGTGAACAGTAGTGCATCATTAAGGGCAGAATATGAGCTGGTGGTGTTTGAGAATGTGGTGCTGAGAACACTGTTTGGGCCTAAGAGGTAGGAAGCAACAGGAGACTGGAGAAAATTACATAAGTAGAGGCTTCATGATTTGTACTTCTCACCAAATATTATGTGGATGATCCAATCAAGGAAAATGAGATGGGCAGGGTATGGGTGATGTACTGGGGAGAAGAAAAATACATACAGAGGTTTGGTGGTGAAATCTGAAGGAACAAACCACTTGGAAGATCTAAACATAGATGGGATGATAATATTAAAATGGACCTTAAGGAATGGGCATGGCCTGGTTTGATCTGGCTCAGGATCAGGGCATGTGGTGAGTTCTTGTGAGCATGGTATTAACCTTAATGTGCCATAGAATGTGGGGAATTTCTTGAGTAGGTGTGGAGCCATTAGAGTCTAAAAAAAAAGGCTGTGCTGTATGGAGTTAGTTAGTTAGTCAGACTTTTGCATTTGTATGTTAGGTTTGTGTGTTTGTTGCTTATTTCCTCCATCACTCATTTACATATTTAGTTATTTCGCATCCTTTCTCTTTGTGCTCAGTTAGTTCTAAGCCACTGTATTTATAACTTGACTCCTTGTCACTCCAGTGTATATAGCAGTTGTTCTGTCAGATGTTCTATGCAAAAATTATATTACTAAACCATAATGCATGAATCATTATGTTAGGCAACATAAGATGGACAAATCACACCACATTATGTTATCTCTGAAATCAGTATTTGGCAAATATGAATGTTTTGACACAACAAAGTTGGAAAGGGGTTCTGGTCAGAGGACAGTTTAACAATTTGAGTTCCAGCCCTTTAGCATTTTGTCAGGTCCAGAAACCTGGGCATTATTGGCATTTTTTTTTATGTGGCCCAAACCCGAGTTCAAGCCATGGATGTCATAATACAAACACGATTATATAAACCTGAGCTGTGTTTGGGTGTGGGCCATGCAGAAAGTTTGGAGAGTCCGAGAAAGGCTCAGGCATGGGCTTCAAAGTGTTAAATATATAATGCTGAAGATTCAAATCTTGTGGGTAAGGTGGTCCTGACAGATCAGGGACAGTAGCATCTTTATCTTCACAGTCAAACTTAATGCTGCAGGTGAGTTCTTCACATAGTGTACAAACAGTGTCCAGTATGCCTGTCAAGTAATGTGGTGTTCACAACACCAAACAATGGATGTAGCTGGGAGTCTATGATGGACCTTTTTATGCAGCCTTCATTTGAATTATAGTCAGCTGTACATCACACTGGGCATTGAATCCTAGTGCAAGGGGTTAATTGATCACCCTCTTTAAGTTGACGAGAAGTCTTAATTAAACCTGATGTCTGATAACTCTGCTTGCAGAATTATATGGTTTGTTGGCTACTCATATGTAAGCATGCATATTTCACTGCATCTGGCATTATGTATGAGGTGTGTTGGCAGTTTGCACATGCTAGCATGGAACTGGTGGGTGGAATATTAGCAGAGAAAATGCAACAGGCTGCACTGACTTCTTAAAAACTGACATAACTTCAAACCCAAAACACAACTGCAGTTAAAATTGAAAATGTTGAGACTCATAATTGATAGTCACACATGCTAATGGATTCATGCATGTTTACCTCACTGTTGGGTTGCCTACTGCCTGGCATTTAATCATCTCAGCCTATGCCCAAAAAAACTTGTATGTGTTTGTGTCTGTGATCTAATATCACTGACTAAGCCAGATGTCAAATTTTCATGTAATTCAGTGTAGGAATTCTTTACAGAAAGCTGTCATGCAGGTGTGATTTTCATGAAAATGGGGTCAGTAACAATCTTTCATTACTTAAGGCCATAAATGAATTTGTACCTGCATTTAGCATATTTCTTGATAGAGCTGGGCGAACCTTGGTATATATCTCCATATAGTGGCACTGAGAAATTGAGTGTCAGGAAAATCAGTGCAGTGGAATGCCTATGTGAGATGGCAATTGAAATTTTCCCCAGGTTATCTACATTTCTCTTCCACATTGAATGAAAATCTGCAGTAGGAGATCTGCACATAATGCTGTTCAGCAACTTGAGTATCGTGAAAATCGGCTGAATGAAAGTCGTACGTTACTTACGGACGTAAATTAATTTCTATCCATACTCTCCAAATGCATAGATTTGAGTAAAATTTGATGTCAGGCATATGCATATAACGCTATTGAGAGTTTTGGAGGTCGTGAAAATTGGCTCAAAAAAGGCTGTGCTTATAAACGTAAATGACAGTCTCTTACGAGTGTAGCGTGGAATCTCATGACGATGTGGAAGTAAGACGCACATTGCTGAAATCTGGGAACTGCGTCGCGGAATACACCACTTCCAATCGTGATGTTTCTGCTCCCTGAACGTCGGAGTGTAGCAGAGTGAGAAAGCGAGCAATAGTTATTGATTGTTGCTGGGTTCATAGTGAGAGGGTACGTAACGTGTACTGGAGTGCGCTACGCCGTTGTTGAATTTCACATCCGTGTGTGTATATATATGCCAATGGCACAACCATTGCGGGATCGGAAGGTATGAATCCATCTGCCAGAGGAGCAAAACTGACTGAATTGACGGAAGTATGGGACAACGTTGTTGTGGTAACAGATTGACCTAGTCACATGATTGGAACAATGAACTTCAAGGAGTGAAATATTTTGAGAGCAAGTACAGCAGCATCAATATTCAAACAGGTATGCAAACGTCTGCGATTGTGTTACTGCGTTATATATGTGAAGCGTAGATGGGACGTGAATACTGCAGCTTTGTTGCATAAAGAGCCTCTGTACGATTGGGTAGCCCATAACAGCTGTTGTGCTCGAGTCTTAGATTAAAGATACGTTTGTATATGGCGACGACGAGAGCCTGAGCAGTAATCTTATTTAAATCCAAGTCTCGGGAAGAGGGGGGAGATTTGCTGCTGGGCTCAATATGACAGCATATGTGATGTGACACCACAATTCACTTGTAAATTAGCGGACAAAGTCTGAACGACGTAAGCCACGAAATAGTACGCATTTAATGAACAAAAGAATGGAATATCAGAAAGGTGAAATTAACGTCTTGAAACATTAAGAACAAAAAGATTAGAGGTTTGCATAGTCGTAGGTGTAGCTGGGGGAGGGGGGTAGGAGGGGGATGCAAATTATGTGGCTTCCCCAGGCAGCTGAATCCAAGGGGCAGCAAAATAGGTATTTTAAATGGAGAAAAAATTGGTTCTTGGCCTTCAACAATTTTAAATTATTGAGCCAAACACAGCAACTTTCTAAGTGTATTCAAAGCACAAATTACACAGCTGTTTTCTTAATAAGTACAGCTGTTTTGTGTATTACATGGATGTAAACACGATGGGATCCCAGAGTGTGCGTAGCAGCTTGTGACTTAAATGACAAAAATACGCCCGAAGATGACTATTTATAGTCGAAACATGTAGCCTATGTAAATGCCTTGAGTAATAAAGTGGATGTGCTGATGTACACTGTTTAGTATTATGTTTAACTGGTTTTTTGAATCAGTTTATTCATCCTTTGTGCCAAGTCATTGGCGTAGAACATGCTAATAAAGTACATAGTCTCAAGTTTACATATGTGGTAACATATTTGTTTAAACATGCATACATTTATGTATGTGGTAACATATATGTTTAAATGGTCTGTAACATTTATAGTACAGAGGGTTTTCTGTATATATTATGTATACAGTGCTTGCAAAATGTACTAAACAATAGTTAGTGTTATATATATCATATATTTATTCTTATTCCATGGAACCTAACAGGATTACAAAATGCATATAGATGTGGAAATAGTCAATACTGTACACGACAGTAACAAAAGTATGTGCTTAAGAGGTGAAGTGGAGTCAGTATTAAAGTGTACAGCAGTTTTAGTTACTAGGCCTAGTGTCATGTTTGAGGGTTTAATGTAATATAAATTATTTTAATATAACAAATAATAACATAAAAACACCAATTAAAAGGTTAGATTACTTACTGGACACAAAATAATTGATTACACCATTGCATAATGGATAAGGATTGTTACATTCATGTGTTATGTTATGTAAAAAACAAGATCTACAGATACAAAAACTAAGTATATAGTTAAAGAATAAAATAAACATAATGTATATCTATTTTATGTGACAAACTTTCAAATACTAAGCAAGATAGTATATTAATAAATTTAATTTTTTTGAAGTTTAAAATCTTCATCTAAGAATAAAAGGAATTTTAATATAAACACTTATGTAAAATCAGTTTAAATTTCTTGGGATTATCAGACTCTATTTTCCTATAAGAAGGTAGCGTATTAAACAGCTTAACATCTAAACAGTACACTCCCTGCTGGTATTTAGTCAAATTAACTAAAGGTTGGTGAAAATTAGCATGTGGTCTAGTGTCACTGTGATATATCTCATAATTGTCCATAAATTGATTCCTATTTCTTATCATAAACAAGAGAAGAGAAAGAATGTACTGGGAAGGGAGTGGTAAGATTTCTAAATTAAAAAACAATTTTCTACAAGAGTAACTACTTCTATAACCCAATATGATTCTAATAATCTTCTGCAACCTGAAAATCTTTATACTGTCTGAGGAGTGCCCTCAGAACAGTAAACCATAGGTCATTACAAAGTGGAAATAGGAATAGTAAATCATTTTCAGAATATTTGGTGATACATATGGTTTGTCTGACTGCTGAGCTTAGTTTAGACTTAATATATTCAGTGTGTTTTCCAAGAAAGAGTATTGTTAATAAATAGCTCAATCAATTTTGTTTCAACGGCTCTATGAATTTGTTTAATACGTAATTTGTATGTCAAAAGTACATGTACTTCCATTAATAAATTGAATTAAAACAGTAATTTTCCATATAGGAGCACCTGTATATTTCTTGAGTTGTGAGGCATATAAAGACACCAGTTCTGGTAGACCAAATATGGAGATCTGAGCTTTGACATGCGTTATGGTTTTGTATTTCTGTGTTTTGTTCCAACGTAGGTATGTCTACTGTCATATAGCATATTGTTTTGCTTATATACATGGAAGGCACTGGAAGTATGTTTAGAGCTTTAGAATGGTCCTTACACAAAGTTCATCTACCTGTTTGACTGATTAATCATGTTACTTTCTTGTGCAGTTTAAAAATACTTTTACTTTTGGGATCATGACCCCCCAAAAATTAAACCGTACCTTAAGTGAGCATGAAAATATGCAATATATATACTTCATATAATGTGGCCTGGTTTTATCCTTAGGTGATTTTATGATATGGTAATTTTCACTGACTTTTGAAATTAGATATTTAATGTGTCTGTCCCATTTCATATTTTTATTGTTATATATGCCAAGAATTTTGTTTCTGATTTATAAGTTATATATATAGTGTCAGATTTTTTGTTTGTTTGTTTCAGTCTACTTAGTTTTATAAAAAAAAACCCAGCAGGGTGCACCACATCAATATAAAGATAAATTAACTTTCAGTAAATAACTGAATTGTTTTTAATTCATAATTGCTGTCAGGAACAGCCATCATGATTCCTTGTCCCTTGTGCCAAAATTCCTAGCTATACCACCATATAGAGAGGTAAGGGTAAAGGTGCCTTTGTCCATGGAGTGAAGGCATGTAGGGGGAGTAGAGGTATAACTCAACTCACTCTTAACCCAGGCACTAGATGTCCGTGATTGGTCAGCTTCATTCTATGGCCACTTTACCTCTGCAACACTCTGAATACGAGCCTGTGTGGGCCCTGGAACCTGTCTGCACCTTGTTGGAGATGCAAAAAATTATTGTTCTGACTGGGTACGGAACTCCGTATCATGTGGCCTGTACCCGAGCCACTACCCTGACTTAGCTGTCTTGCCTTCTTACTAGTGTAGAGGCGTAAATGATTTTAAGAAGGGTTATGAACTGAAACCTAACGTGGCAAAGGATCAGAAGGGTGAGCTGCACAGGATTCTGAATAGGTGGAAGAATCACTTTTGTCAGTCATTGAATGTGCATGAAACTAATGATGTTATGGAAACGGACATACAGCCAAGCCATTAGTGGCTGAGCCTTGTGCCCTTGAGGGTGAGTTGGCTATCAAAAAGTTCAAAAAGGTATAGTCACCAGATATTGATCAATTTTGGGAGTCATTGATTTAGGCAGGATGTAAAGCATGTTCTAAGACCCTTGAACTTATAAATTTTGTGCATATTGGACCGTGCATCATCTTGATATTTGAATAAAGGTTGACCAACTAGATGACACTTGCTTTATTATATGTAACACGTGCAATTTGTCGTATGTGGGCCAGACTAGCCGCAGTCTAAGCATACGCTACAAAGAGCATATACGTTACATCAGAAGCAACAATCCCCAATCAGCATACACCCTACACATTCTTCAAAACAGACACAAATACGGCCCCATGGATAATACTATGACTCTACTAAAACACATTAATAACCAAAGCTTACTCTTGCCATATGAACAATACCATATCCAAGCCCTCCACCATAATAGAAAACTCATTCCCGAACAGAGCCCAGGTGATACAAACCCCTTGTTCCAAGCGGTCATAAACCCCTAAACCCTCACGGTCCACAATGAACAGGTCAGTAGTGGTTCAGCCAACACTCGGATACCACATCACCAACAGACAATCCTGCTACATAACACCAGCACGCCTCGAGTCAGGTATGTACAGCTCATGCATATAATCATCAATACAGATGCATAAAACACCAAAACATACCACACACAAAATGTTCAAGAACCACAGGACACCACACACTTGCAGAAACACACTCACTCAGAGCCACACACGACACATAATATAGGTATAGCAC
>Ga0123352_10022048_pt1 | contig 10152 bp, 6 predicted proteins | sample TergutLab28metaG_FD_89700 | JGI IMG/M metagenome (GOLD analysis project Ga0123352, IMG submission 89700) | Labiotermes labralis P1 segment gut microbial communities from Petit-Saut dam, French Guiana - Lab288 P1 | ecosystem: Host-associated > Arthropoda: Insects > Digestive system > Gut ...
GATGATGATGATGATGATAATGATTATGGTGAAGGCAACAAAACAGACAATTCTCCATATTCATCATAGCTAGATGTAACTGGAAACTAAACACTTTTAGCACCACAAAGCATTCACGCTTTACACAAAATATTTTTTGGTAAGCTTATTCTCTCACTTTCATCGCATCGTTCTCTCATGTACTCTCAACGCCTGAGAAATCCACTTTGATTCAGTTGGAAAGCATTGTGCTGAAGATGAGTCAGTCATTTTAGAATACAAGCTTATAAGAGCTTTGGATATAAATTTCATTTAACGGCGAAATTGAACATGCCTGTGGAACAATGCGTCACATCACACACCAACCACTCTTTTGAGAAAATAAACGTAGAGAGAAATACTCATTGTTACACCGTGCATATTTTCGAGTCACTCAATTATTATACCAACTAATTCTTCGCACAGAATGCACATCCATAGCAGGGGACTCTTCGCAACATAACATTACACAACACGGCATGCTGCCACAATACCCTACTAGCACAACGAAGTTAATTTATGACTGGTTTTAATGTGGCTTTTAATGTGACTTTAACAAGGCAAAGAAATACAGCTCCCTGATGATGGTCTTAGGATCGAAACATGTCGGAGCAGTTTTAGTGTTTTAATGTGTAAATTTTATATAAGTGCATTAGTTGGTATAATAATTGAGTGGCTAGAGAGAAATATTCAACAGCGGGAAAATTATTCAATTTCTAACGTTCTTACACCGTCCTAGTAAGCCAATTGTACCATAAAGTTTACTGCTACTTGCAATTGGTACACCGACACTGGCCTTAGTCGGGACTGCTACCACGTACAGTTGCATTATTGGTTGATTGGTAGCTGAAGTATGGAGGTCTAATTTAAGGTATTATTTACGTACCTTCCTGGAATGGTCGAGAATAAACACGTACCATCTTACTGACGATATTCGGTGTCGCACCGGAGACTCTAAACGGGTACTTTTAGAGTTTAAATCGGAATCGTTACTGCCTGAACGTAGTTGTCCGACAAATGAAACTGATGAGCCACATTGCGCAGAAATTTCACGGCAGACAAACTTTACACTGTTCGTCGTTTTTAAACTGGATTTTGCGTATGAAAAACCCCTCTCTCTGAATTAGTCTGATATGGGTGATTTCACATTTGGTTACTACAAGCCAAAATTATCGCGAACGGCCTTAATTCTGTAACCATTCCGTTGCTGCAATTCAATTAGCTGTGCCTGGCATAAAGAAATCTATACCGAACCGGAAGGAGTTAAATTTAAACCATTAACGCTTGTTTACAGGAACGGCCAGCCCCTTCTAGCAGCTCGGTTTTTAGGTTCCATTTCATAGCAGAGGCAATATCTCAGGGCTGTCACTCTTGTGTACACAACCGTGCCTCCAAGTCCTGTCCCAGTATTAAACTATGAAAAGGAAAATTTCAACACAACTACTTCAAGAACTACAAATACGTAAAAGGTGAATTACTTGTGTTGGGGAGCCTCGGGTCTGCGTTGTTTTTTAGGAAATATTAGACCACTTTCATCCCTAAATAAAGAAGTAATTTGGATCTTGAGATCACCATGTTGTCTGGGTTCAGACTCTGCAACTTCCGAAAGACTGAAATTATTATTATGAAATTTTGCACAAACATTATGCCATTTCACGGGTAAACAAATGCATTAATTTATAAGTAACTTAAACCAATATCAATAACATGATGAACGCACGGACTTGTGAGATAGGAGCAAAGTTAACGACAAGTACTTTTAGGTCCAGAAACAGTGGATAATAATAGATCTGAAAAAAATACCTAACGTTAGTTGCAATTAGTTTTCTACTTTGTAGAAGGCAAATTAATAAAGAGAACCGTACGAATATTATAATTTTGCAACAAGATGCGACTTATTCAGTTTTTCACATTTCTGTAGTCAGTTCTACATGTTTCGGGTGTTGACACCCATCATCAGGAGCTCGTACAACTGTAATTACAGCTTCTGGTATTGATTAACCGGATCCACTAGCATCCGCTCACGTTGTTGAGTTGGAACTGATTCATGTGTGTCGTACGGTAGGTATACCTACCGTACGACACACATGAATCAGTTGTACGAGCTGTATTTACAGTTTTACGACCTCCTGATGATGGGTGTCAACACCCAAAACATGTAGAACTGACTACAGAAGTGTAATAAACTGAATAAGTCGCATCTTGTTGGAAAATTATTAAATTCGACTCACGATGCACGGAACCATGTATATTAAAAAAAAACCTGTACGAATATTTTCTCTAATTTTCTTTTTCGTGAAAATGGTCAATGAAGAACTGGAATTAGGCAAAGGAATTTTAGCACAGAAGAATCACTGACAAGGGGCAATTTAAGCGTTAGGAATTTGAAGTTCATGTAAGTCAGCAACCACAAACATTAATGGTGACTTAATTTCAGTCAGAAAACACAAATATAAGTGTATGCTAGGTGATGGTATTTATTAGCAAAGTAAATAACTACGTGTTTCGGCCTAAAGCGGCCATCTTCAGGTTATCACAATTACAATTTTGCTCAAAATCTTTCAAAACACAACGGGGATGACACACCTTAGAATTATGAACGCTAGTCAGAGACTCATCCACAAATTCGAAAGCTCAAAAACACTCTTTGAAAAAAATTGTAATTGTGATAACATGAAGATGGCCGCTTTAGGCCGAAACATGTAGTTATTTAATTTGCTAATAAATACCATCATCTAGCATACCATTATATTTGTGTTTTCTGACTGAAATTAACACAACATTAGTCTTTTAAAACACAACGGGGATGGCACACCTTAGAACCACAAACATGGTGATAATGCAAAATATTGAGGTTATACTCACGACGTTATCGTATATAAACCTGTACTTACGTAGCAAACTACTCACAGTGACATACGGCAATAAATATACGACAGTAAGTGCTCAGTCATAAAGCTATGCAACTAGGAAAATATACTTTGAGCTGTGATTGGAATTTGCTTGTGCGTCCTTGTGCAGTGCCTTCATCTATGTTCCTTCTGCACAGATTTAGACCCAAACACAAATAAAACAGGACATAAAATCTACCGAAATCATTAGAGAAAATTACACCAATATATCGCCAGGTAACTCCATGAATGAAAGTACAGTTCGTTCATTCAGGTAACAGACACCGACCATCTAAGAAATTTCAGTTTTCGGCTCCAGCACAAATCGAAAAAAAGGTGTTATTACGAGTTGTTTGGGCACAACACTTAACACATTTCTTAACATAACATTGTCGTATAATTTTAATACAATTTCAATAATTAATACTTGTTAAATAAACGTGGATGATGCCACATATGTGTATTCCAAAATTAACACGTGAAAATTTGCATAAAAACCTGCTTGTGTCCTCAAGTACTGTAGCTCCCTGAAGATGTATGGTTTTCGTAGCCGTAAGTTGTATTTGCATTAAAATTATGTATTGCGCAGTTAGTTTGAAATAAATCTGTGTGTATAAGAAAATTGCACGGAGATGTATAATATTAAAAAGTGCGTGATATTATTAAAACCTGTAAAATAATCCTGAAAACTCATATCCTAATAGAAGTGAATAAAAGATGGTAAAATATAAAATTCCAGAATTATCTTTGGCTTTTTCGCCACGAAGACTTTCAGGTGTGGATGTACAGCTCCAGTTATATGATCTGGTGCTTTCAACACGACGACGCTGGCGATGTACTTCTTCGTAGTTATGACGCAGAACTACAACATAGTTGCACGCATTTTGTAAATTTGACACTTTGAAGGAGATGAGTTGTAGGATTCCTGCAATGGTCGTTTCTCTGATAAAAACCTCCAGTGCGCTCTGGATACGAGGCTCAGTGGAATCCAAAAATCGCATATCCTGGACACTGGAGATCAGTAAATGTAAGCCAGGTGTTTCCTTTCATGGCGTCGAAATGTTATAAAAATATTGGTCATGAAATGCCACGTTGTGTTCAATAATTAATTAATTAATTACAACTTCAAAGTGTGCAGGTGTCTAGACAACATCGTGTATAAATGACAGTTCTGTATAAGTGTAACTACGTACACTGTATCTGACAGGCAGGCATTTTGGTCACTTATCTTTTAACCTTGATACTGCCAGGGTGCTATTTCAGTTACGGTGTATCGCTTATGAAAAACGTGAGGATTGTATGAACAGAAAAATATAAAATTATGAAACGAACTTAATTTTGCAGAAAATGAAACAGGAAATATAGAGGTTGAAGATATATAAAAAGAAAATATGTAGTAAATCTTAAAAATACGATAAATCTTATTGTTGCCTAGATACATAGAATTGATTTCTAGCGGTGTTTTCTTACATGTATTTGCTTTTGGCAACATTGGTATTTAAAAGTTTAAGTAAGCAGTCACCCTGTTAGTAGGATAAGACGGTTGACGCGTCTGTTTATTTGATTACGGGAACCGTGGGATTTACAGAATAATTATACATCAGTTTAATGGTATCCATCCTGTTGTTTCTACCTACACATACAAATACACGTGTAAGTACATGACGCAACGCAACACTACCCAGCTCCGACAAGACAGCCGGTTTCAGTAACAATTTGTCACATGCCTCGTTATAGTCGGTGGTGCAGAGTGCCAAATACTAAGTGTGGGAAAAAAAACTGATAATTGAAAGTAAAACCACCAAGCAATAAATCTTGCGTTATTACAACAAGAATATATGAAAGATCAGTATAATACCAATATTGTTACGGGATATTGTAATTATGAAGCAATTAGTGGGGACTTAATGCACTAAATATAATTACCTGTCAGTACAGCTAGCAGCATTAAGTTCTGCGACACGCAAGCAAGGCTCATCTGCGCTAAAATCGAAAAATAAAATTCAAGACAAGCGAGCAGCTAATTACTTGAAACGACAGATGGACGTTTAGCTATAAACAATTTTTTAATTTGTAGTTTTTAAATTTTAACTTTTATTTTAGAAAATAGAGTCCTTAGAAATCTAAGAAACACTACAGGCACTGACACTAGAGGCACTGACACTAAAAGCACTGACACTACAGGCACTGACACAACCATCTATCTGACCGATATACTATTAAAAACTGCAGTTTGTTTGTAATACATGCTCTGTGACATTCGAGAGAAAAAATTGTTTGGTAAAGAGAGCCTGATGATGATCGGTTTAGATCGAAACATGTAGCATTAAAAAAAATACAGTGTCATGTTAGGCGGAACAGTAAGTGTGTTTATATGACAGTCCTTACGGATACCCAAATAAACACCATACACCAACACATTACCATTTCCTTCGTTGTCATATAAATTGTACCTTCGGAAACCTATATTAATAAAACACAACAGAATCAGCCAGCTCATCAGTGAATCACATAGGAAACTTTTTAAATATATATGCGAACATATTTGATCAAGAAACAACACTTCCTTGCTACTTCCTAGAGCAACAAGTACTTTCCATTTTAACAATTTCTCTGCTCGCCCGAAGGCACAATGCTGCAATACAGACATGTAAGTAATGAAACAAAATTTAATTTTATATTCCAAGTCCTAAAAATAAACCAAGTGTTTCAAAAAGGCACATTGAACTATTCCCGAGAGAACAAAGCTTTCATGCTGTAGGATAAATAATATATTCTGATAAAAAATATAACTTCCAGACTCGACTACATTGTAGTATTGGATGGTAACATTTCAGCGTTTCTTGATAAGGAAATGTAGTAATTTTGTAATATAAAATGAATATCATTTTATTTCATTGGTTACAAAGTACAACCCATAGCGAGGCCAGCTAAATTAAAGTAAACGTAACCAAACACAACGCGCAGCGGTAATGTTCTATGAAGTTTCGGGGCTTGGCCATTCTCGGGCTCCGAACCGTAGGGAGGAAGCTGCTTCTCTTTTCAAGCAGCGCAATTTTCACTCTAAACATTATTAATTTTATAGTTCATACACTTATGTTGTTTTTAATAACATTGCCAATGCACTTTTCATATCTCTTTCTGTAATTACACAATAAGCATTACTTAATATTTTTAATTGAATAAATTTGCTTTGTCAAGTGGCTGTTTAAATTGAAAGTGAATACGTTCTTGAATATTAACCTTTTGGCGCTGGAATTATTTTTTAATTTTAAAACACCCTGTAAATAAAATGTGAATAATACAGGAACCAAATAGGTTAGAATTATGAAATAAACTGCATTTTGAAGAGAAAGAAACGGAGAGTATATACCATGTTTAAAATATTCAGTACCTATAGTTGTTGAATAAATATATAAAATGCAACATTTAGAGGTTAGCGGTGCGGTACGACCACTATAGTTGACATTAGGCGTCAAAAGGTTAAATTAGTGACAGTCGGAGTGAATGCGCATGTGGCGTCCTTTGGTTCAGGTTGGCCTCTTAAAAACGTGAGTAGCAGCTTAACTGTTGATGACAGAACAGTTAAAATGTAACCAAGCTCTTGGAAGTTCACACACGTTTGTCCTTACACCATTCGAAGTTTATTAAAGAACACGCAAGGCACTTGATTCAAACCAAATCTATAAGCGGGGATTTAGAATTACTGGCTTTCGGAAGATGCCGCTTGGAATGTCAGCCACAAGATCTGTTACACTTAATGAGAGTTTAAATTACTTCCTTCAACGCCGCCATAAAATTTGCGGAATAATTACCGTATATCCTCGAATCTAATCCGCACTAGTTTTTGCCGATTTCTCAAACGAAAAAAAGTTAGTTCGCGGTTCTAATCCGCACCTTTGCTTCAACCGCCCCTTGTCTACAAGGCAGACTGACTGAATAATATTGGATATTGCCAATTCTTTAACCGTTATCCGACTAACGCGCCGTGTGTGAAGTGGTCATTTAACTGCCAGCGGTACAAACGCGTCACAGCTGATCCGAAGATGACATTCTATGGGAGGACGATGGTGAAGATAAAGATGATATTGACTGGGTGACGGATAACGATTAAATTATGAGTGATGACGGCGAGTCTGATAAATAATGAATTATAAATATTATATAATATTATACATAATAAATGAAATAATAAAATATTGTATTGTTCTTACGGCACGTACAGCCGCTCCATCATTTTTCCAAAATCCAGCTCACGACCGCGAATCTAATCCGCATGCGATTCTAATCCGCATCTGATTTTTTAGCCCTCTGAAACTGTAAAAAGGTGCGGATTAGATTCGAGAATATACGGTACTTAAATTATGGCAAAATCTATTCTTTAGAAATCATTGCTTGTTGACCTTGAACGAACCAATTCTTCCCTGTACACTAGTGAAAGCTCAGTAAAACATAAGACTGGAATTTCTTGCAGCCATATTGACAAAGATTCAAGACTTCTGACATGTGACGTCGTTTCGATGGCATATAATTACCGACGTGTTAGAAGTGCACATTCACTCCACCTTTAGGTCTTAAATCCAATAAAAATTATTTTTTGTCTGCTTCAAGTCGCCGTTTACATCAATCAATATTTTGAGTTTGTTATGAAAAACTAAATTTTCCGCTTCTGAGATTATATCGCGTCTTTCGATATATGAAATAAACGAGCATCGAACACTGGCGGAGTGACGCAACAGAGGAAAACCGAACATTTCCCAGTACCACTTTGTCTACCAAAAATCCAGCAGTGACTGGACTGAGCCTCCGCGGTGAAAGGCCGGCGCGTAACTGCTTATGCCATGGCAAGTCTTAAACAGGGAAATAATTATCGTCTTTTGAGAGGAAGATATTTCCCCTGAAGCGTAGGTTATTCCTCCACAAATTCAGGGATTCCTCCGAAAATCCGTTATCTATTTACTGATCGATACGACTTAATGTTTTAGAATTCTTCTAGTAGCATAGAAGTAGACTCATAGACGTTTCGGAGGAGTTGTTTTTATCAAGACGAATGTAGTTTTTACCAGCACACGGGACGCAATATTCCAGAGGACTTTAACCGTTATTTAAATAAAAGAACGATCAGTAAACAAATACATAAATAGACAAACACTGAACCGAAACTGAAGGCAGACCACGGTTAGGCCTATTCTGTTACGTATTGAAAATACAGACCTGTCTGTATCGATTTTGCGCAGTACGAACATCATGACAATTGCTTCTTCTTTGTTCGTTGGAAATATAAAATTCCTGTTCCTAACAAAATCGCTTACCTGATCTTGACTTTGCGTTTAGTGGTTTTCCTCAGTAATCTATGTAAAGCATAGCAGAAGTACCAAGGTCCATACCAATAAGCAGTGCTTGCATATATAAATAGAACAGACCGCAGGAAATGTAAATATCAACGCCAACATCTTGTATAATAATCCTTAAATTGTCATTCTGACTTTTTGAACGGTCTATGATTATTTTCATGTAAGGCCTGGAATACTTATGTAATACTTAGAAATAAGATTTGTTCACGAGAAGGAATTCAAATTTGTAAATTGTGTTCTAAAGCCACAACCACAAAGACTTTGTGCAATTTCCTCAAACGTCCTTCATAAACGCACATGTTTTGATAAAAGGTTTACAACAGGAAATACAAAAAAAAAAAAGCCTAGTAGTTCACTAGTTGCACAACGCAACCAGGCACACAATTCTTAACGCCTACTGTAGGCACATACAATTTCCGAAATCATTCTTTTTTAAAAATTGTGAAATGGAACGTAACAGCTTCATTTGGATATCTGTACTTTTCTGCCTCTCTGCGTAATTGGTGCTTGTCGCTTTAAGAAGGCTGCACGATTGTCTCCTTACATTATTTCAAGTACTTTAAGTCGAATTCCATCATTGTCCCAAGCATGTACAAGCACGATCACTGTGTGCATACACGCCGAACACAACTGCTACAGCACGCACAAACTCAAACGGACACTACGAGTGCTATCACCAAAAACAAAGTAGCATCTTATAATCGACCCAACGTGTAAACTAACTTACTGCATGGTGCAGAGTCCTTCTTGAGAAGCTAACAGGTTTGCAGCTAGTCAAGAAATTCCCCGCATTTCACGGAACCCGAAGATTCATTACTGCACTCACAAGCGTCCGCCACCTGTCTCTATCCTGGGCCAGCCCAACCCAGTCCATATAGCCACATCCCACCTCCTGGAGATCCATCCAAATATTATCTACGCCTAGGTCTCCCCAGTGGTCTCCTTCCCACCGGTTTCCCCATCAAGACCCTATACACCCCCCTCTCCTCCCCCATACGCGCCACATGCCCAACCCATCTCATTCTTCTCGATTTTATCACCCGCACAATATTGGGTGAGGAGTACAGATCACTTAGCTCCTCGTTATGCAGTATCCTCCATTCCTCCGTTACCTCGGCCCTCCTAGGTCCAAATATTCTCCTCAACACCATATTCTCAAACACCCTCAGGTTCCTTTCCTCCCGCAATGTCAACCCACCTATTTAAGCGTAGGATTTCAGAGTGGCTTCTTACCCTCAAGTCATTTCACTAAACCCATGTATGCATTTCTCCTATTCCACATGTATGCCACATGTGCCATGAAAGACGAGATAATTCACATTAGTATGGTACAGTACGTTCGTGTTAAGGAAAGAGTTGAAAGCAAACCCAGAATACAAGTTATGAATGCCTGTCTGCGAGGTAAACATGTGCAGCCCTGTCTGCCCCTTCTCCAGAGAACCAAATAGTCGAAACATGTGATAGGAACACGTTAAGATAGTGTACTTTTCTTTGTCTCATGTGTAAGAGGTCTTTAACTCCCGTGCATCCAGCGAAAGTAGGTGGAAATATTTCGGCATGATAAGCAGCATAGGTTAGTTTGCTGCAGAAAAATAACAGCCGACGTAAGCATAGAGATCTGGGTGAACTGACATTGAGAAAAATGTTATAGCCTTGTATTTCTGGCAACATCCTACGGTTGAGATGTGGTATTGGTGTTTGAAATAATACTGAATGTTGCACGGAAAGCATACTTACCTGGCGTAGGGGTTACCGTGATCTAGAAAGCGGTTCCCCCAGGTTGAGACCCTTCCATTGCACTGCGGTTGGGTTGACCCCTGCGATTGCCCCAAATGTGGGTAACTCGGGCGCGTAATTTTTGGTAGTCGGGACTGCGTTCGCGCTGTCCC
>Ga0123352_10022049_pt1 | contig 10151 bp, 8 predicted proteins | sample TergutLab28metaG_FD_89700 | JGI IMG/M metagenome (GOLD analysis project Ga0123352, IMG submission 89700) | Labiotermes labralis P1 segment gut microbial communities from Petit-Saut dam, French Guiana - Lab288 P1 | ecosystem: Host-associated > Arthropoda: Insects > Digestive system > Gut ...
CCTTACAATAGAAATACAGCGCATGTGGAATGTAAAAACAAAGGTGATACCAGTAATAATAGGGGCGACTGGGACTATTTCAAAGTCATTCAGAAAATACTTGAGCAACATACCAGGAAAACATGAAGTAAAGGAACTCCAGAAAACAGCCATATTGGGCACTGCACACATACGGCGGAAAGTACTAATGTAAACATACAGTAGATTCAACACTGAAACTAATGACATAAGCACCATGAATAGTAACAACAGAATAGCTGTAACACTGTATTCCTAGGGACATAGTTTGTCTCAGGAATATAAGTATAATATCCTGCAGAAAGGAGATGATGATGATGATGATGATGATGATAATCATCATCATCACCACATCCACCACTACCACCACCTTCATCTAGCTAACAAGGAGTTGGGACACTTATTGACCTGTTCTGGTCTCACACTTCCAGAAGTTTTGAAAGCTATAATTAAATATATGGGTGATAAATTAAGAGCTAAGAAAGTGCTTTAACTAAATTGTAATATACTTCTATTATTCTGGCAGATTTGTGTAAACCAGTCATGTACCAGCATCTTTCCACATATTGACCAGGGGAAGTGCCCAAGCAATCACAATAACTTGGAGTGTTCTGGACATGGGGTGAGTAAATGGGTGTGTGTGTGTGTTTGCTATCCAGGCATCCTTCATGCTGTATAGGTAGATTGAGTGACTAATTGATTGATTGATTGATTGATTGATTGATTGATTGATTTGCATTTGAGTTCTGGGCCTCTCATCCCCTTGATTTATTCATGCTGTGTAAGTATTTTGTATAAATATATGCTTTTTTCTTTAGTCATTAAAAGTATAAAGAACAAATATGTTTAATGATACTTACACTGGCCAAAATATTAATTATTTATTCCTCTCAGGAGAAACATGTATTGTATTGTCAATACATTATTTTTGTACTTTATGTTTAGTAATTTTATGACTTGTTCCACATCCTGTTGTCACATTGACTAAATTTTGAACTCATGGATTGCATGGTGTATATGTGTAACGTGTTAACTAGCGTCTGTACATAAATGTCTTTGTGTGTGTGTGTGTGCACGTGCGTGTATGTGTGTGTGTGTGGGTGCATGCACGCTTACATACGCATATACGGCTATACATATGTATGTATGTATGTATGTATGTATGTGTGTATATATACTTTATATATATATATATATATATGCATTATGTCTGTACATATGTCCATATGTATGTATGAATGCATGTATACATGCATCATTCCAAATATGAGATCATTATACTACAAGAAATAAAGTTTTCAGGTATCTGTAAGGGGTGGTAGTAGGCAGCCATTGTTGATGTGGCTGTGATTTGTTGTGTGCAGAAATAAATCAGTGGGTTAACAAACAAATGCTTTGTTTATCTATACAGAATAAAGTAAAGAGATTTCTGTCTGTTCTGACATTGTGAAACATAGTGAAATACCATTAAAAATTAAAAGAGAGTAGAGTCCTGATTATAGTACCTCAAGAGAACTGAAGTTATGTTGGATACTTGAAAATATTGGATAATATGAAAGAATAATAAAAATGATGTTTGTGCATAGCAACAAAATTTTTAATTAAATTACTAAGGCCACAAAATGAGGCATTGAATAAAATATCTCATACACAAATATAACATTAAACAAAAAGTACATGAATTTATAAATGATTTTATTTCTTTCTAACATAAGAGTAATGAATATTTGTTACTGAGAGTCCCTCATTTTATTTGTATCTGGGTCATACCATCGTCTGAAAAGTAGTGTCTGCCATTGTCACATCCTTTTGTTTTTAAACTTAAACAAGTGTGGTCTGAATAGATTTAAATTACCCCTATATTTCCCATTCTGTCAGATTTCTCTACTCATTTATTATCTTCTAAATGGCCATTTTAACCATGACACAAGAGCTACTGTTTCATCTACAGTCATCTGTTTTCTTCATATTTATTATTATTTGTTGTATGTCATCACCATTCACACTTTCATCACCTGCCATAAGTTTTAATTAAGAAAAGACTTTTGAAATTTTCTTCCACTGTATCCTCCAAATGTCATTCTTTATCTAAATTATTATTCTTCTTCCTCAAGTACCTGCCTACAGGATTGTGCCAGCCATTTGCTCAAAATCTCCCAGGATAGGGCTGTCCAACCAAACAAGCACTTAAGTTAATTGTTTCAAATTTTCTAATGTTCCATCTTTGTTTAATAACTTATGTAGGTGAATATGGAAGTCTATGCAGATATATTTAGCGGACACTATGAGGGAAATTTGATGCTAGAAAAACCGTATTTTCTCCAGCTTGAGGTGTGTTCGCAACATTTTGAAAAGCAACTATTAGCTTCCTCGTGTCTGTCCGTCCATCCGTACCTCTGCATGGAACAACGCAGCTCCCAGTGGACAGATTTTAATTAAATTTGAGTATGTTTGAAAATTCTTATAGAAAATTCAACTTTCATTGAAATCTGCGAGAATAACATGTACTTTACATGAAGACCTACATATATTTATGATAGTATCTTCCTCAATTCTACTTAGTATGAGAAATTTTTCAGACTTGAGTTGTAGATGAAGTCAAAACACACATTTCACCTGCAGTAACTTTTTCTTAAAATCATGTAGTTTATGAGATAATGTTGACAAACATGGTGGAGCCAGACAGGCCACAGATGACAATACAATAGAGCCGATGTGCATTGCATGCTGGATAATTAAGGCTGCAGACTTGCATTATGTAATACTTATTGCTTTCAATGGCTACAGTGGTTTCATGAACGCGCTTCAATGTTACGTTATACGTACATTGCCTGTCGCCATAGATTCCAAGGAATTAACAGAAGGCATTACATGCTACTCTTTTTACTGCTTTTATTGCTATTATCTGGTTTTTCTTTGCGAGAAGACTGTGTTTTTGAAGGAAGCATTTGAAAATTTAAGATGGTTTTGTTACAATTGTAGAGGTGTTCTTGTGTTAACCCTTAATTCTTTATATAATTGTTCTCTAAATTTCAAAAATGATTTTGGAAGTGCCAGTGATATTTTCCTCCAAATATTAAGCTGTCTCGCTCTACAAAGCGTTTCTTGGCAATGTAGCAACTCTGTACTAGCAGTAAAGTTGCATTCCTCATCAGCAAATTCCTTGTGAAACATCTGTATGTTTTCTTGGAGAAGAGATCCATTGTTTGAGTGTTACACTCATTTTGTTATGTGAACCACTACAAAAATATAATGTTTGTTGTAAAATAAGCAAACAACATGTATTGTCGGGTTACATGTAATGTAAGGTTGATCATTCTTGTGCCTTCCGACAGTGGTCAGTAGTCACTACTGAATACGACAGCCATATATAATAAGCAGACTGCTCTGAGTAATGTCTGCACAGTGGAGAACTGTCACAGATTTGTCCAATCACGCACAGTGCTACATCATCCAGTTTATGTGCTCAGAAGATGCAAGGTGGCACGCATTCATTTCTGAATGAAGTGTGTGTATGACGACTCTTTGCAGCGTACAGCAGTGTTTGACTGGTACAAGAGATTCAAAGAGGATGGGAACAGCAATGAGGACTCCACGTTTTGGACCTGGACACACGTGCCAAGGAGGATCAGATGGTGCAAATTTATCATCATGTAATGCTTTGGCATCAACGTTGAATGTGTGCTTCACATCGTTCTGCAAGTTCGGGGGTATCGGAAGGTTTCTGCTTTATGGTTGCCGAAGAGTTGAAATGATGAAAAGAAAGCAACTCTTATGGGTGTCTGCTTGGAACATCTGCTGCACTATGAAGGAGGTGGAGACAAGTTTTTGGAGCATGTTGTCGGAGGGTATAAGTCCTGGTGTTTGCACTGTGATCCAGGGACCAAATGTATGAGTCAGCAGTGGAAACTTCTGTTCTTCTCCAGACCAAAAAAGAGTTGTGCCACACCAGCGCCAGTAAGGTGAAGCTGACATTGTTTCTCGATCATCGTGGACCTCTGCTGATTGACTGGTTACCCAAGGTTATCACTGTGGAACCCTGGAACGCAGTAGGAGTCCTAGCATGATATCGCATGGTATAATTCTCATCTATGACAATGCCAGACCCAAGTCTGCATGAACTTCTTGTTAGAAGCTGCAACATTTTTGGTGGGAACTTCTTCCATATCCACCCTACAGTCTGGGCTTGCCCCCTAGAACTATCATGTGTTTGAGCCAATGAAAAAGGCACACAAAAACCTGCTCTTTGCTATGGTCACAGATGCAGAGGAAGCAATCACACTGTGGCTTCACCAACATCCACAGTTCTTCTACAGACGTTGTATAGACGGACTCATGAAACTGTGGGATACCTGTTTAAACAATCATGGGGCATATGCTGAATAACCACATCATCTTGCTGCATGGTGCGCACAATCCGCTTATTTATCAAACAACTCTTATAATATTTCACCCACTTTTATATATCCACATTTTTTATCATCATTCTTCATTCCAGGTCTAGCAGAACAACACTCTCCAATTCTGCTCCTTTTGCTCCTTCATGCATTAATATTAACACTGCTAACACCCTGTTCCTTTCTCACTTTTGAGTAGTTTCCCTTTTATCAATTTTTGTAAGGTTTTTATTTCACCGAAATGGTCACTTTGATTAGCTTTCATTTTGACATGTTAATTAAACAAAACCAGTGTTGTGTTATAGATTAGAGACTTCTGTCAATAAGGAATGACAGAGCTGAACTAGTATAATCAAAGCCAGTAATGAAAGCATATTAAGGTGACTAACAGTGAGTACTTTTATCCAATGTAGATGATAAACAACATGAATGTATAAACATACACATCATTTAGATACATGAACATGGCAAGGTGCGTTATTCATTGAAGTAAGTGCTAAGTTGATTGTTGATAAAGTATGACAGATTTCGTGCAATGATATTGGGAAATATAATACAGCAGTCTAATGACATATTACAAGGGATAGAAAGGGATGTCGGATAAGAGAAGATCAGGTAATTGGAACTCTGCGTGGAAGAAAAGGTGTGTGAAAGCACCACATTTCAGTGTTTTGAAAGCTGCATAAAACAGGCTAATTGCTTGCATCAGATGACTGTGATTGTGATGACCACATGTATTCAGCTGACACTCCATCACATGTTACTTAATCACAGCTCAACTTAATCTGCTGCATTGTTTTCTTTACACCATGCTATACACATCTGACATTCTTAGTAAATGTTTGTAATCGCTCCTCACTGTGCAGAGAGAGATACCAGAATTTTCTGGACTTACATATCCAAGCTGCTCTAATAGCTGCAGTGGCTTCTTGTAGAAGGTACAGGCGGCCTTTGACTTTTGGGTGTTCAACTTTCATACAACCCACATGTTTGTACATTATAAATTCTCACCCATACTCTGTCTCTTGTATGCCAAATTCGGACTTCTGTACAGAGAGGTGAACACACATTTCAAACTGTCTCACAGTGGTTGGTGTTATCTGTCAGTCAAGCCAGCACGTCAAACTCTTGCATGGTCTTGACGTGTTGCGGTCTGTGTAGAAACAGTTATGCTTATTTTTTCATTCATGGAACAGGGAAGCATAATCAGCCAGGCCATCAGGGCAACAAACAGGGAAGGTGAACCTACCTTGAAGGCATTCTGTGAGTGGTGTAACATTGAGAATACCGTGAACAATACTGGTGACATCTTTTTTTTTTAATATAGGAGTCTACAATGTATGGTTTCTGAAGAGGTTATGCTCACATTTGGCGCAGGTTTTTAAAGATTTTGAGGAGACTCTTGGGTATGCCACGTGGGAAGTTGCTCATCTTATAAATGAGCTGACCTTGGGTGTCAGCAATGAAGATATGGAAGAATTAATTGCATATTATTCACAGCCTATGTCCAAGATATCATTGACATAAAAGAGGGAAATAGGGCACTAACTGAAGCTGATTCTCAGAGTTCTCCGATTAAGACTCCGAGACTGAAATAAATGAAAGAGCCTTTGATCACCTTGAACAATTCTGAATTGTAATGGAAGAATGTGCTGTGAATGCAGACAGAAGTTCAATTTATGGATGCCTGTTAAAAGAGAAGAAGAAGGCTTATGTCCAACTTTCACTTGACTGTTGCTTCAAGAAAGTCCATAATATGCCATTAGCAAGTTCTTCTTAAAATTAAAATCAACTACTTGGTTGAATTGTTGGTACATCTGTTTTGCTTGTGGCCTATAAATAGGCATTGTATGTGCTTTTAAGCAGTGGGAACAAGTCCCCTTGTAAGATACATGCCTGTTGCTCATCTTTTGTACATTTTGACTTCTCTCTGGCTTTTCTGGAATGAATTATGTACAAAAGTGCCTGTGCATAAATTTCTGCATAACTTATGTGTATAAATGTGACACTGAAAACTCTTTCAAATTAAGTAGAGAATTAAGGTTACTTTAGTATAAATTCTGCAAAAGCTCTTATATTTTAGTCTTTACCACCAGCACATACATCTTTGAACAAATACATTTTCAGGCCACAAAATGGTCAGTAGCCTTACAGAGAAACTGTTAGCAGTATTTTTTTGCTGCAGAATGGTGTGAGAACTGTTATTAGGAGTTTATTTTGTCTGGGAGCCAGAATAATGGCTTGGCTGTAGACTAGAAGATACATGGTTAAAATCGTAGCAGGGTTAAGATTTTCTCTCTTCTCCAAGATATCCAGACTGGCTTTGAGGCCCACCCAGCCTCCTGTTTGGTGGTTGCTGGGGTTCTTTCCCAGTATCTGTGATCATCTCTACACACACACACACACACAAGTATATAAGTGGTTATGGTATCAATAAACTGGACATTATAATGTTCTTATTACTTAAATTACAAAATTAAGTCTGCAGAGGGCTTTTTTCATTAAAAAAACCTGTCATGCTGGTTGAAAAAACTGAAATTGGGAGAAGATGTAAATGGTGTATTATTCACTACTTAATCATTTTTACCCCATAAAATATATTGGTTATATATATTGCCTACTTTAGGTTATTTCCCTAAAGAGTATCAAACATTTGGTCTTTATAATAGATATACAGTACATTTTCCTTGATGTAGGAACTAAGTTTTAAATATTGTTTAAATAAACTTCAGAGTTCAAAGAGCTAAAGAACAGTTTCTCAATAGTCCAGATTTGTAAGTTAGTTTATGAGATGCAAAGATAAGGTTTCAGTTTTTCTGCAGTGTGGTGTGTCATCACTGAGTAACTGGTTTCCAGCGTTTCAAGATAACATAGTGGTCTAGTCAACCATTGAAGATGAGGCTAATCCATTGATTTGAAACATTAAAACAGCATCCTATCACAAAAAAAAAAAAACAGAAATCTCAGCCGCATTGCAGCAAAAACCTGAAGTTTGCAGATGTGAAGTTATGATAATTCTTGATGAGCACGGAAAGATTTTTTTGTCTGTCTGAAGGTGTTTTTCTGGACTCTTCTTGCAAGCATTGAGGAAAATAATGAGTACTTAAGGATTGCTGACCCCTTAGTAGAGATTTGAACTGACTTTCTCCCAACTAAGAATCAGCTCATAGTTAGTGTTTTAGTTCACTGTCCCAGCATCAATTGCATAACTTATAGTAAACTTCACATGTATTACACAAGAACGTCATGCAAGTAATTTTATGTTGTAACAGGTGTGCTCAAATGTGAACAAGTGTTATTGTGATGTGGGATGGAGTGGTCCAGATTGTTCCATGCAGATCGAAGTGACCTTGCCCCCTCAGCATACAACTACCAACTCAGCTAGTACCACACGGCCCACAAAAATGGAGAAAAAAGAAACCCCCTACGGTATGTAGTTTTGTGTGCATTCAGAAGTACATTTGAGTGTGGTAAAACTGTACAGTAACCTAAAAGAAAGTAAACTTATTTTACATTATTAACTAAGTCACTATGATCCTTCAAGGATGTGCATATGTGAACATAATAGTCCTTAAGTCATATATGCATGTCTGAAATCTAATAAGGAAGTGAATATCTTAAATGGGGATGAGTGTGATTGTATATTACATTAATATCCTTAAGAACATTAGCTTGTTGCTGGTATGAGGGAATGTTACTCATTAAAATATCACAAGGTATGTAGTGGCACTCAGGCTTGCAGCTAGAGAATCTCCAAAAATTACTTTTACAAATGTGGAAAAGACCTATCTAACTCTGTCAGCTTGTTAGTATGCTTGTGGCATTCTAATCTACTATTTCTTTGTTAGATTGGCTTTGGGAGTAATATCTCTATCTCTGCTCATTGAACGTGACATTTGTATGTGCATATTGATGTATGTAAATATGGCATGGGCTTATTAGAATGTCTGTTTTGCCAGTTAAATTACCAACAGATTAATAAATTTGGAGGAATTTATGTAACTTCTGACTGACAAGATCCCCATTGTGAAAGTGCAACTGTTGGTAGTGATGAAGACGTGATAACCACCAGTGTTTCAACAGGCCATGATCAGGCTCACTGTCAATGGGTACAGAAAATTGTGGTCTTTATATATTTTATTTTGTACTACCTTATAATAGTTCATATTAATTTCATTCATAATCTATTGATCTTTTAGACATGCCATTCAGTGTATGGTACATGACATTTTTACAGTGATAATTTTGAAATGAAGAACACTGGCTTTAAAATACATTTGTATAAATAAATCACACCTAAACATATACAAATAACCAACAAAATACACTTTAATATTCTGTGTTGTATTTTATTCACAATATTTTTACCAAAATGTTTTGGGAGGTATTCTGGCCGAAACATGTTGGTGAGAATGTGGTGAATAAAATACATCATAGAATATTAAAATGCATTTTGTTGGTTATTTATATATTTTTGGATCTGATTAATGCATGGATGATGGAACATTTTTTAAATATCGTACTCATTGTTGACACTTCACATTTTAATTGCAATTTTAAAAACGCCAATCATCGTCCCTTATTTCCCAGAAATGTGCGTCCCTGTCCTTACAAATATATTTTTATGGTTTTGTTTCTGGCTGCCTGCATTTTCCCACAACATGACTTTGAAATCTTGGAAGGTACTTCCAGTTTGAGGTTAGGTGCTTATGTGGATAAGTGGTACTGAAGTTGCTCGTGCTTGCCATGTTAATACAGCTGAATGCAGGAAGTTGAAATGTGGATTGTAATGGCTTCGTATAGCATCAGTTCATACAATATTGTGTGAAAATTTGTCAACTGATTTCAGAAGTTGAAAGGGGGGACATCTATACCAGAAAGAAAACTCATTTCCTCTAAAGAATCACCAAGTTCATTATCATCATCCTCAATGGCACTCCATCCATAAGAGAGCCTTAGCCTCTTCTAGATTGTTCACCATTCATCTCTGTCCTTAGTTTCTGTCCTCCAGTTTCTAACACCCACTTTACTCGTATCATTACTCAGTCAAGTAATGTGTTCCAGTTACTGTGACAAACAGTTTCATTGTTATCACAAAATTTTTTATAGCAAATGTAATTCTCTAGCTGGCAAGTCTCATGTTTGACTAGAAAGTGTCACTTTTGTATTATACCCATCTTAACCTTATGTCCCATTTAAAACACTAATTGAGTGTGTGTGTGTGTGTGTGTGTGTGTGTCTGTATTTTGTCTGGATATGTAATATTTCAATGAGAATTTTGGTATGTTAGATGGAGCAGGGCCCTATTTATTTTACCACATTTGCAGGAACAGAGTTAATTCTGATACCAGGATTACCCTGCTGCCTTTAACATATGCTGTAATGAATTTTGGTATGTGAAGTGTCCGTAAAAGAAGCTGCATGACTTGTATTCAGAACTCTGTTAACTTTATGAGGTTAAAGTTCTTGTGCGTCCTATACTTACAGTAGCTATTGTAAGTAGTGATATATTACTCCATTTGTGGGAGTGTAATTGTTCTTCCCATACCAGCAGGTAGGTTATTATTTGAAAGTTTGAAGTCAAGTTGGGTCATCTGATGTGCGTCATCCCTATTGTGTTAGTACAATAGTAAGGAGCTTGGTGTATTAATACTTACAGTCGAACACAACTATATTTGCCTCTAGTATTACAGGAGGATTATAACAACGACATGTTTCGGCCCTATATGTGGGCCA
>Ga0123352_10022050_pt1 | contig 10151 bp, 4 predicted proteins | sample TergutLab28metaG_FD_89700 | JGI IMG/M metagenome (GOLD analysis project Ga0123352, IMG submission 89700) | Labiotermes labralis P1 segment gut microbial communities from Petit-Saut dam, French Guiana - Lab288 P1 | ecosystem: Host-associated > Arthropoda: Insects > Digestive system > Gut ...
ATGTTCACATTGGCACGAACAATTTGTTACTTCCCTAATGTTCACATTGGCACGAACAATTTATTGCTTCCCTAATGTTCACATTGGCACGAACAATTTGTTACTTCCCTAATGTTCACATTGATTTTTGGATTTGGGTAAAATTCGTTACAAGAAATCTGCGCACACTTCTGTTACGCGCTGGTTTGTTTTGTGCGCATCGGCGCACGGATGGCCACACTTTTCTTGTTAACATAAATAAAATTTATTTACACTTTCACAGTAAGACGTGTGACATTTTGAAAGGAAAGAACGTCTTGGTAAAACGTCTGTCATTGTACAAATGATCATACGACAAATTTTTAAATAAGTTACATTTCATGTAATGAAAATCTGGGTGAAGAACAGGTACTTTGGCCAGTAAATCCACGACAGCCACAAAATTAAGATAAACCTGAAAAGTAACTTCCTTTCAGAAAATTTGCATTGCCAATTGTTCGGTTAAAATATGAGTCAAGGGGGGTCTGCGGTGCATTATGCAGGAGCTAGAGATTGCGCCATCTGTATGGTACACATGAGACTCCGACAGTGCGGTGCGTCACAGCTGTATATCACTCTGTCATAATACTGCAGTGTTCCACTGTTGAGTGTTCAAAATTGCAACATTTTGTACCTATACAGTGTAATGTCAAAGCTAAAATATGTTCAAGCTAATAATTCTGAGAACTATAAAATTCTGACTTTTCAGAATACAGGACTCGACATTACACCATTAGCAGCACAAAATTAATTCTGACTACTTACTGTCTTGTAACAGGCCCAGAGTCTCTTCCAAAGCGATTTATCCAGAGATTGTGACTGAGTACGTCCTCTTGCAAATTCCAGTATCTTCTCTTTCCTTTCAGCTATTTCAGTAGATGGTTTTTCTTCGTCCTCGTACTCCCGTCCCTTCCATCTTTCCATCAATAAAGATTTTTAGAAGGCAGTTCCTACGGTACGTGTGACCCATCCAGCTAACCCTCCTTCGTTATACCGCATGTAGGATTTTCCTGTCTGCTCTTCTATGTACGGATTGCTTAACATCTCCGTCATCAAAATGAAACATAACTTCATGATAACTCGCTGTGGCGCCTATGGTTGTGAGACGTAAGAAAATATTTTCCACTTCTCAAGACCTCAGTGAGTTACACAAAATCAAACGGCAGGTCTACGTTTTCCAAAATATGTCTGATGCTATACACTTACGAAAGGAAGTATATTTACCATTGCAGTACGAGTAGATTAGGGAAGAGCCATATTTGTAGCAAACCCTTATACTTAGGTACACTAGAGCAACGGTTACAGTACTCCATGGGAGACTTGGCAAATATCTCTGCTTGTTATGTGCGGTGGAAGGGGATAAATGTATGCCGCTCTGCGCACAGTACGTGTGTTGGCTAGGCTTGTTAGCGATAACGGAACCAATAATTAGTCTGGATTAAGTCGGTTGTGTACATAAGGATCAACAACTAGCAGCGGAACCAACTTATCACTGTCGACAACATTGAACTCCAAATATTCCAAGCCCCAATGCACAGTCTTCTTCTTCGTTTACTGAACATTACCCACAGAGCAAAATCTTCATTTGCATTTTTGTTAAAAATAAAATTTACTGATCGAATGAAATTTGTGGCAGCGAAAGGAATAATATAATGTTGTTGAAACAACATTAAAGTAACTGATTCTCGAATTAAAAACTCTCAGAAAAAGAAACCGCACTGGACATAAGCGGGTTCTACGCTACAAAAAGTAATAAACACGAAGGCTTTTGCTCGGTACGACAATACTGGACACTTCAGGTGACACATTTACGTTGTGCTTAGTCAAATAATAGCCTATATATACAAGCGACAGCCGAACACAACACAGTTTGTAAGTCTTCAGGTTACTAGTTTCAGCTGTTTAATTCAGGCATCATCAGAACTATTCATTAACAACAGCCATAAAAAAAAGACGTATAGTTGCATGCGGCATTGAGGTCTCCTTCTTTTACTACATACGTCATAAAACGTATCTTAAAATATAGAAAATTTGTGTAAAATATATGTGTTTAAAATAAATATTGGCATTAAAATTGTGAAGTTTTTTTTCTGTAGGTTCTTGAATTTATAGACTAGCTGCTATGATCTTCCAATGAGACGTGTTACGTTTTACACAAATTCATTTAACGTAAGTTTCATGAATTATACTGTAAGATAATGAGATCTCAATCCCACTTGCAAGTATGTTTTTGGTATTATTCTTTTCAATGAATAGGTCTGATGACAACTGAAATGCACAGCCTAAACTACTAACCTAAACATTTGTAAACTGTGTTGTGCAAGACGGTACTTTGAATGTGTGTGTGTGTGTGTGTGTGTGTATAATACTGGACACCCTGCTTCTGCAGAATGGAATATTTTATGATTGTTTTCCAGTCACACTTCAGAAGGTGAACCGGATTACAAAGTACGAAAAAAATTCGTAAGAAGATTATCCATAAAACATGCTTCCTTGTTTATTCCTTATGTGAAGATTGGATCAAGAAAAGCAATAAATGTGATTCAAGAATTTTCTGAAAAGCCGTTTAAGAAAAGAAAATAACATTCAAATAATTTTCCGGGAAATATTAATCAGAGAACCTAACAGAGCATCAACACAGACAGTATTACGAAATGAATGCTACTGACCAAAGAATACTGCGGCGAACCATTCAAGGGCTGAGAGAGGAAGTGAGTGGAACTCAATAGCAAAGAATGTAGTATGTAAATGTGAAGGTGTGATCCAAATTGGGAAACTTAGATGTAGATGGTACAAAGAGATTACGAGAGATGTGAAATAAATTTGGCGTTAGGACTGTGAACTAGATTCAGCTGGCACTGATTAAGCTTCAACGAGCAGAATCTTGTAAAAGAATTAAACCAAAAATTCCCTAAATTTCGGGGAATTTCCACGACCAACATAGCCACTTGCATGATACACTTCACGTGTTGGATAGCCCACAAAAATACTATTTATATCCAGAACTCTATTAATTTTATTACATCGCTACATTTATAATCTAACAAATAGTACAAATACCTGTCTTCAAACAAGAAGTCTTTTATTCCAGTATCAGACTATCTGCCCTTATAGCAGATAGCCAGTTAAGCTGTCCGTAAAAAAATTAAACTGCAATTTAAAACCAAAAACCTTACGTCGTACAAAAACGGGAACATTATGTAGATTCAGTAATTCCATGCACTACAAAGACTTTTCGAAATACGCCTAAAAATCATCAAGCAAGTCGTCATTCCTCCCTACAGATCATTCTAACTCAGGCCCCAGAATTTCTCTTCCGTCTTTGTAATATATTAGGTTAATTATGGGTTGGCAATTAATACTTTACGAGCGGCTTAAGGAATAAGCGACCTAACAACATAATTCTTCGGAGATAATATCAACGCCAGAACAGTAGGTCTACGCGTTCGTATCATAAATGGCAGCATCGTGAACAAAGCTTCTTCCTGGCTTCTTCCATGACCTCAGAGTCACTTACTGTATAACGTGCCAAATACTAGCCACACTGAACGCGGTGAACTAAGAGGTTACACGAGTCATCGGCTGTACTTCAAAACGTCGATGAAATTCATTCTGTTTGAGATAGCACCAAGTATGCTATTGCAGCAATGCTTTTAAAGAGTTGAAATTACGCCCCCGGTAGCAAGTCATGCTTATGGTTCATGACACGCATGTCTAATGGCAGTAACTGCCGGAGACAACGTCATTGTTCGAAAAGAAAGCGAGAGGTACTTGTATGTACATTTGTACTGCAGTCTTGACTCTGTTGCTAAGCTCTAGGTAGCAGCACTGCTATTTCTACAAAGCCATGGGCTAGTTAAATTTTCAACTTCATCAACCTCATGGTGTGCATATTCAGTGAAACTATGACTTCATATTACGCCGTATTAGCACAGGTATTTAATTAGAGTGGGTCAAATCAGGAATTACATCTGTATAAAAGCAGTTCCTTTACAGGCCTGGACAGGCCCAGAGGGTTCCAGGAAGTTAAGGTTCCCAGATTTCGTGACAACGGCACAGAATGGTGGTAGGTTGTCAGCCTTACGCACCGGCCGCCTTTAACCCCAGGAAATACTCCTGGTACTCATTTCTGTTAGAAGCTGAGTCGACCTCAGGGTCATAGTTTACATCAGAATACCATAGCTAAATGTGAAAATTGAGAAAATTTTCACATTGTGAATTTAACGGAACTGACACTGTAGAGTGGTAAATATTAAAGCACACAGTCGATATTAAATCTTGTGTTTGATTTAGTGGAACACGCACCTGATAAGTTTAAAAAAATGTTTCAATAAATGTATGCAGAGGAAACATTGCAATAAAGGCTCTCGTTTGGTACAGCAGTAAAATGTGGTTACTTTCTCCTTGAATAGAGGAGAGAATCATAGGTTTCGTGTTCATATTCCAAAAACGTGAACACATTATCTCCATTTAGTACCGTGCTCAGTCTCTTAGTAATGTTTACCCGTTCGGAACTTCCTTTCTGTGATGCTGCTTTACCAGTTAGTTTCGGTATCGGAGAATGGGGATTGTTCGTGAATGACCACAAACTCAGCATGACACAGCGCCAGTATTCGCTCCGTAGGTTGTGGTGAAGTACAAGTATTTTATTCAATATACATCTGCCTGATTTCTGCGTACTGCTTAATATGCTAACCTGAGAATGGAGGCAGCAGTATCCGAAACGTCGGTAATTATCTACCATAACGCATGGCGTCACACTTCATAATTTAGCAGTAATCGAAAAATAAACTGGTTATAATTTTAATTGAAAACTGTAAATTATTATTATAAAATACGATCAAACTACTGTTCAGAGCGGTAATAATAACAAAACAAAGTTCAGCCTCGGCTGGTACGTCTGAGAAGACATATGTCACTATTGCAGAATGTGTGTACAATTCTGGAGCCGAGGTGTTAAGCCTTTACCACAACGCGGCAACCCAACCTGCAGCTGTGTGCTGCGGGTTGCGGCAATATGAAACAATCGCTTTATAGTGCTGGTAGCGGTTTTTTGTTACTTGTAGCTGGGTCGTATTCTGTGTACCTTTGTGTTAACGCTGCTCCAGGTATTCACGACACGGTCTTCTTTCCAGAAAAAAAAACAGCCAAATTAATTTTAAACACAGCCTCCCTCTCAAACGACAATTTTGAGTTATTACGCTGTGCACGATTACGATAACAATGAGGTACATGAACCTAGCTCAGTTACCCTGAAGATGGAAACAGCATATTCCACCGAAAGGTTGGAGCAGACGTAATATCCTACACAGTATAATGACTCAGAAAACTATCGTTTGAACACCCGTTGTGACAGCCCGTAAAATTATATTAAAAGTATATCTCATGTTGTGCCCACTTAGGGACAAACATTCTGACGAACCACGAGACTAAGCAAGTAATCTCAAGCGGTAACACTTCGGACACGTATCTTGTAGGTGTCAGTTCATATCAGGCCCAATTACCAAATTTCCTCCGCTTACAGAAAGTTTTCCGATAGAAATTCCAGTGGTCCAGGATAGCTTCCTTTCATATCCCTTCTAATACATATTCATTAATTGTCATGACATTCAACGCTATGGGATGTGGGATAACAGACAGTTCCTTACAAGGCATAAAGAAGTAAGAAATAATGTGTGGGGAAGAGTGCTAAAGTCATTAAAATGAAGACAAAGGATTCTCAACTCATTTTATGAGTTACTCTTTATCTCTGTGAAATGTATACAATAAAAATAATTTACTACGGAAAGAATGGTTAGACCTTCCAACATACGTAAAATGGCGGAAGGTTCGTTTATCAATCATGGAGTAACTAATGACTTAACAAATGTGGAGAAGGGCCCTCTTTGGAAGAAGTGGAGAAATGTCCCACATTTTACGAAACACACAGGTTCATTACCGTGCTCATATCAGCCCGATAACCCTAAAAATATTACTGGTATTTTTTTACAGTCCTAACTTTTGTTGTTGCGACTTGTGTTGACACTTTGGAGGAAATACATAGTCATACAAATTTAATACGAACCTAAATTGACTATCACTCAATTACAAATTTAGTTTTAGAAATTTATCTACAATTTTTTTATCTGGGATATTACGACGAACCGATTTGTATGTAATTATGAAAACAGTTTGTGAAGAAGACAGTATACTGGTTTTAAATCTTCGTATTGTAAATTCTGAAACAAATTCCTTCTATTGTTTTATTTTCTTTACGCATCTCGGTCTATTTACGGTTCACCTGTACCAATAGCAATACAGAAACTTTCTGTTTTGGTGTCACGACTGAAAAATCAAAACTGAATTCATTAAAAAAAGCACAGCCCAATGTGTGTTGTTGTCTTAAATATGCTGTTCTGTACATAAAGTGCAGATAACTTGATGATGTTTTATGCTACTAAATTTAATTTGTCCGGACGCAATTTTTAATTAGTTATCTCAGACAAACTGAAAGCTAATGAAAATTTTCGCACAGTACCCATGTTGTTCTTCTACATTCTACAATAATATCTTCATAAACGTTTTACCACGAACTCTCTCCATGCACAACGACATGAATCTGTCTTACTTCTGGCTAATGTCGACCGCACATCGAAATATCACGCGTGTAATATAACTATATATTGTTAAGGAATGTAGGAACTCAAAAAGTACGGCACCAGATGTAATGTTGACACCAACTGCTGCGAAATTCGGTAACTTCAAAAGTTTAATGGACACACAAACACACACCCACACACACACACACACACCTACACAACCCACACCCACACACACACACACGCACCACACACACACAACCACACACACGCGTACACACACAACCACACGCGCACACACCCCCCCAACACACACACCCACACACGCACACATCCACACGCGCACACACCCACGCACCCACACACACCCACACACACACACACACACACACACACACACACAGACTGCCAGTTAATCGCCTAACTCCAGGTTCATTAACTACAAAAGGGAATTAGGAGAAACCTTAAAATGCGAGATACATTTTGCCAACAAATATAGTTGCCGGCTTATTTCTACTAGCGTGTGCTGTATAGCTCACCTCATTATGAGTAGGATTACGTAACAGTGTGTGAATGTCAGCGAGGTACACTTTTACGGATATCATGGAATTTTACGACAAATTCTGTATTTAATTACTGTCTAAAATAATATTATATTTATATTTCCAGTTGGCCTTAGTCCGACTGCTACTGTCCTTTAACAGGACAAAATTTAGGGTTGTTACCGGCCTCCTTATTGGACATAACACCTTGACAAGACATCTGTACATAATGGAGCTGATCTACAGTCCCCTGTGAAGGAGGTGTAGGGCAGAAAAATAAACCTCAGCCCATGTATTTTTTTGTAAATGTGAAGCCGTGGCTTCATTCAGACGCACCTCTTTGGGTTCTTTTTTCTTGGATCCAGACGATATTAGAAATCTAGTCTAAGTCTGGGGGGGGAGGGGAGGCAATCTGGAACTTTACTAAAGCAACAGGGCTCCCGTGACTTGGACATCAGATTACGGGGAAAAAAGAGCCTGTAAAAAAGACCTATGTGCATCGGGACGATAAGGACTCGAACCAATTTACTTTTCTATTCTATTCTATTCTATTCCAGCAAATAAAGCGTTAATTTCTAATGTTGACCTAAACTTCTACCAATAACTCTGCAACTTTACATGTCGCTCAAGCACATGACTTGTTACATATTGAAAACAAATCTTAAATCTCGTAAAATAATTCGAACCACTCACGTTATGGAAGATGAAATACGTGATAGTGCGTGACAGAAATGAAAAAATGTTTATGTTAACAAAGAATAAACTGACTGCCAGTACACACGACCTAGGAAAAGGAAACTACATTACAATAATATTTTATAAAGCTAAAAAAATATCAGATGATAGAATAATGGAAGGGGAAGGGCAGAAACTTTTCCCCTTGACTTAGTACTGGACAATCCCATGGAATCGAAGACACAGACACTTCATCTCAGGCCAAAGCAAGACTGAGAGTGTCACTAATCCCGTGAGTAAAAGAAACTGTTGTCGTGAAGTTACAAACGATATCAACACAAAAAGTCAATAAAATTTTCTAATCTTAAAAATTTTAATGATACACAATGAATTGTACTTTCAGGTGTGCATGATAGACTTCAGTTAACTCAAAGTTTTAATAAATATTACAAGAACTTCTTTTAATGACACAGAATATTTGAAAGCAGATGTATATTACAGCATAAGAAAAACTGTTAATATATATTACTAAATTCAGTAAACTGATACTCTTATCCAAGATAAACACTAACTAATCTATAAATATTACTTAAATTAAACAGACAATAGCCTACGTTTATATTAAATGTACTACTGTCACCTATAATAAGAATTGCAGATAATACAGCGCCCTGATATGTCCCGTAAACTAACAACCCAATCCATACAAGGGTGCAGGGGAGTATACACTCTTACGATATGTGCATAACATTCAGCATTTGGGTCTTCATTAACAGCACGAGGGAAGTGTAATTAAATTACAAACTTGCAACCTGCATTAAGAATTGTCATTTCAAGACCAAAAAATATTTAACACATTTGGATAAATAGTGGTTAGACAGTGAATAGGAAATTTTCAAACCACTAAATATTTCCGCTTAATGAGACTGTAGAGCTGTATTTCAGCGGTGAACGAATTCAAAATCCAGTCTTTGAATCCCATAAACTGTGCACAATGGCACTGTACTGGGCGCGGCAGGACTTGGTATTCAAGAAGACAACTGGTCGCTGTCTGAGCCTTCTGTATTCTAGAACCCTTCACTAATTAAGCTGAAGCGGATAGGAAATTGCCATCCTCTGTCACTATGCCGGGTGCATAATTTATAAGGATAAAGAATTCGTTGACTTAACAATGAAGAAGACATGGCCCGATGGACTAGTGGAAGAGGTCGGGATTTCTGCTTTAGAAGCGACAACGAGAATCAACTGTGTGGAGTCCTATACGAGCACAGCATTTGCAATTCCTTTTATACAGAGGAGTAATTATAGCAGTTGGTGACATAACAGAAAACACAGACCCCTTCTGAATGTTACGTTGCTGGTAGGTACATAAGAGTTGTGTCAACAGGTGAAATTCCTGAACTGTAACAACGCAGATAAACGCGCCGGATGACTACGACAGGCACATAATGAGAAGCAGTAAGAGCTGCATAGGCGTGGCTGCAGGAAATTTACACCACACTGTATCCTGAAAATATCAACCCATTTTCCTACATTACATGGGAAAGAAATCAGGCATAAATAACACGTTCAGTACGTTCAGTAAAAACGCTGTACACGTGTGCACAATTACCTCCTCCCCCGTCCCGCCAACATTCAATCTGGCTTTCTTGCGGCGTGCACGTAATAGACGTCTACTTGATGTTTTTAAGAGCACGTTAGTAGCAAATGAGACTAAGAGTTTAATATACCGCAGTCTTCACCAGATTCATTTAGCTGAATTAGAGGATTAACTGAAAATTATAGTCCACAGTTAAACACAATAAGTAAAAGACAGCGCTCTATGTAACACCACACCATAATAAGCTACAGTCAGCCCTCTATAAAACACCACACCACAATAAGCTACGGTCAACACTCCATACAACACCACACCGCAATAAGCTACAGTAAGCCCTCTATATAACACCACACCACAATAAGCTACGGTCAACCTTCTATATAACACCACACCGCAATAAGCTTCAGTCAGCCCTCTATATAACACCATACCACATTTAGCTACGGTCGACCCTCTATATAACACCACACCACAATAAGCTACAGTCAACCCTCTATATAACACCACACCACAATAATCTACAGTCAACCCTCTATATAACACCACACCACAATAAGCTACAGTCAGCCCTCTATATAAAACCACACGACATTAAGCTACGCTCAACTCTCTATGTAACACCACACCACAATAAGCTACAGTCAGCCCTCTATACAGCCCTGTATAACACCACACCACAATAAGCTACAGTCAGCCCTCTATACAGCCCTGTATAACACCACACCACAATAAGCTACA
>Ga0123352_10022051_pt1 | contig 10151 bp, 6 predicted proteins | sample TergutLab28metaG_FD_89700 | JGI IMG/M metagenome (GOLD analysis project Ga0123352, IMG submission 89700) | Labiotermes labralis P1 segment gut microbial communities from Petit-Saut dam, French Guiana - Lab288 P1 | ecosystem: Host-associated > Arthropoda: Insects > Digestive system > Gut ...
AAGTATGTCCAAACACGCGAGTTTGTTTTTTTTTCTCCTACCCCCCCCCCCCCCCCCCGTACAGCTGGCAGTAAACCTGTGCTTTGAGACCTCGTAAACCAATAAATTCCATGTGTGAAGGTAAATTTACTCATAGGCATAAGAACGACGCCATGAATACTCACATGGTAAGTGGTTATAAGCTCCAGACATTCCTCTTCTTGGCATTACGTGGAGTAAGTATTCAAGCTCTGATTGCCTTACTCCCAGGAAAATAAACTCTTGCGTTTTTGTATAGGAGACTATCTGCACAGCAGACAAGGTGTGGACTTCATGACCAGACGAATCTCCGACCTTGACGGAAAATCAGCCCTGCTCATGAGGCCCCCAAGGATATATTTAATTTCAAATGACTCAGTTGCAGACAGTGGCGCAGAACTACGTTAAAACGCGTGCACTAAAACAGGTTGTAAATATCTTTAGTACTTACTGAATTTACAAAAGTTGCTCGAAATGAGATCTAGTGTAACCGAACTACAAAACACCGCGTGCAGCTGACTCGTATCAGCATTCACATATCTAAACCTGAACATTACCCTTAATACGAGAGATTGTTGTCTGCTAACCAAATTTTGGGGCACCATATATATATATATATATATATATATATATATAGGCTTATTGAATATCTGTAGTAGTTTCAAAATAAACCACGTGTCTGAAGACAGACTACCTACTGACACATCCTGTACTTCATAATTAAATACCTTGCGTCACCATGAACGAAAACGTAGTAGAGAAAACTGCCTACGGTACTTAATGCTGAAAATCTCTTTTAATACGGGTTATAAAGACTCAATTTCGAGGCGTGTCCTGAATATTAAACAGCGACACTTAATGTGCTTCCTTTATAAGCGTAAGAGACTTCATAATACGTCATCAACAAAGCCAACCACTACGATTAGGTCTAAACAGGCCGGTAATTCTCAATATCATGGCATCCTCAACTTCTCAAACTACCCTTGCAAGCAGTGACACTCAATACACAACCCGTCTTTTCCTGCCCCGCGAACGTTCAGTGAAATCTTCGATTCCCATTTTATTTCCAACTATAATTATTACTTGCTTTTCGTCAATACAACTATCATTCGCCGTGTTGCCCAAAAAATCTATTATTTGTTTTCTGATACTTAATGTATATAACGGGCCATCTTCTCTAAAGATTATTAATATCTTACCAGTTGAACCCACCTAGTGGGCTCTTCTTTTAAGACAGGAAAAGCAGAACCATGTAGAATGTTGTTCGAAAAAAGCTGTTATAATCAACAAAAGAACTTATTGCGATTTTTTTAACGCAATCGCCAGTTCTGGAGCATCGTATCTTGGTAACGTTATCAATATGTTGAAGATAAACACAGACACGAAGACTGACTCACCTCATCTCTCGCTTTTCGTGGGTTCGTATTTCGCGGTGTCGCTAATTCACGGGGTCGCCCCCAGAATGAAAATAAAAGTCCCTGAAATGTCGATAAAAGTCTCTAAGTTTCTAGAAGCTCCGTAATTTTCCAGGATTTTACAAAAAAAAAAAAGAAGAAAGAAAGTGCCTCCCCATCACAATTTCTGTGTCAAGAAAAGAACCTCCGACCAGTAAGTGTGAAACAGTGGCAAAATAAACGTTAGAAGCGCGTAAAAATGTAATTTAAAATGCTTTTCAATTTTTATCTCCATTATTTTGAGGTTAAATAACTAAAATCGGCATAAGCGCAAAAAGGAACACCAAAAAAAACACTGTTATAAAGCTAAACACTAAAAGAATACTAAAACATTTTTTGGACGGCGATCAATTGTTAGCGGATTTTTCGCTTTTCGCGAGAGGTGTCTTGGAATATACACCTCGCAATAAGCGAGGGATAAATGCACACAATTATTCTCTCGAGGCTGCCTGGCCTGCTGTAACCTCAATATATCCCAATCCATTCTTCAGTAAAAATAATTACCTATCCCGCCCTTAACCACACGCATTTGTTAATTGGCCGCTTGCAGCCTTCCATACCGCAAACAGCGGAGGAGGCTCTCAGCACGTTCATACTAATTGTTATAGATAGCAAAGCGGTGGATGCACTCACGGCGTAGTAATCATTAGCTGCATACTGTATGGCTATTGGGAACGCAGTTACTTCTATTCAGCGGTTTACCTTGTGTGAACACTGAGATATCAGATTACACGCTCGCACAGGTTCGTGCCTACAGCAGAACTCATTCCAAACAGCTTTATTATCTGCGACGGAATTGGGGCTGTATCGAATTCACTGATAGGTGCTTTTAAAGACGTATTCATTACTGTTTCATCTTGCACGCGAAATTTTAAAGTAAAAAAAAAAACAATGACAAAACGTAACCAGATTTACCCGAAACATTCGTAGGACTCCTATAAATTTCGGTATAATTCTGCTTCGGTCAGTTTTGTGTAAATTTTTGAACTGGAGCTGTTAAAACTTTAGAAGTGAGAATGCAATATTAGAATGTAAATAACTTTTTACCCTTTCTTACCCTTTTGGACGTGTGTACACTTGCACGTAACAACGACGCAAAAGAACATTCTAAACACAGAGCACGTGTCCACACGGCAATATTATTACCAAGCAGGTCTGCCTCTGCACCCCAGCCCGTCAAGGGATGTGCTGGTTACTGTAGGTTCTGTAGCCCATCGGCGAGACGGGAGACACAGAAGTGATCAGACATAAAGTTCATCTGAAGGTATAAAAGGAATTTTAAGAACAGAAAGTAGAAGTTTTGTGGTCGAATAACCTTGGGTCGATACTCCGTCCGATAGTAGTATAACCATCCGAGACTACTTCTATGTTACAGGTATGCGCTCTTCTGGGATACTACGCAGCGTACAGTGGTAATTCCGTATCGGCGTTTCGGGACAACCGATCGGTCCCATCTTCATGAGTCAAAAATTTCAACGGGAATCATGGCAGCAGCCTGAAATTGCGCAATTCTATATTTCATTCCATACTTCAGAAGTTCCAGAGCGGTCCATATCGTAGTCCGTACAGAGACTAACCTGCGCAATGAACGATTCGGGGTAGGAATTCTGGCAGGGGAAAGAAATTGTTCTCGCCTCCAAAACGTTAACACCGGTTCTGGGGCCAACACAACCTCATATTCAACGGGCTACGTGGTCCCTTACCGAGGGTAGGTCTAATGCAGCCGAGGCATGAAGTTAACCCCGTCACCTCCACCAAGTACTGAGGTCAAGGAGAAGTGGAACTGTTAACGGTGCACACCTCATACGCGATCATGTCGTGGAAAGAGACAACTTGTACCAAGCAGCTCATTCGTTCAGAACCTTTCGCGAACGACTGAACGGGAGAGAAGTGAAACAGAATTAAAGGTTTAATTTTCGTCCTTTCTCCCTAGGGACAATTTTACGGCTTAAAACCCCGAGGAATCAGGGTACAGGATAAGCTCGAGCAGAAACGAAAATTAGAAATGTCGCCTCGACTTTTATTTCAAGCAACTGTTCACCACTTGGGAGAGAAACCCCGCAATCCGGCCCCCCCCCCAAAACCACTCAGACTGTATGTGCTTTTGTGAGAATAAAGTTAAATGGGCTTGAGAGGAATAGCTATACGACGGTTTCCAAGCGATTCCATTCAGAACGGGCAATGTGTGTATAATCTAACATTGAAACGCGTTCGTGTAACCAGCGATGCCGTGGAAAACCAATACGTATTAAATATTCTGAGTGTATGTTTATAGCCTCCAGCATTAAAAGTGCATGCGCCGTATTATATTGTCACTTGTGGCCTGTCCGGCTTCATAACGTTTCCCTTCCCACATTATCTCATAAATGACACGATTTTAGGGAAAAAAACTTACGAACATATATTGCCATACTAATTGTATATCACACAACGGGGATGACGCACATAAAGATTGTAATGTGATTTTCACAACACTTCATGCCTTAAAAGAAGAATTCAGTGAGATAATATAGCAAAATATACATAGATCTACATGTAAAGTACGCGAATATCAAATTTCATGAAAATCCGTCAACTGGGAGACGACTTGTTCTATGCAGACGAACAGATAGTGGACGGAGAGAGAGAGGGAGAGATAAACACAAAGACAGACGTGACGAAGCTAATTGTCGCTTTTCACAATTCTACAAAAGCCCCTAAAAACTGGCATTCCTCTTTGTCAGTTACAAACGTGGTCATATTGCGGCTCTCGTGCACTTTCTGCCTACCGATGTATCTTTATTATCATGCATAGAGAGGTGCGAAGTTTTGTTAACTATATTTAACCGCCACTGATACGAGAGTTACAATGATTTTGAACAATTAAAGAAACAAAAATCTAATGTCACCGTAAGGCCACTGTACTTCATAATCTAAAGTCACCGTAAGGTCACTGTACTTCAAAATCTAAAGTCACCGTAAGGTCACTGCACTTCATAATCTAAAGTCGCCGTAAGGTCACTGTAATTCATAATGTAAAGTCACCGTAAGTTCACTGTACTTCATAATCTAAAGCCACCGTAAGGCCACTGTACTTCAAAATCTAAAATTACGGTAAGGCCACTGTACTTTAAAATGTAAAAGTCACCGTAAGGTCACTGCACTTCATAATCTAAAGTCACCGTAAGGACACTGTACTTCAAAATCTAAAGTCACCGTAAGGTCACTGCACTTCATAATCTAAAGTCACCGTAAGGTCACTGTACTTCATAATCTAAAGTCACCGTAAGGTCACTGTACTTCATAATCTAAAGCCACCGTTAACGTCATTGTACTCCAAAATCTAAAGTCACCGTAAGGTCACTGGACTTCATAATCTAAAGCCACCGAAAGGCCACTGTACTTCATAATCTAGTCACCGTAAGGTCACTGTACTTCATAATCTAAAGTCAACGTAAGGTCACTGTACTTCATAATCTAAAGTCACCGTAAGGTCACTGTACTTCATAATCTAAAGTCACAGTAAGGCAAATTTTCTTCATAATCTAGTCGCTGCAAGGCCACTGTACTTCATCATCTTTAAGGGTATTACTATTGACGATATAGTATTCCGCTCTCTACAATGATACAGTTTCTAAATGTGGGTTCAGACTGCCCTACATCCTAATAACCACCCCACTGTAGCTGCCGCATCTGTTACGAAATTAAAAATTCTCATTGATTTACTTTCTGAGTTCACCTGAGCAATGTACCATGCAACGACAGTGTCTCAATTACCTGAGACGGTTCTCAGGCTACAAATAAAGTTATAAAATGTAAATCAATGTATAGCTGAGGGAGCAGCATAAGTAAGCAGTAAACCAACACCAGTGCGAACACGTGCAATCTATAACTCTCGTAAGGTCTGTCTTCTGGGACACAACACCATGTAGACTGCATGTATATATATGGAAATGTGGGAAAATACTGCAGTAATAAAAATTTCAAGGCAACCAACCCCAATAGAGATTATAATGGATGAAAAACAACAAAAGACCGTTGGGTATTTCAACCAAGAAGGTTTACACGTTAATTCAAATCCAGGATTGATTTGGCAAGAAAAGACTCAGCAAGAAGACCCTTTTCACCATCAAATTGAGTATAAACTGAAGTAAGAAACTAGTGTCATTCTACATTTGGAACATGGCTATGTATTTAGCTGAATGTTGGACATTCAGTAAACAGATGAGAAATACCTTGAGAGTTTTGAAATGTGGTGCTGAAGAAGGATGGAGTAGATCAGTTTGACCGGTCGCATGAAGAACGAAGTTGTACACAGAGTCAAGGTAGAAGGCAAAATTCTATGTACAATAAAAAGAAGTAAGGTTAAATGGATTGGGCACATCTTGCGTAGGAACTGCCTTCTTAAACCTGTTATTGAAGAAAAGATAGAAGGAAAAATAGAAGGGACAGTAACACGAGGAAGAAGACGTAAGCAGCTACAGGATTACCTTAAGGAAATGCTACGATAAAGGAAGTTAAAAGAGGAAGCACTAGATCACACTCTGTGGAGAAATCGCTTTGGAAGAGGCTTTAGACCTGTCGTAAGAGAGACTCTTCGTGTGTGTTTGTGTTTGTGTTTGTCTACACACTAGTATTATGAAGCTGTTTCAACTTGAAGTCCCGAAACTGCATTTGATTATCTGTGGCAGACAAACACCTACTCGAAAATATACTGTTTGGGATTTTGTATTCTACAGGGATGAAGTCGCAACTATGATAAAAGTAGCCGTTGTGAGACCCGCGAAATACATAAATAAGGAACGTGACTCCGTGGCTCGTAATTTAGCAACAACGAGTATGACACCAGTATTGCCCCTTACACTTACAGCAATGTACTGTGTACAGTCACACCGCCAGCGCTACAGGCATCCGTTTCTGTTAAACACATCATGCCTGTAGGCTACAGCTGATAGCTTTCCATGTCAATTATCCCGCATAAATGTTACGCTGCATTTTGAAGAGGGAGAGCTTTATTTCGGTGCTCTTGTATAGACTGCCTGCTTGGAATAACATTTAGGAACGGGGGAAAGTTTGCTTTTTTTGTAAAAACTTTTGAATATCAGTAACTTTTAAGCAGTTTTGAATCCAGTACGCGTATTATTGGAGCTCTAAATTTGGAAGATTATCCTTTTCTGTGTGCGGGCGGTGTCCCTTGTTCCTTAGTTAACAGCAGATATCAGCTGCATACGAATTCATAACGGAACGGAAGGAAGAGTTCAAACGTATTTCAAAGCATGTTCCGGTATTCCTTCAGAGTAGGAGGAATGTCACGCAGCAAAGACTGACCTCGAGAACCTAAGGCTGTATGTTCCGAGTTCGAAGTAGGAGTGTTATCAATTCGAAGACTACGAACTAGGCTGTGTAAAGAATATGTGTGTGTGTGTGTTAGCATCAGTACACATAATTAGGACTGCAGACCTGAAAGTATGACTTTCATGATGTGAAATATAACGTTGAAACTGAAGGCACAGAAAGTGAAGATACGAAGTAGCGCCCATGAATATGTCAGTTCAGATGTGCCAGGGTGTTGTAGTCAAATTCTCTGCATAACAATTTCGGCCCAAAGGCGGAGCCAAGCAGCCAGGAGCACGTCGAAACTGGGCGAAGAACCCAACAAGAAGTGGGATATCTTGAAGAGATAGAGTGGACATGGAGAAAACAGTCTTTAGTTGGTCACGAAGCATACAGTCATGACAGATTTTGACGTTTGTGAGACCGTGCATCATTAGAACAACGATATAAGCAACCAACAAGATGCAACAATTTCCACTTATTGATCTATTTGAATTTGCTCTACATGTTTCGGGCTGGAACTCGCCCATCCTCAGGAGCACTTTTGGACTGTATATACAGTCCAAAAGTGCTCTTAAGGATGGGCGAGTTTATCGCCCGAAACATGTAGAGCAAATTCAAATAGATCAATAAGTGGAAAATGTTGCATCTTGTTGGTTGCTTATATCGTTGTTCTAATCCAGAGGCTGCAGCTACAGTTTTGCTTCCTCAAACGTGACCAAATAATGACTACGTCCTTATTTGGTTACGTTTGAAGAAGCTTGCTCCCCAGATAGTATGATCTGTACCAGAGGCTGCAACTACAGTTTTATGTACTCCTGATGATGGGCGCGATGGACGCCCGAAACATGTAATGTAATTTAGCAGTAAATAAATATCTGCATACTGTTGCATCTCGTTGGAATTCTTCAACCTAGAATTATGATGCACGGAACTACAAATATAAAAGATATGAAACCATGATTCCATTAAGGCTAATACTAAACTACACAGAAAAAAAACTACCTTTCACAACATTTACAGCATCAAAAGTGTAAATAACGTTTACCGTCCATATATAAGAAATGCGTATCTGATTTGCTACAAATGCCTTTAGTTCAGTTGCTGGTGTTCGTGTTCACATTGTGCCCTTCCGTTCCGCTTTCGCTAGAACGTTTAGAAAAAGCCGTTAAGACAACGAGAGCTAAAAAGTATGTATAAATAAACAAAAGAAAAAGAATTAGACCAAAATATCTGGCTAATTGCCTGGCATAAACGAAGTTATTTTCGTATGAATAGCTGCCAGACATCGTTATACAGAAAAGAGTCTTTATATTTCTAGTGAAACATGCAATATTGATGCACACGAAATACGTATACTCCTATACTCGTATATTTTTTAATCTAGAGATCGGCGCAACAAACTGAAATTATTCTTCCTTTGTTGACAGCCTAACTTTCTTCGATTTGCTCTTTCAAGAAACTGATTTACATAATAAAACAAAACTTGATATAGCCAGATTTGGTAGATGGCAGGAATTTTTTCTCAATTTACTATCTAATGATACGCACAGAAAAAAAAATCTACACTTCACAAAAATTCAAATTGTTGTGGACACATCGACATATTTGAATGTATAATTGATTTTTCAAGGCTTAAAGAGAATAATCTGATTTCTGATTTGTTAATAAAGCAAAATATTAGTAAGAAAATTCCTTCCTGAGGCGCTAAAATTAATTGTATCATGTAGAAAAGATTTTCGATAAATGACAGCAAGCCAAGCGAGGGTATATTCTAAAAAGAATAAATAAAAAAATGTAAAAAACTTAATGTTGCTTGAGGTGAAGGTTATTATTAACATTCTAGGCAGCAAAGTTTTAATGGCATTCCACTTTAAAATCAAGCTACTAATTCTGATTAAATTCACTGCAATTAGCGACATACAGAGTACAAATAATAATGTTTAATAACGTATTAATACATTCCGATTGAACAAAATGAAAATAGAGAACATGTAACGAAAATGTCCTGGACACCCCTTCAGTTAAAGTTTTGTCTTTGAAACCAGTAAAGGACATTCGATTATATTAAACTGCATGGCTTCATTTCGGCTTCTATTCCCAAGCACAAAAAATGTTTGTGTGAAGTTGACTTTTGAGCATAGCTTTGAACGGTGCTGAAACTTGAACACTTCGGAAGGTAGGTCTGAAATACGTGGAAAGATAGATTTGAAATGTAGTGCTGGATAAAGATGGATAATATCATTTGGACCGGTCGCATGAGAAATGAAAAATTACAGAGGTTCAAGAAGGACAGGAATATCCTACATACGATAAACAGAAGGAAGGCTAACTGGGTTGGTCATATATCGCGTGGGCAATGCCTCCTAAAACACGGTATTAAAGAAAATATAGAGGGAAAGATAGGCGGGATGGAAAGACGAGAAATAAGAAGTAAGCAGCTACTGGATGACATTACGGATTAGAGAGGGTACTGTAAATTGAAAGAGGAAGTAATAGATGGCACGCTGTGGAGAACTCGCTTTGGAAGAGGTTATGGACCTTTCCAAAGACAATCTACAGATTGAAAATAACAGAAACAACTTCTAGACTAAATTTTATATATTCGTGGTTCCGTACATCATAATTCTAGGTTGAAGAAATCCAACAGGATGCAACAGTATGCAGATATTTATTTACTGCTAAATTACTCTACATGTTTCGGGCATCCATCGCGCCCATCATCAGAAGTACATAAAACTGTAGTTGCAGCCTCTGGTACAGATCATACAGATAGTATGATCTGTACCAGAGGCTGCAACTACAGTTTTATGTACTCCTGATGATGGGCGCGATGGATGCCCGAAACATGTAGAGTAATTTAGCAGTAAATAAATATCTGCACAGTGTTGCATCTCGTTGGATCTCTTCATCCTACTTCTAGACTAGATATGTTATGAACGTTTCAGACTGTTAGGTTAATAAGAGGGGACGTGTACTGCAGAAAGCCTGCTGTTTGTAGGCACATCCCTGGTAAAATGTACTGGCGAATCAAAAAATTATATATATATATATATATATAGCGATAAATTTAAACAAAATGCTCCTTTCGTAATACACGTACCGTGTTACTCAATTATTATACCAACTACTGCACATATATAAAATTTATAAAATTTACACATTAAAACATTAAAAACTCCCCGACATATTTCGGTCCTAGGACCATCATCAGGGAGCCATATCGTCCTTGCTAAAGCCACACTATAAAAAGTCAGCATGCTGCCACAATACCCAACCGGTACAGCGAAATTAATGTGACTTTTTATAGTGTGACTTTAGCAAGGACGAAATGGCTCCCTGATGATGGTCCTAGGACCGAAACAT
>Ga0123352_10022052_pt1 | contig 10151 bp, 3 predicted proteins | sample TergutLab28metaG_FD_89700 | JGI IMG/M metagenome (GOLD analysis project Ga0123352, IMG submission 89700) | Labiotermes labralis P1 segment gut microbial communities from Petit-Saut dam, French Guiana - Lab288 P1 | ecosystem: Host-associated > Arthropoda: Insects > Digestive system > Gut ...
GATATGTGCGTGTGTGTGTGTGTGTGAATGTATATATCTGTGTATGGTTGTATGTATGTGGCATGTATGTGTGTATGTACTTGAATTGTGTATGCATAGGGCTTTGTATGTATGCATGCATAGATATGTGCGTGTGTGTGTGTGTGTGTATCTGTGTATGGAAGTATGTATGTAGCATGTATGTGTATATGTACTTGAGTTATGTATGTATAGGTGTTTGTATGTATGCATGCATAAATATGTGCGTGCGTGCGAGTGTGTGTCAGAATCTGACTCAACAAACGACTGTACCAAGTGTTACTATGTCATACGCCGGTACATTGTCCTACAGCTGGGCGGCTGACATTTCTATCAGTTCAGAAAACGCAACACGGTTGCACCATGAGCTGCAGAATGGTGATCCTACTGAACATCTGGACATGAGAAGATGTGGACACCGTTTTCCGATTCCTTAGGGCATAAGAAGGAACCCATTAACGTCCACAGACACATCTTGACCGTGTAAGTTGCAGATGTGGTATGCGGCCAGAAGTGAGGCAGTACTACTTTCCCTTTGCAGATGGTGGGATTAGTTTCATGGTCGAAGATGGAAGTGACCCTCCATCGACATAAAATCCCACCCACCGTACTGCCCCGACCTGACCGTCTCGGAATTCCACGTTTATGGCAAACTGTTTAAAACATCTCGGAGTTCGATGATTCCCCTCCGAAAACACCTTTAAAGCCGAGGCCTAGGAGTAGCTCAGAAGGAAGACATTCTCCTACAGCCAGGGCTTGGAAAATCTCATTATACGCTATGATATATGCCTGAAAATGTTGGCGACTATGAGAAAATTGAAGATCGGTTTCAAATGCAACAATATGCTTTACTTGTGAACATTGTCCTCCATTTACAAAGGTGGAAGGACGACGAGGACTTGGTCTGACTTTCTCTAGTTATATGTATGTACACCGTATAGCAATACGTATATGAACGTTTACCCTGTAACTTTTATAGGCTCTCTTTTAGAATATTCCCCGTTATTATTATAACTATCAGTGTTTTTGGATTTATAATATGCTTCAGTCATACATAAATTCGATTAGCTTGCATTCATCGACACCTAATGCCAACTGATAATTATCTGCACCACCTGCATTAACATTAAAATGTTTTCCTTATGTGCACAATGTGCGTATACTGATTGTTATTGTACCCTGCGACTATAGCGTTTTCTCCAGTGGCATTAACTGTTTCGTCTTGGTAATCGATAAGTAGTGGGTTTAGTGTGAGGTAAAGGCAAAGTTCGCCCTAGAACAGGCCACGAAAACCCAGAGGGAGCGCAGAAGTATAACTCTACTCTTTCTTTAAACTTTGTACTAGAGGGGGTCGGTGGTTAACGCCACGGCTCGGCCGCTTTACCCCCGAGAAAGACCCGGTGCCCATTGTATAAAAGGATGGTTGGACCCGAGGGTCGGTCTGGACGGTTGCGAAATATCTCGCGCCCACCGAGATTCGATACCCGGACCGTCCAGCCCGTTGCCAGTCGCTATACCAACTGCGCTATCCCAGCCCACGGTTTAATGTGAGGTAGGAACCAACTTTTTAAGTGTTGTTTGGAGATCTTCAGAATTCAGGTCATAACTCGTGAAATTATTCTCCAGTCTGTCACCGCGGAAGCACGGGTTCGACCACAGGCCGAACTGTGGGAGGTTTGTGATTGGCAGCGTGCAAATGGCACATATTTTTCTCCAAGTACTCCAGTTTTCCCCTGTCAGTTTGATTTCTCCAATTCTCAGTAATGACCCGCATATTACCACCCGGACAAATTCGCGAAACCTGGGAATCTTCAAACAATTAATTGTTCTTTCTCATATTGGTTAACGTCGAACAGACAGGTATTTTCACGTAGCTCTTTTTTTCAGGATTCAAAGGTCAGTTTTTGACCCGTTAATAAGAACTTAGAACTTCTTCCGGCTGTTGTCATTTGCGATTCGTGTCTCGTAAAATTTGTGTCGAGCTGTGCGCAAATTGTGATTTACACGTGAGAAAGAAAGAGTGTATACTTGAAGCAGGACAAAGAACCGGATTCCTGAAACCTGTTTGCTTTAACATGTATAGTATCAGACCTGATGAATCTTTGGCTTCTTGCCCGCACGCCCTCCCGCCCTCCTGCCTGCATGGACACTGCACAATTTTCAGACAGCATAATTGGCAGAAAAGACATTCCGCATCTTCACCTATGCCATGACTCCCCTCTCTTCACTTACTGCCTCTGTTCTGAATAAGATAATGTAACAATATTCTTCACTTACTCCTTTAAAGTATAAGGATTCCTGAGTATGCCAGTTGTGACATTTTACAAAAATCTTAAAAGGTGGCATTGTTTTAAATTTCCGTTCAATGCTGGAACTAAAATTTTGTTTTGAAGAATCATTTTTCAAAATTACACAAAACCGTAACAAATCCCTGAGTTGCAGTCACGGGCTGTGTAGAAATTTAACTGCATGTGTATTCCGTCCAATGAGCAGTAATATGGCTCCTTACCTTACAACGTGTAAAATGGCTGATATGACGGCATGCATTGGACATTATCCTGCATGAGATGATTTCAGTCTGTGTCCTCACTTCTTACTCTTCATAATATATTTTAATATGATTTCCGGTGTGGTGATTGCTTGATTGATTGATGTAACTAGCTTAATTTTTCTTTATCCCGTGTACAAGTAGAGCGATGTGTGGGTGCGTAAGCGTGTGCGTATGTGCGTGCGTGCATGCCGTGATGCTGTTATAGCAGCCTGTAATTTCCTGGCCTCACATAAACCAACTTACAGTGGAGATGACTTCAGTCGAGACGGGGTAACATACTTTTGTAACTCACAGATGTCAGGCGGTTGCGTGTTCTGCCTTTAGTGCCACATAGAGGGCCGTCTGATCCAAGGCCCTTCTTTAGGTTATAGACTAATTTCCTCAACATTAAAAGCATTCGAAATAATGCTAACTGAAAACGTTTTCCTGATGAGTTGTCTATTTGAAATGATCTGAAATTTTGAGGTGCCTTATCTTCATTATCTTCCAGCTTTTCTCTGTTAAGATTGGAGGCATTCAGGGTGGTGAAGATTGGTATTTTAATGTTTGGTGTTATGTCACCTTGTTGTTTTTAAATAGGTACAAATATCTCGGAGAGAGTTTTCTCCAATTTTAGGCTACAAATTTACGTATCTATGACGAAGACGAACAACGTGTTTTCCACCGAGGAAATGATACGGAATTTAACATACAGAATGTTGTCATAACTAAGTAGGCATGAATATGCGTCACATTCTGCCCAGTGTTGCTTTCCCCTCCATTCACGTGTGGAATATGTGAACGATTCTGAAGTTTGTTTCGAGAACAATACAAGGGAAACCCATAAAAAAAGATTTATTAATGTGTGGAGTACATATTTGCTACTTATATATTCTAAGATTATTTTATCTCATGCCGATTCCGGTGGCCGCGCGGTCTAAGACTTTGGGCTGCGGCCGCTCGTTGGCTGGGATTGCAGGTTCGACTCCCGCCTTGGGCACAGCTGTCTAACTCTTGTGAGTGTTTGTTGTCAGATAGAGGACTCTGCGCGTCGGACTGATCATTTGTCTGGAATATAACGGACTGTGGTGTGTCTTGAGAGTGATCGTGAAAATGAGGAGGCCCTGGCGCACTAGGGGCATTGCGCCATGGAAACAATTTTATAGTAACCACAATACGTTGCATTTGGCATAGGCTGTACTAAGGAGACAGATATTACTGATATGAATGTTTCAGTGTCATATGCAATTGGCCATACTTGGATGCATCCTCCCTCTTCTTTGCCTCAGTCGAAGTTCATGGTTACTACGTGTCCGAAAGACGGGTTGGGGAATGTAAAGAAGTACGTTGCATAGGAAAGTTAGCAGATCGCGCTAAATATGCAGACAAGTCTATTCGTAGGACCCCAGTCCGTGATATCAGTACGGTTTCGTCAGTTTAACGGGAAAGCTGGAAAAGTGTTGGTGCGTGAGACATAGGTATATGGTGATACTGACAAGGTGGGTGAATATCCCAGCTGATGGGCAGTATCTCTGCCTGAAGTGGAATAACAATAGAAATACAGCAATGTTTCTACCATTTCCTTGTAAAGGAGCGCGAAAAGTAACGTACATTATTTATTTCATTCCTTCCCATATAGCTCGTTTACTGCACATGTGAAGACATTGTTTTTGTTTACTTTTAACCACGACAAAAGGCATTATTGTTGTCCAGAAACGTAATTTGATACCCGGATATTTTTATTTTGCACATTTTTTGTGCTGTTTATATCGATACTTCATATCAACTTGAAGTACTCCTAACTACTGTACTTTATGAGCATTCGCTTCTTAGATTTAGGCAGCGAGCTATAAAATCGCGTGTTTATTGCTGTCTTTATTTTCTGCGTTGTTGCAAAACCACAAACAGACGGAGCGATTCAAGTGTTTTCCTGTCTTTAATTCTTTAAAAACTGAGTAGGTGGCCTTACGAAATATACCGCATTCTTTTACCCATACTGCGCATTTTGGGGGTTTCATAAGATTCTCACTGCCGGTTCCAGTAGCCGCGCGGTCTAAGGCCGCTCGCCTGCTGAGATTGTGGGTTCGAATCCCACCGATGGCATGAATGTCTATCTGTTGTGTGTTGTCAGGTAGAGGTCTCTGCGACGCCCTGATCACGCATCCAGAGGAGTCCTACCGACTGTGATGCGTCGTTGTGTGTAATCTAGAACCCTCAAGAAGAATGAGGAGGCCATGGCCCGCGTTCGGCAGCAGCGCCACAAAAAAAAATTTCTCACTATAAATGCTGTATATCCCTGAACAACATTAACCATTGGGTAATTGTAACGCAATTGGACTCTGTATCGTTTTCGGCAGTAACTTCTTTTTAGTTACCTGTATTTAGGTAAATGTTAGATATAACAATCTTTAAAGTCCTTAAATTAGAAGGCGTGGCATTAACAACGCTATGTGTTAATTGTCTTCTTAATTAGCTCTGCTGATGAAGTAAACAGCTGTCCGTATCTACAACTTCAAATTCAAGCAGTCTGGTCCTGCGGCGCCCACATATTCGGAAGGCCTGTTCTAATTATTCCTACCTCACAACCTCGCAGGATATTTCAGTACTAATAATGAAACACAGTATTTTGTATTGTGTATTTTCTGACGGTTGCTTTGAGCCGGTGTCCCGTTTGACCTTAAGTTTTCTAGAAACTGCGCCAATGTTCCCAACCCCCCTGTCACTGTGGTGTTAGTCTCTGTTAGCATTGTGCCTCTGAGGGTAGCTGCAGATTAAACAGCAAATTTATGTTGTAATCTATTATCTTTTCATACATTATTTTCTAACTTACTTTTTCCCATCAATTTCTTTCACGGGTTAGAGCCACTGACATGATCATTTCTGAGCATATACCTACTTATAACTATTCAATGCAGCAAAGTCATTCCCACATAACCCTTTGAAGCTAATAGTTTCTTCGGTATTAAATCAATTTCCAACATTATATGGGGCTCAAAAGTCGTTACCATGTTCACATTTTCGTGTCACTATTCCAAGTCCGGAGACTCGTGAATTCAGTCCTCATTCGCACACCCTCTTTCTTTAGAACCCAGTTTAATATTATCTTTCCACCTACATTTGGGTTTGCCGATCCCAGTGGCCGCGCGATCTAAGACATGGGTCTGCGACCTCTCGCTTGCTCAGATTGCGGGTTCGATTCCCACCGGAAGCATGGATGTCTCTCTCTTGTGACTGTTGTGTGTTGTTAGGTACAGATCACTGCGGCGGGCTGATCACTCTTACAGAGGGGTGTGGTGTGTCTGAATGTGTGTGATTACGAAGCCTCGACAATGAGCAGTACTAGGCCTACTAGATCTGTCGAGCCATAAAAAAAAAGGACCAATTGTCTCGCTCTTCCTTCAGTTTTTCTCACCAAAATTTCGTAATGTGAGCATTTTTCTCTTCTTTCATGCACACAACGTGTCCCGCCTATCAGATCAGCCTTTAAATGTTCACTCCAAATAGCGTTGTCACGTATGTATTTACGTACTTCATCATTGCTCATTTTATACGAAACTACTCAAACGAAACTATGGCGCCATTTGCTTCTCTCGATGTGTTATATAATTAATAATATCTTTTACAAGAATGTCAGTTTCTTGACATGCTTCCACAAATCAAAACAGAAAATTCTCTTTACTGGGTTTATGTATTAACTTCGAAGGTATTACCAGCATTTATAGCTGTTGACTATTTTATACACGGAGTACGCTTTAAAAGGTTCTATTTTCTGTTTGAAAATTTTCCGTGTTATTTTCTTAGCTTTTTGTATCTTTTGTTTTTGTGTATTATTTTGTGGCGCTGTGAAACTTAACACGGTGTATGCCTCCTCAGTCATGAGGTTTCTACATCACACACAACGACGCACCACAGTCAGTAATAATCCTCCGTAGGAATGATCAGCTCGTCGCAAAGACCTCTACCTGACAACACACAACACTCACAAAAGACGGACAACCATGTCCCCGGCGGGATTCTAACCCACAATCTCAGGAAGCGAGCGGCCGCAGACCCACGCTTTAGACCGCGCGGCCACTGGGACCGGCTATTAGCTGTATTATTTTATGTTGTATACAATCTGCACCAAGCAGACAGCCATTGCAGTTGCTGTGTTGGAGGCTAAGAGTCCCAGAGCTTGCTTTCTCATGCACGAGTTGGTATTCAGCCATGACACTGCTACACTGCCAGAAAAATTAACGAAGTTTTGAATTGGTCAATTTTGCAAGCATAGTACAGGTGTTCGAAACACCACATTTCCTCTCTAAGACGAGAAGCTTTCAACAAGAAATATGCAATAAGAATTATTGTTATTATCATTTTCATTACAATTATTTCACGAAATTCCTAATATAACAAATTTTTTTTGTGGCTACTTGAAACTTTTCAACAACTATTTTATTGCATTAAGTTTTACTTTTAAAAGACTTAGTATACCCTAGTGCCAATTTTAATCATTAAAATAAGACTCGTTCTGCACCTAACATTTCTACATGTGTCAGAAGTATTTCTGTTGAAAAAGAAACACATCTTTCGGAGTTTCGTAAATCTTCCGGGGCGTAATGCCCTTCATTAGCGTGAATTTAGTGGGGAAGTTTATGAACACTGGAGCTATACTTCCGAAAGGATGCCACGGTTCATTTTTGGAACCAGTTCGAACCCTTGTAATGTCTGTCGAGGGCCATAAACTTTAGCCGTCAAATTTGTGCACAGGACTGCCTGTCACCACGGGAAAGAACCACTCTTGGAGCACTAGCAGTCGCTCCGAAGGTTCTGTATAACGCGAAGTTTCATGAAACCGTGACTTAACCATATTCTAAACCAGCTGAATCCAGTCCACATTCAAGTCTTACTCTGAATAGTTTTGTGTTTTCTTTCTTAATTGCAATCGAATGACTAGAAAAGTCGCATGAGCCTTTCTTCTTTCACCAAACACTGTGGCCTTTCGACGGTGTAGGAAGGATCTGTGCAGCTACCACACCAGAATACCTAAACAATATAACAACTTCCCTGCATCACACACAACTTAAAATGTTGTGTGAAGACGGCTCGACGCGCATTAATCAAAATCAATGTTCTTTATTAACCTGTTGCTAGGTATTCTTTGCTTCTCTGTCATCTTCCGGACTTCTCCTTTTTCCATCTTCAGATTTATTTTACATTGGAGAAAGGACGGCTCAGCTTATTGTGGTGTGAAAACTGTATTGCCTAATCTTTTGAATTCGTGCTAGTGCGTAGTATGGAATTAGTGGTATAATGTTCTTTCAAATATCACTTAAACGTTTTCTCAGAAGTTTTCTTTTCTGTATGCGGATGTAAACGCATTAGTGTTCTATCGTAGATACGTTGTGGCACTCAGCACTTTCTTCCATGAATCCTGATGGCTTTTACAATTATTAAGCCTAGAATGTCGCCCCTCTTGCTTGTGTGCCCTTGTGTTTAGTACCAGCACTTTGTGTTTCATATGATTAAATGTAATTTTGCCTAGACATGACACTTACATGAGTGTGAACCTTGGTCTATCATGGACAGGTAGAACATAGATTAATTGTGGATATTGTCGTTTGCAGTGTCCACCGTGTAGTCTGGTAGAAGCGCGCCGACATTTCAGAGGAGCTTGCTGCATTCACCACCAGGGTAACTTTTCCACCAAATTGTTCGGCCTCATATCCAGGAAGATTGTGAACTTTCTAGCCAAGACCATGAAAATCACAAAACTAAACAGAATGAAGATGTTTGAAAAGAGAGTGTTAAGGAGAATATTTGGGTTCAAGAGGGAGAAAGTGGTAGGGAGATAATATCATAACTGGAAGACTCATATTCTGTAGTCTTAATCAGTTGCTCTTAGGGTACCAGTGGTGAGGATTTTTTTCTTGAGCTGCTTGAGCCTTACATGACGACGCTACGATGCTTCAAAACGTCGGAAGATACTTGACCAGCGACACAACGCCACATTACCGAAGACCTCAATCTTCCACCATTAGGGTAATAAGATCACGTAAGACGAGAATGGCAGGACATGTAATAGTTGTAGGGCAAATGAGGGATGATTTTTTTCCTTACATACGAAGCAGAGATCGCTGTGTGGATGTACGCACATTCATTCACTCTGTAGAGTGTCTTACGACAGGTCTATATCCTCTTCCAAAACGAGTTCTTCACAGAGTGAGATCTAGCGCTTCCTACTGCAGTTTCCAGTATCCTGTCCTTTCCTTAAGACTAAGAACATACTATTGGATAATACTAATATGAATTTAAGGGAGAGTTGTTGGATAACTCAACTAAATTGGTCAGTGTTAGTGGCAGATTATTGTGTATAAAATAAAGATGCTTTGGTTTTTCCTGTGTATCTGATGTGATAGGGATGACGTATTAGGCAGTATTGGTTTCGTGGAGCTAACGTATTAGGCAGTGTGTGTCTGCTTACAGAATTGTGGTGTGAGGTAAAGCGGGATATGAAGAAGCTACTTTTCTTTTTATTATCTGTTGACATGTAATGAATCGTGTAACAGTCCCAGCGCCATTAAGTACCCTGGCGGCAGCAACGAATCCAGCAGAGGGGCTTCTTCAGGTACATGCATTTAATGCTAATTTATATTGACGTCTGTCAAGGTGTCCTGAAGTTCAGCCAAATTCTATCGCCATAATTAAAGGCACCGTAACTCGCCGTCTCCTGGTGTTCTCCAGTTTTAACTGTGTAGCAGATTAGAATTTTGTTATGTACATATGCGAAATATTTTCATTTTATTTATTTTCCACCATCTGCGTGGCACCCACCGAGAAACTCTTGTGAAAATACTGGCTTTTCTAATCAAGATTTGTTATTGTGTTAAATAAACCCGTCCCGCCATCTCTGGACTGTACGTGTATTCGGAATAGCTCAGTCAGCTAACGTTCCAACCAGACGTGTGGAATTTTATTTCTGGCAGGAAGAGAGATTTCATTCCTAATGACTGTGACCCGACCATTTCGGATAAAATAACTATAGATGTAGTATATAGACTCCCATCCAATTGTTAGTTTCTGGTGGCCATTTCTCGAGGATACGGAGATTGGGGAGTCGATTTGGCCACTGATGCCTGCGTGCTGTTGAACGTAATAATGCGCGAGGCGATCAATCCAATTTAACACATGTCTCCATTGCTTGGTGCTTAGTAAAGCAAGAGAAAATGAATTCCTTATATGTCGTTTTTAAGCGAAGTAAACATTTTATATTCACGGGTCCGTGCATCGTGAATCAAATTTAATAACTGTCCAAAAAGATGTGACTGTATTCAGTTTATTATATTACTGTAGACAGCTCTACATGTTTCGGGTGTTGACACCCATCATCGGGAGCTCGTACAGCTGTAATTACAGCTTCTGGCATTTGTCAACCGTTGGACAATTTTTAAATTCAACGTAAACATATTCTGTTTTTTTTTTTGGACGTTTTGCTGACCGTGCGTCTCAGTATATTTATCTCAGTATTTAACCAACTTGATGCACAAAATTTGTTTCACAATAAGTTTTTATTTCATGTCTCTACATGTTTCGAGCACATGTGCTCATCATCAGGAGGTCAAAA
>Ga0123352_10022053_pt1 | contig 10150 bp, 6 predicted proteins | sample TergutLab28metaG_FD_89700 | JGI IMG/M metagenome (GOLD analysis project Ga0123352, IMG submission 89700) | Labiotermes labralis P1 segment gut microbial communities from Petit-Saut dam, French Guiana - Lab288 P1 | ecosystem: Host-associated > Arthropoda: Insects > Digestive system > Gut ...
GCATGCTCTTACTTACTTACTCCATGGTGCAGAGTCCTTCTTGAGAAGCTAACTGGTTTGCAGCTAGTCAAGAAATTCCCTGCATTTCACAGAACCCGAAGGTTCATTACCGCACTCACAAACGTCCGCCACCTGTCTCTATCCTGGGCCAGCCGAATCCAGTCCATGTAACCACATCCCACCTCCTGCAGATCCGCCCTAATATTATCCACCCATCTACGCCTAGGTCTCCCCAGTGGTCTCCTTCCCTCCGCTTTCCCCACCAAGACCCTATACACCACCTCTCCTCACCCATACGCGCCACATTCCCAGCCCATGCTCTACATTTGAAGTTACAATAGCTTATTCACGTCCTTACAAATTATATGCAAGTATTTTTTTTTGTAAACTATACGTGCTGTTCTTCTAAAAAAAATAAGTTTACATAAAATTTTCGGAGTATTTCGTAATTACGCTACGTCAAACTCCATGCTACGACCTTAAATTTCCTGGCACTACACCGCTTATCAAGTGTAACACTCCTCCCCTGGGTGAGACCTGGGCCTCCATTCAAGTAGCAGATTACCCTGCTAGATTATTGGGGAAACAAAAACTTAAATTGCAATCAACTTCTAACTCTGTACTCCCTTCCTCTGTAAAGCAGAATTAAATGTAGGTGGGTACAGTTGAGTTGACAGAGCGAACTTTGAGAATCCGAAAGCTCAGACTCTAATCGTTTGAGCGTTAAGCAATTTTGCCTCGTATTCAGGACGTTCTTGTTCCGACTGGGGTTGCAGAGATTGTCTGCAGTTCCTGTAGGTAAATTCTACAATAGTTTATAAAACATAGTACGATCCCTTCCTATGAAATCCAAAATGTGTCAAAAAGAAGCAGAGTCATTGAACATGTTAATTGAAATTCTAACTGTGCAAGAGGTAACCTAATTCAGATTCTGGTCTTCTGTATTACGACACCACAGAGCCTTGCGTTTGGTTATCACCCATTTGAAGGAAGCCTGTTGTCGCCATTCTACCCTCGCGATGGAGGAAGCACATTCTAAGAAACAATGGTAACCATGTGCAAGTCTGCAATATGTCATACCTCAGAAGACGACAGTACTATATTAACCCCTGCGAAAACCTCAATTCCTTTATTAGCTAACATCGATAAGAAGTTCTTATCAATCAATATTTCCTGGTCATCTAAATCTTCAATGGCTTCTGTTGGGGTTAATCTAATATTCATGAAATTTGGTTGCAGTCATTTTCAGATTTCCACCTGTAATATGATAATCTTACTACTGATATTCATTAGGTTCACCTCTTAAAGTTATGAACTAATATCTAGGTATATTTGTATTTCATGATCAATTTATTGTAATATACTTGTCTTATCTGTTACCTACGCTTTTCGTGGTTCCTGAGAAATTGGTTCCGACAAATGCAATTTTTAAAGAAAGCCTAAAAATACACATATGCAGGTGAATCAAAAAAGTAAACTGATTTTCCTTGCAGAGGTGCTGCAATCGACGCACTGCGAAACCTAGCGATTGTCTCCATAACTACCTGCAAGGCATCTCAGTGACGTGTCGGTGTCAGGTTGAGTTAGTGTTTAATTTTTTCACAAATTTGTTTAAAAATGGCGGTAACGCTTTCAATTTTCACCGTTAAAAGAGCGAGCTGTGACCCGATTTTTTTGTGGTTGGAAGGTTTTAAAAAATCTTAAATTTGTACCAAATATTAGCGCAATATATTGAACACTGCATGACGCACACAAATGTGTGAGAGCGAAGAAGAAATATTTGAGGTTGAAATGAAAACTCTTGATGATGAAGAACGATCAGGCCGGCCTTCGGCATCACAGAAGACCACTGTGCTGAAGTGGACGTACTGATTAAAGGAAACAAGCGGACTAGTGTAAGGGAAATTGCATTAACTGTGGGAATTAGTTACAGATCGGCATTTACTATCGACCACGATTACCTCAGTGTCCACGACAGCTAACGGAGGAACGCAAACAGATCCGTTTACAGATATCTGAGTACAATTTGCAGAGACATAGCCAAGAAGAAAAGGACCTGTTGCAACTAACTGTCACGCGTAAAGAAACATGGGTCCATGACTATAAAGAACGCTCTAAAGGACACAGTATTAAGTGGAAACGTCTCACATCTGTGAAGACAAAAATTCTCACATCCCAGGCCTCTGCAGGTAACGTGATGTTGCATTTGTTTCGGGACTGTAATGGGCCAAAATTGGAACAATACCTTGATCAAGGCGCTACTGTTACTGCTTCGTCGTACAAAGAAATAATGAAATAAAAGCTGAAGTCAGCGATCTGCAAGGTTCTGTCCAAGTGGGTTCTTCTGCTCCACTACAAGGAGCGCCCGAATTCCACGGCAGCTACCGTTGAAGCTACCAAGAAGCTGGTATTTAAACTTCTTCCACGTCCCCTCCCCTCTATATTTCGGACCTAGCTCGAAAGAATTATTCCATGTTTGGGTACTCCCCCCCCCCAAAAAAAAAAAGCCTAGCACGGACGAAGATTCGTAAGTGATAATGGAGTTAAGGTCGAAGTGCATAAGTGCCTTCGATCAGAAACGAAACTTTCTTCGCAGATGGGCTTGCGACCCGCTACACTATATATTGTGTACATTGAAAAATGCGGTGATTATGCTTAAAAATGATAAACTTTGCAGGTAAGAGGTAAAGTGACAAATAAACGCACTTCACTTTCTCTCTGCTAAGTACTTGAATTTGGAACACAATATTTCTGGTTTCAATCTATAGCACTGCATATGTAACAAATTTAAACGTGGGGTTGCTAATGTCTTTGTGCTCAAATAATTTCTTTTCGGTTTATTAAGGCTCTTAACCCCCCCTAAGGCACAGAGGTTGAAATTATACATATCAACATTTAAGAACTTCGCCCACGATGCATTTCCATGTTCCGTAAGACTGTCAAAAAAGCAGATGATATTACCCTAAATAACCCTAATGGAATTATCTCTGTAATAGACGCATAGTGTTTTCTGTGATATAAGAATTTCCTTCTTAAATTTTACTTAGATACATTTTTGTGCTTGACAGTGTTAACAACAAAATTTATTTTTATGAGCGTAGAGCTTGATTTTTTATGTTCTGCCTCTGTAGAGTTTCACTTGCAATTAATGAACATAAAGTTACTGAGAGATATAAAACAGTGAAAACCCCAGCATGTGGTGCTATCTGTATTACGAACTGGAATAGCCCTTGCAATTCTGATTATGGGAATAGTGGGTTGAAAGCGTACGTTTCGCGACAAAGTTATTGTATTGTCTTAGTGGCTGTCGTGACAACAAATCGATACGAAAGTGTAGAATTTTATGTTTATGGTTCCGTGCATCGCTGATCTATATTAATAATTGTCCAACGAGACGCAATACAAAGCAGTCTGTTTATTATTCTGCAAGTTCACTCTACATGTAGAGTGAACTTGCAGAATAATAAATAGACTGCTTTGTGTTGCATCTCGTTGGACAAGCTAGCTTAGCCACGTTGGAGGGAGGTAGCTGACAATTACCGGAGGCTGTAGTCACAGTTTTGTGTATTCCTGATGATAGGTGTGGTTGACACCCGAAACATGTAGAGTGAACTTGCAGAATAATAAACAGATTGCTTTGTGTTGCACTCGCTGGACAATTATTAATACGAAAGTGTAGAATTTACAGTTGTTAACTCGATTCATTACAGCGAATGGCGCATTACAGCACTCATGTCGGAGAAACTGCAACTGAAGTCACTGATCTGCTTTGAAACTAAGAAATTTAGACAAAACAGAGCAAAGGAATATTTGAGAATTGCGTTCTTCTGGGTTATTACGCAGCGAGAAGAGATAATTTCTTACCGGCGTTTCGGGACAACCTATCATTCCCATCTTCAAGGATGACCTTCGAAGATGGGAATGATAGGTTGTCCCGAAACCTCGGTAAGAAATTATCAATACTCGCTGCGCAATAACCCAAAAGAATGCAGTTCTCATTTGCTTCGCGGTTGAAGTCTATGTTCCAAGAAATTAATTCATGTCACACGGATTTAGGAACAGATTAGCATAAAACACCCGAAAACCGAATAATCAAACTTGACAATTCCGGTCCACATCCCCGTTTCTATTGACAACCCTGCCTTAACTCACTGTTAGAAACGATGAATCCCTTGAAGGAAAATCTAAAACCACTTAACTGAATATGTCTCGTATCATTTTAAAACAGTAATTGTAGACTAAAATTGTGATCGAAGTATTCAGGGTAGACATCGTCTGCTCATATGCATAACTATCTCGAAATCTTGAGCATTAATAAGTGTACATAACGACAGCATAGCACCTCAAAATATTCTGTATAGTATGGCTGCCAAATTACATATATTGAACAGACCAAAAACAAACACCAACACATGTGACTTACTGTTCGTAGATAAGAGTGCACTTGAATAAACCTCCTCCTGACGTTAGAAAATGTAAAGAATACACATATATTGCACCACGCAATATTGCATGGCGCAATATATGACAACTGATTCCATCTATCATTTCAAATCACAATAAAAATCCAATTACCTGCCCCCATCACGCGGTCGTATTTCAGTTTGACAAAATGTCTGCGTGGACATATAATTCTGGAAAAGTGTTGGACATCATTTCTCGTTAAGGAGGAAATTCCTACATCGGATTCACATTCGCGACTTCAACGTGCTAATGGAGAAGGCTGCATGGACGCTAGCAGTGTCAGATAATGGGTAAGGCGTTTTAAATGAGGGAACACAGATATCGCCAGTCAGCCTCATAGTAGGCAACTGGAAATACAAATGAGTTTCAAAACAAAAGTTGACAAACACAATGATGCCGAGCGCTTTATCCTGACTTCCATGTATACATGGCACATGAGCAGCGGAAGGGTCACATCAGATCTCAAAGTTATCATCATGGAATTGTAAGAAATTGTCCTACCGTGGTATCAAGACTTGTATCCTAGAATAGCACAAATCGCAGCCAGGTGACAGCTTGCTTTACGTCGGCGTCAGCTGTTAGTCGTTTGCCAGCCAGGTGCATCTTAAGAGATACAGAGAGAAGGAAACCACCATTTCGAGAATTGGTCTGTACGAAGTCTGGCCCGTACCGTCACCCGCAGGTGCCGTCAAAATTCATGTTACAAGTAGTGGAGTCAGTTATCTCTGTCTCTTTGGGCCGCCTCTCAAGAAACACTTTGTTGGCAATGAATTTGCCGTAACAGACGCCGAAGTGAAGCAAGCTGCCACCTCCTGGCCGCAGACACTTGACTGTTGGGATACAAGCCTTGGTGTTAAGGCGACAGATGTCATTAAATGTCAATAGTGGGTAAGCGGGGGTTTGAAGTTTACTATCTGCTATCCATGTGCCATATTTATTGTATATCGACGTTAGAATATTCTGTTCTCGTTATCTCATTCTTTGGAACTTCTTTTAACGTGCTCCTCTTCTTGACTGCGAAGTCAATGAATGGGAAACCCAGTCGGGTGTAGCAGTCAACTGATGCTAACAGATTACAAGTATTGTTTACCTGAACAAGGAATTCACACTTCCTCAAAATTCCATCGACAAATTTAAAATAAACAGACATATTGGAAGATCTCATTACAATTTATCCACACCTACAGATGTTTAAGCATTCGGCTTTTCTTGTTCATTACTGAGCAACAAAGCAACAGCTTGCAGGACAGTATTTACGATACAACAATATAACAGTATCATGCAAATATTTTGCAAAAGTTAGAGCGTTGTGCCTCAAGATATAAGGATTATAAAACATGACGTCTAAAAATAAATATTGCTAAATGGCTGGCAGTCTTTTGCAGCCGATTCCAGACAATGCTTGCATTTAGCAGATATGACTCAAGAATGCAGAATATAATACGTAATGAAAATTAGAAGAAATAAGCTCTTATGTTATGTTTTTTGGTGCGCTGAACCTACCAACAAGACAGATTAAATACCTGACGCGTAACGTGTCAAAATATGGGTAGAATAATTACAGAGGGACATTGTCCTTAAGGACATATACCATGATAAAAAAGTTTTATATTTCTTTAAAATGAGCCCTTCTACAGACAGGATCTTTGAGGGAAAATAAATGATTAACCAGCAGCCATTTTGTCTATTCTTATTTTAAGTGGTACGAATGAACCATATTGTCATCTATATCTATAAGTTACTTCAATACAGAGAAAGAAGTTAGGTTAGGTTAGGTTAGGTTTCTCACTCAAATCTCATCATTAAAATTCTTAGTGCCAGGATTTCTGCATTGCATTTATTGGGCAACTTTCGTTATTTTTTAAAAAAAAAATAAGCTTAAGGCAGGAAGTGTGATGAAAAGCCAGTATTGACAACAAACACGCGTTTAACGATTCACCTTCATTTCCCGTCAGAAGTAAGATATTTTTCTCTTGGAAACTGTGTACAGCTCGATTCTGAGCTATCGAATGAGTATCGGAGTTTCTTTCCAAGGGATAAAATCGAGACAGTGCTTGATAAACAATAAGCAAATAGCACTACCTCATCTCTGTCAGTGTGTATGTCACGTCAGTATATTTCTTCTTAATTACGTCTGAACAATTTGATGTATTTTTACACATATTAAATCTGGCATGAATGTCTTTCCTACAGTTTCAACCCCATACTTACACGTCTTAATATTTTGCCATCAATAACACAGTCATTGTCTATGCAAACTTCTGGAGCGGTAAGGACTTCGTATTAAATCCAACGGAGGTAAAAATGAAACAGGACTGGTATTGTTTGGAAAGGTAGCCTGTAATTTGTGAATATGTAACACTAGCAATTTGGAAACGGGGACTATGGCGTATTATATATATATATATATATAAATGTGTGTGTGTGTGGAACAAGGGGTAACCAGATTGTGTTCAAGAAAATATCAGCGCTTGGTATTCGTTAGATACTGAATCACGGGCAGAGACAGGCAGCAACAGTATGTCTGTCTGCCGCTCGATGCCACTGCAATGCGGCTCCAATTGCAACACGGAGCAGAATGACACAACTATCTCTCAACTTTTTATCCGACAATTATCTGACACAAAGGTGGGTACAGAAATCGCAAAACACTTAAAATTTGCTACAAGTTAAGATTTTCAGTAATACAGACACCAATAAAAAGTAAAATGTATAAAGTAGTAATGCCTGACGAAAAATATAACTGCTTTTATGTTAAGTTGTCCGTCACAGTTCGCAATTTGTATTTTGGAAAACCTAATACAAAGAATTAAAAAAAAACAGATTTTTGTGGAATATAACGCCTCGTAGTTCTGTTTATGGCTGCCAACGTGTCGGAAGAACCAGCTTCATCCACATACAACACTGCTGCCGTTTCTACCACACTACGAGCCAGCTTAATCACACTGACGGCAGTCTACGCAACTGCACCGTGAACATCAACCCCCCTTAAATATAGGATTTGTTGAACAATTTATTATCCAACTAATGCACAATATATAATATGTAGATACAATTAAAATTATAAAATATTTAAAAGTGCTCCAACATGTTTCGGATCACAGAGGATCCATCATCAGGGAGACTTGCACAGTGCTCGGCTAAAAATTACAAGAATTATTCTATCGTGTCCGTGTCAACGGACACGATAGAATAAGTCTCCCTGATGATGGATCCTCTGTGATCCGAAACATGTTGGAGCACTTTTAAATATTTTATAATTTTAATTGTATCTACATATTATATATTGTAGATTAGTTGGATAAAAAAGTGTTTAATTATCATTGATGAACGGTGCAAACATGAAGATAGGTTTTGTTGTTGCAACAAATGACTGAGATTCTTGTAAGCTAAAGTGTTCTGTTGAGACAACAAGTGTTAAATCACACATTACCGAATACACCTTTCCATATTTGAGAAAATATTCTGTATAACATTTCACACTGCAGATCTCACTGTAAATATCCACATGGAGCAAAATGCCATTTCACAAAAAGCAATGAAAGATGCTGCAATTTGCGAATAACAAGGATTCATCACCGCCTTCACAACGGTAATAGTTTGAATGATATCCTTAGCCATCTGAATCAGGATCCGACTTCACATCCATTTCAATAAGAGGAATTTTAATATTGATATTTTAAATTGTCCGTTTACTTTTGTCACTTTTTAATAAAGAACAACTAAATAAAGTTAATTAGTCTTAATTAAGTGAATCTACTTGGACTTTAATAAACAGTGACAAGATAAACGGACAATGCAAATTATCAGGGTTGCAAATGTCCAAAACGAAAAATAACTATAACTTAATCCTAATTACGTGTACTTAGTTGGATTTCAACGAAGAGGAATCTTAATATTTAGAACCGAGATAGCTGTCAGTACAGTGAATAAGATAAGGTCTGAACAGCGGGGTTAAATTTCCTTCAGAGCAGAGAATGACATTATCTCCACGTCATGCAAACCGGTTATGAGACACACCGGGTCTCCCATTCAATGCGTACAGGCGGCTTTTTCCCTGGGGATAAAGCGGCCGGTGCGTGAAACCGACAACTCATCTCCATCTAGTGCCGAGTTTCATAATACATGAAGCTATAAGTCTGCTCTCCCACACGCTTACAGCTTGGAACTTAATTAATTCAACACACGTAAAACCTAAACTTCTGCATTAAAATTTAACAATATTCTTGTATCTGCATTTATTACTCCCTTCAGTTTGTTAAACTAAAATTTTGTACGTGTCTCTCATCTGTTCAGTTGGTGTTCCATGCCCCGTTCATATTACAAAATTTCATTTGATTCCCATAGAAAAATGTGATTTCGCTTACAAACCATAAACCTTCCACCATGTAGTCTGCATCCTCCACCTACTACCGCTGTATTAATTTAAAAAAAAATTATAATACGATAAACAATACAACAATATTATGAGGGTTATTCAGACGAAATCCCACGGAAATTGAAACTAAAAAGGATTCGTCAGAAGGTTTGTCAATATATTTCCCACCATTTAGTGAATTTTTAACTACCTCTAACTGCATACACAATTTCGGAATCGACTTCTTTTTGCAAACCCCCATATTATCTTCCAGAGTTGAGGCACCAATATTGAACGACCCCGTCATATAAATTGGCATTGTTCATGACACACAGTATGCGTGGAAACTGCAGTATGTTAGACACCGGTGCCTTTTTCACCTGTAATTTAACTTTACTTCCTTTCTGGGTGTCCAATTATAATTAAAGTCTTAGATTTCCCGCAAAACAGATAATCTATCCATTTACATTAATACTCGATACTTTGATATTTGTGTTTCTATTTATATTTGTTATTATTTCCTTACACCTAACATCGGTCAGCAAGCGATATGGAAGGCAGACGCGTGTATAAGTTAGCTGGCATTCTGTGATTGAATCAAACTGTATTCCTGCAGTGTATTGTGCCTAATTCGAAACTTTACCTGTTGTTGGTAGACACCTACTGCTTACTATTGTCATCTCTAACGGTAAAGTGCCATTCGCAGCACTGACCTTAAAATATAGTTAGGCTACAGATATTGAAAGACATGTTACTATATCTGGTTGTCACAGCAGTAGTCTCGTTACAAGCCAATTTCATTCAAAATCCAAAATGGCGACTAGTTGCACACACATAAGGAATTTCAGAATCTTACTAAAAAATGCTAATTACAGTAATCAACACCATACGACACTGCAGGAATGCAGCTACCTGTATGAATATTATTTATATAAGACATTTAAAATATATGGATCACTGTAAGGTGGTGTTGAGGAGAATATTTGGACCTAGGAGGGACGAGGTAACGGGGGAATGGAGAAGATTGCATAACGAGGAGCTAAATGATATGTACTCCTCACCCAATATTGTGCGGGTGATAAAATCGAGAATGAGATGGGTTGGGCACGTGGCGCGTATGGGTGAGGAGAGGGGGTGTACGTAGTATAGGATCTTCGTGGGGAAACCGGAGGGAAAGTGACCACTGAGGAGATCTAGGCGTAGATTGGTGGATAATATTAGGATGGATCTCCAGGAGGTGGGATGTGGGTATATGAACTGGATTGGGCTGGCCCAGGATAGAGACAGGTGGCGGACGCTTGTGAGTGCGGTAATGAACCTTCGGGTTCC
>Ga0123352_10022054_pt1 | contig 10150 bp, 6 predicted proteins | sample TergutLab28metaG_FD_89700 | JGI IMG/M metagenome (GOLD analysis project Ga0123352, IMG submission 89700) | Labiotermes labralis P1 segment gut microbial communities from Petit-Saut dam, French Guiana - Lab288 P1 | ecosystem: Host-associated > Arthropoda: Insects > Digestive system > Gut ...
TGTGTGTGTGTGTGTGTTTTATTTGTGAATATCCGATAGCCCATAATTCTTTAATGAAAACTAATTAAATCAACCCTGCTTTTTAGTATAGAAAATATGGCACACTCATGATGATTAACGCAGGCATCCCTGAATTTTACTGGAGTTTCACAATAATGCAGTTTCATATAATTTAACATTTTTCATGAAAACTCAGATTTATTAAAATTATATGTCTAAAAAAATTTGGATTTGTAAACAGATACAAGAAATGGCACTAAAGTTAATTGCATACATAATTTTAATAAGAATTATAAGAAATGAAACCAAAGAAACATGACTAACGCTTAAGTTACATTATACAGAGTGATCGAAAAGTAAGTGTAACCATAAGTTTGATATTTAGTACTAGCTAGGACAGTGTAATGAAGTTGAATTGGTGGATGAAAATGTTGGTATGACAGTGCAGAAGATGTGTAGGGGCAAGCAATGGTCATGTGACCGGATGCCATCTCAGCAGTGGCTTTAAAACTATGCATCTACTGACATGTCTTTTTCACAAGTGCAGTGTATTGTTATTGTTGAACATTATCTTCATTCTCCATCCTATTTGAAATGCCAGGATGACTTTAGATGTGCCTTCCCGAAGTCTCAAGTGCCAGATAAGTCAACAGTATTTCATTTTGTAGCTCATTTTCATGAAACAGTTAGTGTGAGTAATCAAAAGCATTGTGGTTGCCCTAAAGTGTTCAATTTCTGAATGTGGAAAGCATCTGACATTCTAAAGTGCAATCTCCACAAAATTCTTAAACACAATGAGATATTTTTTAATTTTAATTTTTTTTTTTATCTGGGTTGGGTGACTTCAATCACCCTGCACAACACACTACCACAAAACAACAGTGCATGTTTCTCTTTCTCCTTCTACAAAACACCCTTTCCATTCCATAATATTGTAAACTGTTGTTCTACCAGCCAGGCCAACACAAATTCATCAAATGCCATGAGTCACTCTCTAAAAATGTTAAAATAATGGATAAACATGATTAAAGAAACAATAACCTTCAAGCCTTGAGTGGGAGTGAACTCATCCACAACATTGCTGCGATCAAAACGACTATAAGCTCCATCACGCAGACTAACCAGGCCGCCTCCCCGGAGCCTCAGTTCTAAACAATACATGCCTTGGTAAGCAATCCTCAATAAGGTAGGTGATTGAGGCATTATTGTGAATGTCTGTACTGGAACCTGTGGCCTCTGTAAATGAAGATTACTCTCATGTGTATAACCTCAAAGAATCACCAAATGAAAATGCCATAACATTCAGTTCACGAATGTACAATAACATAAATTCTTTATCATAAATTAACAAAAGGATAATTTCTTAAAGAGAGGACCTATCATGTCACAAACATGACTATAAATGACAATGTGCCCCCCCCCCCTCCACTAACACTTCTCTTCAATTGATGTGCTATTATCTATGAATGATCAGCCCTTCCAGCACCAACTGTTCTCTTCCAGTGGTGGAAACTCAGATATATTTTTCAGTCTCTTATTCTCAACTTAGCAATACAGGTAAACCTTTTGAAACAGAAAGTATATTAAAATAGGGGACAGACATATCCACTAAAAAGCAAGAATTAAATTAACTGCAGTATTTTCATTTCACCTCTCTCACATTATGAAATTCAGATCTGACTTTCCTTGCCCCATGCATTATTCTACTGATATGTATGCAAATGAACAGTACATTCAGCTTTGCACTAGCAGAATTACCATACCTGATTGTGGACTCCTAACTGTGGAATTGTCGGAAGTTTGCTTATTGATAAAAGGGGTTCATATGTCTCATGAAGTAAATGAACAATCTGTGCCAAGTTACGGTGACGGTTGAGATGTGCTTCCAACTGTTCCCTCATCAGTGAATGGGCATTCACACAACTGTTTACACCACCTACAAATGAATTAAACATGAGAGTAAATAAGTAATGGAACAAGCACATTCCTTTTCAAGGCAGCTTCAAAAAGCTCCAGACCATGTGACATAACTCAAATCTGGCAGTACCTTCAAATGTAGTTGCCTTCAAAACACTGTCTGCTGATCAGCATTTAATGACTAACACTCCTCCGGATCCTACAATATGCATTAATCTAAACTACTCGTTCCGTCACTAAACGGATAAATAAGTAATCAGACAAAATAATAAAGTATCACAAAAGACACAGTACAAATGTAATCTGGAAGTTATACCACAGATTTTGGATGAAATTAGAGCTATGCCCCTAGCATATGCATTTTTTTTGTTGGAGAATGTGTGGGTGTGGGTGTGTGTGTGCACGCATGCACGCACACACACACCCACACCCACACACAAAAACCTGATTCCATGTTTGACAAAATTTAATACAAATGAAAAATAATGGACACTTGATATCTGCTGTTGTTAAAACTATGACTTGAGGGGGATTTCTGGTTGTTTCCCACCACCCCCACCCCTACTTTCTGTCTCGCTCTTTCTCGATTCTCTTGCTAGTTATGTTGTTATTACATTTAAACATTCAGGTTAGAACATTCTTTCACTAATACCGTCAACATTTTTCCTTCATACCATAGCATAATAGAACAAGTTCAACACTTTATAAACCAAATCATACTTCAAAAATACCTACTCTTGCCAAATTTACTTCTTCACCTCACAGTATTCACTACTCACCAAATATAAGCCTAAATGCTTTGTCAGAGCTGTTCCAGTCCACTGTGACTGTAGCACCACGGTCCGGACCATAGCCGAGAACCAGACGGCTATAGCTATATGACTTAATGGTTACCATATTTGACAAATTGTACTTCTCTGTAACAAAATTTTAAAAAACTGCCTTTTACTGGAAATTTTACAAAGCTCATTGACTAACAATAAGACATATTACAATTACAGTACACTATGATGTAATTTTATGAAGCACCCATATACCACACTGCAAGGAATCACATTCCAGAGGGCCATAATCTTCATATTCACTGCTGTGAGAACTTCAAACCTTGCACAATGATATACGAGTATATTTCCATAATAACTTCCTTCAGAACAGCCATCTTATGATGTCACCTTCCCTGTTACATTTGCATCAAACCCTGCCTGCACAGCAGAATGTGGTTATATAAAACCATTTCTTGAAAGTCTGTGCATTCACTTGCCAGCATTAATCTGCAGCACTCTTATAAGCTGGTAGCACACAGTGTTTGGCCACATACGGTGTCAGAAAAATGAAAAACTTCCAAAAATATCTGGTGTTTTCTCAAATGATACTGTGTCACCACAACCTAAAGTAAACAATATTAATACCAAAAAGTAACCAACCGACTGGTAATTGTGACAACATGACAGTCCTTGTTACTGTGTAATAAACAGCCAACCACTGTCATGTTATTCAAAACACAATTCATTTCAATGAAAAAAATTATTAAAAGTTTGAGTACATTTTTTTTTACATGCATCAGAAATGCTCAGTGTAAATCACAGCATAACTGCACTCACCAATTCTGAAATACTCGGCCAGATCTTCAACCACCATGTAAAGGTGGACAACTTGTGCCCAGTCACTCAGTAAAGCATCAACTGTTTTGGAAACAGTTTCTGCAGTTCCCATATCGTACTGGAAATACACAGGCCGGCGCAGACCTTAAACATATTAATCACAAATGGCAACAAGAGTAAAGAATTTACGTAGCAAATACTCTTTTATTGTATTACTAAACTTTTTGGTGTCTCCAGTTACAGTAAATGTCACTTGTTAGTTTCTGGCAAGTAAAGAACCTCTGGGCCTACTGTGTATGTGTGGTGGCAATGAAAGGGTATTGTTTTGTTTTACCAGTCAATCCACTGCTGCAAGTGTTGTGCAAGAGACTTGCTCATAGTCTTCTGCTTCACAATTTCACTAGCCAAGAACCAATAAAAAGCCTACATCTATAACCACTGGGTGGAAGCATCTACATTTGTATTAGAAAACTACGCTCAATGTACATTAAGTCATTTATTCTATACAGAATAAAACTGTAATTTATTATCCTACTGACATACTACTATGTAATTCTTCCATTCCAAGTCTTGCAGCAAACTTGCAAATGCTTCCAGCACACACTGGTCAAAAACCACTGCATTAACAAATTAATGCGTCCATCTAATATAATAGCCATCCCTATAAAACAGAAAAATCATGGTGCCATTATATTTGTATTTACTGGAAACAAATAATTTCGTTGAACAAACAATAAACCTCATCAAAAAAGTCATAAATGTGGGAAAGAATTCAACAGATTCAAAAATTCCTTTTGAAATCACACTGAAATTCAGACTTAAACAATGGCATAAAAGAGTGCCAATTATGCATGAGAATGTATTATAAAGTTACTTTGTACCACACAGCAAGTACACTCGACCTAACAAAAGCTCACCTTGTTCTTTTGGATGTGCACTTGCAAGAGGGCTTCCATAGAAAACAAATTCTGCCATCCAGCTCTTTGTGGCTTTTCCCTGAACTCTGATAGCCACAGACAGTAAACGTTTGAGTAAGGCAAGCCAGGAAGCAGACTGAGTATCAACTCCTGGTGGGGGTGGAAGCTGTACCAAACGTAACACTAAAGCTGTGGCATTTGCTTCAACCTGCAGTCCTTGATGTGCAATTTCACGTTTCGTCAGCTACAAAAGTAGAGAAAGTGCAAACATAACAACACTCAGTCAGTTTAACACTAACAACAAAAACAAGAAAAAAAAAATGGTAATGATCATAACTTCCAATGCGGATGGAAGTTCTATTTCTAGTGAAAGAATTTTCATGGAACTTACAAAATAATTATGTGACTAATTTTGAGAGATAAACACTGATTATCACAAGAATAAGTTCTCAAAAAAAAAAAACTTTTTAATGCTGGACAATAGGCCTCTCCTCACACAGATGCCTCATTCATAAATACAAAGGTATAAATACAATTACAGTTGTACAAAACACAGTACAGCGCTTGTTTATAGTTTGGTATATCACAGAATATAAATAGGTAGAGCATTCAAATTTCATTTCAAATCTGCAATTATAAACATCTTGAATTCAAGTTTGTTCAAGTTTGAAAACCCTTCTGTTTATTGCACATCACTGCAACTAAAACATGTGTTGTCCAATCATCCTCCCCCACTGCCCACATGAGCAGGTCTCTTTTCTATTATTCATTCTGCATTAAATGTACTTAACAAAATTGACACATCAGACATTACAGCATGACTCACCTCCTGTGCCAGAGTCACAAATGGAATTCTTTCATCACACAGAGCCACTACATGTGCCAATTCAGGTATAAAGTATGCAGGCTGCTTTGTCCGCCGAGATCCCAGTTCTTGCCTACCTCCAGCTTTGCGTTTTCCAGGGAATTTATCACTCTGATCTGTAAGCAATTAGTGATTAAACACTCAGGTTTGACAGTGCGATGTGGTAATATTGCGTTCCGACATGCTTCATCATTGTCATCGTCAATGTCATGGCCACCGCTGCCCCCGCCCCCGCCGCCGCCGCCACCACCACCACCACCACCACCAAAGGCACGGGCATTATTACACCATCTTCATTCACTCATTCATTTCAGATTGTGGGGTTTACTTTAGGTTCACTATTTTGCTAAAAGAGGGCACAAGATAAATACAAACAAAAAACAGAGGGGTATCACAACAGACAACTCATGCAGTCTGTGGCTATCCTCTCAATGTGGGGACTCAGATTCAATCACAGGGCAGTCCATGTGGGATTTGTGGCAGACAAAGTGGCACTACAGGTTTCTATTTGAGCACTTTGTCTTCCCTTCACATTGTTACACCACAAATACTCCAAAGACTTGTAATCACAGGCCACTATAAGAGGCCTTTTTCAGGCTGGGAAACCAACAGACTCAGTCTTGCCCCCCTCTTAAACCTACCTAATTTTTTGTTTAAAAGAATGATGTGAATGCAAGTTGAAAATTTTCAGTTCTAACAATCACATGGCAGTACAGGAGAGGAAAAAAAAAAAGTCCTTAAAGGACACCTCGACCTGTCCTTGCCAAACCAGAATTTCAATTGTCAGCTGACTGAAGGATATGAACATAATGCAAAATGGCAAACAAATATTCCAAAATTGTGAAAAGGTTCTAATATCTGTGAACAAAAGCAAGCAATAAGAATTATATTCATGAAATAACTAAGTAGGATGTTAGTTACTATCTAGCTCTGAATATTCTCAGTTGTCAGCTCTCTAAAAACGTACAGATCAAACAAACAACAGTGTAACGTCAGGTTGTTTTATATGAGTTTGAAAACTGCTGTGTCATTTTAAGGGAAAAACAGATATTGAGAGTGTGAACACAGGGTGCCATGATGAAGGACATTTGGACACTGAAAATTTACTTATACTGGCTAGCGTTAAACTGAAAATTTAAATTAATTACAACTTAAATGAGATGTATTACTCTGTGTGGCTTGCAGTGTAAAAAAAATTAACCTTTCCCGTTTGAATACATATGAACTTCCAAGTCAAATGAATAGATAAAATTGGTAGAAAACAGGTTCTTAGCAAATCTCCATCAACTTCTTCCTCCAAACTTGGACAAAGGCCATACATATCACACATTCCTGTACAAATCAGCTTCAACAACAACAGATTTCATATCACTTCCATGTCACACCACTAAACCAAAACAGATCGCACATCACCATCTGGACACTTCCAATTAAACAAAAAAATTCATACACAAAATGTACTCGCAAGTTGCTGTCCTGTCACAATTTACTGCAATTCATTACTGTCATGAAACAAAGAAATATAAGAGGAAGCTTTACCACACTGCCATTTGGTGTTCCTGAAAACAATTTAATATGAAGCAACTACATGATCTTCTAAATTAATTAGATATTTACAAACTGTTTACTAACTGTTTCACAAGTTAAAAGAAGGAACAGGAACTAAAGATATGCATTCATGCAAGTGTGTGAATGCAGACAATTGGGCAATAATGTAAATCATGCAGATCAGATTTTGGTATGTGTAAATATAGGACAACATACCATCAACACTGGTAAATGGACCATGTGTTATGACAAATGTGTCAAATTCAATCAGCGTCAGAACTTTAAGATACATCTTTGGAATCTCAGTTTCAATACTGTCATCATGGGGATCATCCTCTATTGAAGAGTGTTTCACTACAGCCAAGTAAAATGAGCAGTCAATTTCACATGGAGATGACTCCTTCTCCTTGAACTCAACAATCTGCAAAGACAAAAAGAAGAACCATACATAAGAACACAAAATCTTAGCTTCTCATATCAAATAAAATATAGTGAATTGTGGCAAGCCTTCTTAGTGCCAAACTGCAACCTACCAGTTCACTGCCGCACTGTTCTGTATACAAATTCAGGCTGAAAGAATAAAAAAATAAAAATACAATTTTAAAGACACTCTGTGCCAACAGAACATATGGTGTGATGATGGCATCAGTATGGGTCCAAATGCTGCAACCTGGCCATTCACATGTAACAAATGTAAGGACAAGAGACAAAGGAGTGAGGGGTTTTCATTTATACAGATTGATATACAAATGTAGTCATTTTTCTGTGTGGACAACAATAAAGTTTGCAATTGGTATATAACCCACAGGTGGTCAAGTTAAAGAGTGTTTCATGTGTAAATTAACATGATTTTGTTGGTACAACAAAAATGCAACCATTTATGACAAGTGAGCAAATTTAACATGTTATAATGTGAACTATTAACTGATTAATCAGAAAATATGACAACTTGCATACAGACTTGTGTCTGCCCTCACTGACATTTAAATGCTGTACAGTATCAACTATGTAGGATACATTTTCCCACAAGTGGCAATTAATTACGCAGATTCCTGATGAGGATAGGATTTTTCTCTTCTCCATCTACTGCCCAGATATCAGTGACTGGAGCCATGCTTCCACTGCCCCATATGCCTTCATGGTGTGCTATGAGGTAACTTTACCATACAGTAAGGATTTACAGAAACAAATTTCATCACAGAAAATATGAGATTGTTTTATTACTGCATGAATACAGTAAAGCCTTGATAATGCAAAGTACATACTTTGCTGCATCATTTGTGTCTGTTCAGTTTTAAAGCAGTAAGAGAGACAAACCGTTACAGTGGCAATTACATTTGATCATGAGCCTGTCACTGTGTACTTATTTTCTGTGTTTTATGACAACAAAACAATGACAGTTGACAAAAACTGCACAGTAACATTTGGGGACTTCATAAAGGAATTTCATACATTTGAAAGGCAAGAGACTTAAGAAATTTTCCAGCACAAAATGTGCTGGCAATGCATGTAAATACTGCTCAAGCCCTACAAAAAATAAATTTCAATTTCAACAATACTAACAACATACTTAGTATGTCATGCTGTCATTTGTCCAAAGATATGAATCAGTTAGCAAGATAATGTCAAACTCCAACCCCCACCCCCAACAAAAAAATGTCTTACCAAAATAACATTGGGATGTTTATGTAGCCTTACAAACATACGATGCCGTCCAATCTTGGACATCGGATGATCTGGGTGATGCAGCAAAGGTAACCTCTCATGGGGTGTGGCAGGAAGGTGCTGAAGAGTTTTCTCGCATCGCCGCTGTGTTATCCAGTACCTGGAAATATTACACATAGTAATATTTAATGGACACACCAGACAGACCAAGCTGAACCTAAAAAACAGAGATGTGATCAAAATATTAAGTCCCCCATGGTGACAGATATGTCAGCAAATTACAAGGAACAGAGATGATTTTCTACAAAACAGGCATGGCATACCCTTCCTTTACCTGGCACCAGAGTTACATCCACAGCTGCTACCAATATGAGGCAATCACAGCCAAATCCCTGCTCCAGTTCCACTTGATGGCCTTAAGCAGGTAACTCCTGCTCCTACAGCACCTTTCTTATTTTGTCCAACAATTCTTAACTTCCAAATGGCTTTACAGTAACATAAATGGCACTCACTTTTTGTGACTCAAATTATTGTATTTCACTTCATACATTTCAAGGTTCAAAATAATCAACAAGACAAAATTATGTTTACATGTAGTCAATGTTCTCTGAGTACACCTCATGAAACTACTTGGTATTCAGGGTGGATATATGAAAGAACATTCAAAAATGTATGTTACATAAAAGAACTGGTGAACACCTGAATTGATGTTAATACAGATAAAATCTGTAATCACTCCTGTGCCAGCCAGTATCTACATCTGGCTATCCCTGCTACAAAGAATCACGATATGCAAAATAAGAGATAAAATCCAAAGTAGATCTGCAGGTAGAAACATTACAGAAGACCTGGTGAATTTAAACACACAATTGAACAGGCATGTGTCATGCATGAAAGGAAACAGAATTCCTTGGGCACAAGAAAACACATATGTCAAAGAACCACTTGTGGAAATGAGCAATATGTGAAGAGCCCAATTGAGAGCAGATGTAAACAAATAAAAGTGAAGCAATAATAAACATCAATACAATGCAGTCACTGCTGGCTGGGAGGGCACAGAATAAGTGACAAGGCTGTGTTATGAGACAACACACCCTGCCAAGAATGGTGATGGACGATGATGTTTTAAAAATATGTTTCTGTATCAACAGTTTAACAATTCTGAGCCACAGCCATTTCATCTAAAAAGCACAATAATGCCAGGGTATTATCTAAATGTAATAAATATTCCCTTCAGGCAGTAATAAATATACTATATTCCAGAAACAGGGAACCTTCTTAAAGCAACTGAAATGTGGCTGAGTTAGCGATTCAACTGTTTTGTGGTAGGAAGTACCTTACTGGAGCAGTGTTTGTGCTTGTCCAAGAAAAAAGTACTTTTTGCTCAGCCTTCAGATGCACTGTTTGGGAGATCATGATATTTGCTGGGCTGGAGAAGGGGCACAAACAGTCATGACATATGTTCCAGTATCACCAGAAACAAAATCTTCAGAGAAGAACAATCAAGAGCCTGAAATCCAGCCCCATGCACAGCACCAACCCCACCCCCCCCCCCCCCCCCCCCCCCAAAAAAAAAAAACCCAAAAAAAATCCACATATTTTCCCCCCCAAAAAAAAAAAAAACCACACACCTCAAA
>Ga0123352_10022056_pt1 | contig 10150 bp, 7 predicted proteins | sample TergutLab28metaG_FD_89700 | JGI IMG/M metagenome (GOLD analysis project Ga0123352, IMG submission 89700) | Labiotermes labralis P1 segment gut microbial communities from Petit-Saut dam, French Guiana - Lab288 P1 | ecosystem: Host-associated > Arthropoda: Insects > Digestive system > Gut ...
GCCACAACACACCCCTAACCCACCCCCGCGGGTTGGGGTGGGAGAGGGAGGCCCTGCGTGGGGGGGGGGGGGGGGGGGGTGAGATTTACATGATGGGGAGACTTCGGAGACTGCGAGAGGTTTTGGAAGCGGGCCATTCCAAACTTAAGGCTCGGGAGCAAGTTGCCCAGCGATACAAACGGCCCGGAAAGAAAATCACTTCAAGGTGGGAGACATGATAGTGTACAAACTACACCTACCGAGCTCCAAACTAAAAGGGATATCCTCTAAGATGAAACCCAGATGTTCAGGACCAGTGACCATTGCTAGTTTCCTCGGGCCTAATGATGTACAGCTGGCGAATCCCGGCACTTGTATAATTGTAAGGAAGGCCCATGTTAGCCATCTGAAATTGTACTTCAGGATCGGGGAAGTAGACCAATAACATATGATATTGTAGGGGAGTAAGCATGTCTTGGTCAAAGAGAGTTTTTGGTACGAGGGGGCATCATGCAAGGGCTGCATGTTTCATATCGTGCGCCCTGCTACTAGTTTGGCGGGTCCCCTAGCGAAGGTGAGTCAACGGTTGGCTGTGAAAACCGGGGAACAAAGATAGTGACCAATGATGTGGAGTCTGACCCAAGAAGTGTGTGATGACAGATGCTGTGAAGGGTGTGCATGTTAGAAGTGCTACCAGGAGAACAAAGGTACCACATGGGGTGACTGACACTGGAAGTGTGTGCATGTTGTAAGTCCTACCAGAACGAAGGAACCACATAGGGTGGCAGACATGAAGTGTGTGCATGAGCGCATCCAAATGGACAGTAAAAAATCATGCTAGAGGGCGGAGGTGCTGGGAGAGAAGACAGAGCTGCTACGCTGTGAAGTGCATGTGTGTTTTAAGAGGTACCAGCCAGCAACTGTGACCCTAGAGTGTGGAGGCACCGGGAAGTACAGACCAACTCTAAATTTGGTACTTTGCCTCTCAACTGAGTCCTGAACCCAGGGACAGCCCATCCTGCAATTCACTTTCCCCTACTCTTCAAAGCTTAATTTCAACATTTTTTTAAGTTTTCTAAAGCACTGCGCCCCACTTTCAAACAAAATCTGTTGCAGTCGTGTCCCATTTCCTACACTGAAATAGCCAATCACACACACATTATTACTTTAACAAATGGCATTGGTGAACATATGCTACTTCCTCATTCCAGGCAGGAAATACCATTACAGTAAACTCTGTTCTCTATGCGTAAGGGTAAAAGTTTGCGCTAGCAGAGCAGTGTCACCAAATATTTGATCACACTACATAATAATTTGCTAAGAGGTCCACATTTGGTACTTATTAGTTTCTGGGACCAGCTAATGATGTTGGTTTGAGGCATATAACATACCTTTATTCCATAATGCATGGTAAGAATGCTGCAACAATCCAATGCACTCTTCACCCCCTCACAAGGATTCCTCTGTGAAACTCCACATGACTGGACAAGAATAATGCACCATCACCCTGTCAAGCAGAAGGGTTGAAGCACCCTTCTTTTGAAATTGTGTAATTGGATAACGCATGCATCAAATTTAATGGATGGGGGGAATGTCCCTGGGCACACCACAAAGGCATATGCTGGGGGTTGAGGTATTAACTCCACTCATTCTGAACTTTAGCACCAGATGCACGTTAAGTGGTCAGCTTCACACCCTGGCACTGTTCCCAGTTCCCACTGAACAGGAGGCTGAGTGGGGTGCAAAAATTGGACTCCTCAGAAAACAAGTCAAATGTATTTCCCGTGCCAAAAATAAAACCAAAATTTCTTCATCTTCCAGCTCACAACCTAGTCACCCTACTGACTGCTATTTCAGGTCACTTTCAAAACCAAATCATCAAGAATTTCAAAGTCACAGGGATTTCTAATAACTAACAAGACAAAATGCAGTGACAGTACTAATGAACTGAACCATTTTGTTTTTTCATGAACTTCATACAATTCCAAGGGCTGAAGAGCTTATATGATTAACTGATATTCCTGTACACAACCTGCAAACTGTAGAGAGTTTTCAATAACTTATGAGTGGCATAAGTCATGCAGTGGCCACAGATGAACCTTGGACCCAAAAAAAGTCAATATTGTATGTACACACAATAAATATCAACTGCACTAAAATTCAAAGGTTCATATGATGCCTACTGGGGAACATAATAGGAAAATATTTTTTTCTTTTCTTTCTTCCTTTTTTTAAACTTAAACTGTACGTTAAGTTAAATGCCTTCTGTTTAGGCTGTGCACGGGCAGTCTTATATTCACCTCAATATATTACTCTACACATACCAGCCTTCTGCAACTGAAGCATCCTTCCATTTCTGTTGCCAGAGTCCTTTATACATTTCACCAGGTTTTTAAGGCAAACTTTGTTACATACAGCCCTAGCAATAACACAACATTCAGGAGTTTTCCATGTGGATGAAATTAGGGTTGATGTTCAACACTTGTTTATTTTCAAAAATTCAAATTTTATAATTTGTCAAACATCAGAAATTTCATGCATCGACATCTCCAGCTTCCAGCTTCTTCTTCCATGATTCTTTCTTCTGGGCAATTCTGTTCTTACGTTCAGACAAACTCAACTTGGCCCTGTTCCATCTCTTCTTAACAATATTTGCGGTGTCCTTCTGCTTCTTAACTCGAGCTGGGTCAGCCCGAATGGTTTCATGTGCCTTTTTATATATACTCTCAATCTGTAAAACACACGACACATTAACAGGCATACACAACAGAACTCTATACCATAAAGTACACACTAAACCAACTCAAAGCCACCAGTCACATGGACACCTACAGCTGTTTACAGCCAGGACTGTGCTATTCATCAGACTTTTCTGGAAGGATAAGAAATAGAAATTCTGGTTCATAATAATATAAAACTAACCAGCGTCCATTTACAATCTTAAGCACCTGTGCAGACACCTTTTTTATAGCGTGGTGATACAGGATGCCTCCTGCAGTGGCACATCTTTCTAAAAGCATGGGTTTGTTATCAGAAGCAGCAATTTCAGGAATAGCGTATGTTTTAAGCGAAAAAAGTTGTCTCTAGGCACACCAGGAAGGCACTGAAGGCATGTAGGGGGAGCAGAGGTACAATAACTCATAACTTCAGTACCAGATTGAAGTACATGCTCATTTTCACCCTCCACCTGCTTTATCCCTGGGGAAAGAATTTGTGGTATCCACTGAATAGGGGGCTGTGTGGGACCCAATGCCAATCTGGATACTGTAATTTGTATACACCATCAAAATCAGCTACAGCTGTAACAATACTGTACTTCCACAGCCAAAACTTTCCCACTGCTGAGAAAAAAAACTCTCATTCCTTATCCCTTCCTTCTTTCTAGATTCTCGCCAGCATTCTCTCTGGAATACCCGTGGCAGCCAAACACACTTCATTGGAAACTGATACAATTTAATGCCTCTTCCAACATGCATTTCTATACACTTCATGCCATTTTGCATTCTCAGACTACCAAAGATGCTGTCTTCTATATGAGACTGTGCCACAGAACTGTACAAACACACAGGGACAGTGTTTGGTTAACATGATGTGTGTTCTGAACAGCCTGTAACCAACCTGACAGCACTCTGGTAAACTGTGCGGACAGTCTACACTGAGATACTTAAATCAGTTGCTTGTGCTGTAGTGCAGACTGCGATCTGAATATACACATAAATATCACATTCACCAATAACAATAATGTCACCCCAAATAAATTTCACACTATAATGTTCCACGTCAAGACTTTCTCATGGCACTGCTTCTGAATTTTATGTGCTAATAATAAGCTTCAGTCAGTCAATATGGGAGTACCTGAAGTGCATTCACTCTGAATTTGTATATTCATGAACCCCATTTTGAAAGGCTAAGTAAATGAAATGTGTTTACATGAAACGGCGAAGTTCATATGGGTAAACATTTGTGAAATGCATTTCCCATTCATACTAGTTTGAAACAACATGATTTACTGTACTGCTTTGTACCTTCACTTCAGCATATGCCACTAGAAAGGCCAAGAACACCAAAAGAGAAGGAAACCCAGACAAAAACAAGGGTAATCAGCTAAGGTTATCCTATCGTTTTAAATGTAATCATCCATTCTAATTTACCACTTCAAAACCTGTTTGTTTTCAAAGTAGTATTAAATATGGAAGGAAAAGCCTGGCAGCTGCCGCACTCTAGGAGAATTGGAACTACATGAATAATGGTTGCTGCCTCTTCAAGCAGGTACAAACTTTTAAATCTGACAAGCTCTAATTTCTCTATTTTAAAGAATTTAAGGGACCAGAGTAATTATTCTTGTGGGAGACAGTAAAGGGGTTAATTTATTGGGGGAAAATCAAAATACTACACAGAAAAATTAAGCTCCATTTCTGCATAAGGCAATGTCAAGACTTATTTATTCCCAAATGTTTATTTTATGACCAACAGAAACTGTCCTGCTTTTATCCCTGGTGTAAGACATGCACATTCTCATCAGCCTCTGAGCACTATATGTGCACCCTATCACTAACAAACTCTACTCTCTCAAATGCTGAAATGATTCATGTACAGGCAATCATATCCCACGGTGATGATTTTCATTCCCTCTTCCACAGACTAAAGTACAATCCTCTGCCTGTTCAGTGCTGCTCTCAACCCATTTGACCTCCTTTACTTACATTAAATCTAACCACCACTTTGCCAGTTCTCTTACAACTGTGTTCAGTGAACCTGACATAGGCAAACTCTTCACAAATCACACATGCACCTTCCTCTGCTTAGGCGACTCCAAGTGATATGCCTAAGTGTAAAGTCCCATGTTACATGTATTAACACGATTATGGAGGGTGGGTTGCTGGTTGTTAGCCTCTTGTCTAACTGTCAAGCTGGATCACCATCCTCTACTAGCTGTCCACAACTGCTTAACCAATACATATATGGGTTAAATAAACTACACCAGAAATGTTTTTCTAAGCTTCCAACACCTGGCCCAGCAGCAGTCACTCAAAGATAAAACCTGCTGCAAAGAAAGCAGTTACTAACAACTATTTCCTCCTCTGCCATGTAACATTACCATTCTCGCTTAAGTATCCCTACATTTGCAGATTCATCACTACTTATTTTTATTACACTTACAGTGCACATGAATAGGAAAAGCTACTAACACAAATGTAATAATGAAGATGGATAAAGTGATGAACAACTCTGCAAGAAAAAAGCTGTATATTTCTACAACAATAATGCCATTTGTTAATTTCTGACCTGTTGAAGTTTCAGATGGAACGCTAGACCTAGTCACTTGTGCAGAACAGTGGAATGGCTCAAGAAACAAAATGAATGTGCTGCCACTACCACTTCACGTACACCAGTGGCCCATCTGCCAGTTCTGCATGATCAGCATTTCCCAAATTTACTTGTCCATGGAACCCTTTCGAGCATGGAGTATACAGATGGAAACCAAAATGTTTCTGAATAATAATATAAAATAAACGTGCTGAAACTTGTCTTCATACTAAACATACTGGTCTGTAATGCCTAAGTTCATGTATCACTTATTCTAGTTTATTGCTTTCATGTCTGTGCAGTGTGCAGTTGAATGCTCAAGAGCTTCCTTCCCTCCATGTTTCATTACAGCATACAGTTCGGTTGGAAACACACTAAATCTAGGTGAATACCAACAGTGTTTGAGAACAAGAATGGTGACAGTTTTCCTATGACCACATGGTCCCATCATTGAACAAAACGCCGTTTGGCACAACTACGCTAGGTTCTTCACCAACCAGAAACTAACACATGTCTTCATAATAACAGATGATTAAAAACATCAAGGCCAATATACTCACACTATCTGCCTCAATGCCTAGTTTAATATAATTAGAAAACTGGCGCTTATAAGCTTCATCATCATCTTCAGCTAGTTGACGCATGTAGTCTGCAACGTGTTGGCCAAATATGTGCTTCCTGTGCACCTCTGCATTAAATTCTTTAGTCTCAGCATCATACCCAGGAAAACGTTTGGTGCTGAAACAGAATACACCGTCTAAGATTCAACAAATAAATGTGACAATATATGAAGGTCAGTATGAAAGTAAAGCCTAATTCTTTCTCAGAAGCTATAATTAAAATGGCAATTACAAAGTTAAGATTATTTTTTCACCAAGTCCCTTTCATTATCAACACCTTTTCCACCTTTGCCTGAGACATAATACGATAGCTGCGTAAACTAGTGAAAGGTCCAAGCTGTTATGTTTCAACTCTTTGTTGTCCCCTAAACAGCATCCTTGGAGTGCATCTTTGGAGGGCCAAAAAGACAGAAGTTGGAAGGGGCTAAATCATGTCTAGGGAGGATAATGGAGAACCAATTCAAAGGGAAGACTACTGCAGGTAGAATCCTGGCTAGAGTCTTCTGGGTCAGTGAAGGGATCTTGTTAGTGGAAATGTTTAAGAGAAGTGCCACAATCAATTCAGAGCAATATGCGCAGACATGATATTCAAGGGCCTAGCCAAACAAGAAAATGAATAACGTCCTCCTGCATTATAATGCCAGAGTGCACACCAGTCTACGAACAAAGGAGACAACTGCAACAATGGGGTAGCCTGTTGTTCCTCATCCTCCTTACAGGCCCAATTTAGCACACTCCAACTTCCTTCTTGGCTCCCTGATGGATATGCCCCAAGGATGCTATTTTGTGGATGTCAAGCTAAACATGGCATACAATAAGAACTCCAAGATTTTTGCAAAGACTTTCACATGAATGGCATAAAGCATCTCACACAAAGGTGGGATCGTAATAAGTGGAAATCACATGCTGAGAACGGCAAAACATTCAAAGATTGAAGCTGTTGCGCCTGAAGGAGGAGGAGGAAGAATGAGGAGGAGGAGAAGTATACACTGGCACAGAAAATTATGTCTCAATCACTGAAAATGAAATGACAAAAACAACACCTACAAAAAGTCTTCAAATAAAGACAAAGATGTTTCAATAATGGAAGTTTGTAACACACCAGCTGTAAATTATGGTCAATATTACATTAAATGGGAGGAAATAAAAAACGCATGAAGCAGTACCCTTATACATACAGTGCTGCAGCTTCCTACTGCCACTATTTAGGTTAGCAAGTAGTTATAAACGGTGGCACAATATAACAACATGTCCACAGAGCACAGTATCCTCAGTGCCACACTGTTTAAGTCTCTGCCTCTACTAGTTTTCCAGTAGTTATTCTGGAAAGTTAATTTTTATTTGAAAAAAAAAAAATCTCAACAGACTATATGCTCCAATTCAATAATAACAATAACCACAAAGAATTCCATCTGAAATATGCAGAAACCATGCTAGTCACAATTAATTACATAACCACGATCTTTATGGGTGTTCACAACATACAGATAATTCTGCATCCACAAAATAAAACATGTTCACCAGAATCTCCAGGATCATTGCTGTTCTGTTGGCAATAGTTCTGATCGTGTACTTCTATGCTACAAAAACTGGTATTTCACGTAAAACTGAAAGAGCTGTCACATAATATTGCATCACCACCATGCACTTATTATGAATTGTAAGCAATTAAAAACCAATAACACAAACAGCACACAGAAGTACATCGTAAACTATTCCATACTTTATGTTACAAGTTCAATACCATCAACACTGGTTGCATTACGGGTTATATATACGGTTGTACATAATTATGATGCTACTGACACAAGGATACTCACTTTAGGTAACCATTACATGGTTGCTAAAAGCTTTAAAGAAGTGTGTAACCAATCTGCAGACTTGCAGAATTTTTATAACTCTGTAATTTCCGTTACAATTTAACTGTTCTCCATGCAGATGGTCCTACAGGACCAAGAGATGTAGACAAGCACAAATGGTTCACACCCCCAACTGTTTTACTATTTGAAAGGCGTTAGTTCTTCAATAAATTACAAACTGAAAGATCAGCTTTACTTCCTAAGAGCATAAAGGCCCGTTAAAATTCAATGGGAAGTTCTTAAAAATAAACATCATCAAAAATACATAACCTCTTTCCACACAAACACATAAATTTCTTTCAGTCACAACTGCACTAACTACAAAATTTGCTGTTACAAGTACTTCCTACATACACTCCAATGAATGACCCCAAAATGTAACAAACAGAAGGAAATGTACTCAAGAGCCTCAATCTCTTTACCAGATTTGACTAACCTTTCATCCCCCAGCAGAAGACTAAGCATTTCAAACACCATACTTACTCCATTGGAAACCAACTATTTTTTCAGTGTTTCTTTGCCCACTGCTTAGAATCAGTATCATTCATATCCAGTCCATATAGCAGGTAACGGTGTTTACTGACCGAGCATTTACAGCATTTGTGTGTGTATGTGGCATCTTGCACAACAAAATTATTTGTGGTTTTAAAAAATGCTCAATTTCAAATGCACTCAGCAGCAAGGAAAACAGTGCTCTGAGGGGCAAGGAGTCAGTGACAGATCACTACCATCACATGACAACATACAGCAGACGTAACATACAAAATAAAAGTCTATTAGCTGTAAAAATGAATTTATTCCCAACAAACTGCACAACAAAGTTCGCTTATCCACATATGGGAGACTACTTCAACATGTTTCAGCTATATCTCATAGCCATCCTCTGGGAGAAAAATACACACACACACACATGAAGTGTATGTGGATTATAAACATCCTTTGTATATCAGTAATACCTGAGGATGGCTGTAATAAGTAGCCCAATATGTTGTGGTAGTCTCCCATATGTGGAGAAGTAAATTTTGTTGTGCAGCTTGTTCACGGGTTCACTTATGTATATCCCTAGAACAGAATTTGTATATCAGTATTATATTACTTGTATTTAGTGTAATGAAACATGCAGCAATGAATGAAGTTTTAAGATTTAAAAATCCTGATTTCTTTCTTCAGTGTACATAAATTCAGGATTCAGCTTATATTCTGGTCATCTTGCAGTCCCTCCAATTATGCACTAAATCACACTTCAACTGATATACACACATCACAAAATGCATACATCCATTCTGACTGCTGCCTTATAGCCCAATTAAGAATGAGTGAATCATAGTGACAAACTTTCTGGCAATCTCTGCCATGTAGCATTCACATTTGTAACTGTAAGAACTTGCCTAATGGAGACAGAATAATGACAGAATTTCAAACTCCTGCACTTACATATTTATAAACTTGACAGAAAGAAAATCTCACGACTCAGGCACATGCTGCTTTAAATACCATAACAAAATAAATATTCCACCAACACATCCACTGGAGGTAGAGAGAACCACTCAGTCAGCCAAACATCAAAGACGCCCTGCTACTAAAAAAGCAAACACCACCGAACAAAGAACTTGTCAAGTGATATAGCTGATGTCACAACAGGGGCTCAGTCTCGTCATCAATTCATCATTATGGTTCCTGCTACCACAGTGACATAGGAATGTCATCATATGCCAATGATACTGCATAAACTGACACATTTGGGACGGTACTATATGGAACATTTTAGGAAAACAAAAAAACCACTGGTAAAACTACATATGGCCATGGCCATGGAGTAATATTGGCTGAATATAACAAAATTAGCTCTAGAAAACTCGTTGCATACAGTGTTTGTCACTTCACATGCATGAAGAAATGAAAATAAAGAGGGAAAGTACTAAATTTTGATGTTTAATGTGTAAGTTTTTAACCTCAAATAGGAAGTTCTCTGAACACTGAGTTGTTCTGAACAGTGGGTGGAATGTCACATTCTATTCTTCTGCCTCAGTCAGCACTGGCAGTAAAACTCATTCTACAAAATTAGATGTGAAGAAAATTGTTTCACACCATTCAGGTGACAAGAAAGCAACACACATAACATGAACTGTCTGAAAATATGAAGACCATTTGTTTCATAAAGCCAAAAAGTGTCCACCCTTTACATACATAACAAAACCAACAGAATAATGAAACTGCAAGATCCTTCAATGTATATATTCCAGCTTCACATCCTACCAACCTTCAGTTACCAGTTTTGACTTTGGTATTTGCATCCCACAACACGCCCCCCCCCCCCCAAAAAACCCCCCAAAAACCCCCAAACACTAGCAAATGAAATGGAAACACCCCCCCCTTTTCAATCCA
>Ga0123352_10022058_pt1 | contig 10150 bp, 3 predicted proteins | sample TergutLab28metaG_FD_89700 | JGI IMG/M metagenome (GOLD analysis project Ga0123352, IMG submission 89700) | Labiotermes labralis P1 segment gut microbial communities from Petit-Saut dam, French Guiana - Lab288 P1 | ecosystem: Host-associated > Arthropoda: Insects > Digestive system > Gut ...
GTGTGTGGTGTGTGTGTGTATGTGTGTGGTGTGTGTGTGTGTGTGGGGTGTGGGTGGGTGTGGTGGGGGGGGGGGGGTGGGGGTGTGGGGGGGGGGGGGGGGGGATGACATTGAAAATGGTCTGAGATAAGTAAGGTGTGAAGATGGGAAGTGGTATGAAATGGTTAAATATAAGGTTTGGTGACACGATTTTGTGAAAACAGTAATAGACTTTTTGAGTAAAGAAATACAAGCACACAGGAAGAAGCGTGACTCAAGAAAGGAAGGAAGAATAAATAAAGAAAGGACGAGAGAAAGAAAGAACAAAGAAACGTGGAAACTAAAACTAAGTAAGCAAATAAATAATGGCAGCTAGAACACAAAGCAATTAAAAAGAACCGCTAAAATTCTTCTCCCACGACCCCATTTGCTTCTTGTAGCAGAGCAGCAATAATGAGTGCAGAGTAACGAGACTGTGCTGCTTCTTATCTGAGGATCCCAGACTGCGTTGCTGAGCGCAGTCGAACCTACGGTAGTTTTTTTCTTATTTTTTTTGTTCCGTGTATCATAAGACGAAACAGATATACTGGCTGTATTACACGTTACCACGCTGTAGCACCAGTGTTAACTGTTGATCTGTATTCTGCTGGCACAGTTTAGCTGCAATGCAGACAAGAGCCAGTCCGTGCCAGTAACTCAAGTTATAGGCCTACCGCTGGAGAAAGACTGCTGCCTAAGCTGCAGAACAAATGAATGCTTTAAGATTAGTGTCTTCTGGCATGTGATAACATATGCCTCAGTATCTGTAGACCAAAATACACGGCACTACAGCTCTGAAGAACATAGTCTTAATAGGCGCTACCCCAAAAACCTCGGCTTTGCTACTTCCCTGTCACACGATACAGCATGTACGCAAATGTTGAGTACACTAATTCGTATGAAAATCGGTACGAACACTGTGCCACTAAAAGGTCGTTCCATCTTAACCTTTTGACGCCTAATGTAAACTATAGTGGTCGTACCGCACCGCTAACCTCTAAAGTTGCATTTTATATATTTATTCAACAAATATAGGTACTGAATATTTGAAACATGGTGTATATTCTCCGGTTTTTACTCTTCAAAATGCAGTTTGTTTCATAATTCTAATATATTTGGTTCCTGTATTATTCACATTTTATATACAGGGTGTGCTAAAATTAAAAAAATAATTCCGGCGCCACAAGGTTAATATTCTCCATTTAACTCCTTTTCTTAAATAACCACTGAGTTACAGCATGCTGGCTTCACGAACACCTAGCGCTTTTATTTATGTTAGACGTGACAAAACGAGTACTGACAGGTAAAATTAGTTTCATATAAAATTTTTGCATAATCAAATAAGAAACGGAATGTCAAAAGATGAATGGAAACTTAAAAAGACAGTTTCTCTGCAAGCATTAATTTGCAGTTACGGTTACCGTACAGATTATATTTATGTGTCGAAAACAGAAAAATATTCTTGTGAGTTCGACGCATTTATATCGGATTAAAACGTGACTTGGAAATTATTAACTTCCATAACAATATAACACGTCATTACACGGCAGTATCAATTTGTTACTCGTAAGAAAGAAACGTCTCAACCAGTGCTTCATATACGAATACCAAACACAACCCCAAGAAACAGAATTCGACGTGGGAGGGTAGGAGGGAAACAAATATGTGAGTTTTCTTATAAATTGGCGTTTAACAGAATGGACCGGGATGTCCAACCGCTTTGTACTCGGTGTTCGGGCGGGGCTTTTTTGCGGAGCAAACAGCGGAGGTTCGAGTTCGATCCAACGTAATTCCATGTGAGATTTGTGGTGTACAAAGTGGCAGTAGTATAAGTGTTTCTCCGAGTACTTACACTTTTCCCTGTTGTCATCGTATCGCGCTCCAAACTCATTTATCTATCACAAAAGCTACATAATCTTAGCGTGACGCTGGACTTGATAGAAGTTCTGTTACGTGGAATTTTGCCATCAGTTGTTTGCACTGGCAAACGTAGTTTATAGGTACACGATACACAGGACTGTGATATTTAAACGTCAATATTCACTCTGCGTCTAAGATATTCTGAATATAATTGGTTATCTCAGAATATTAATGGATGCGTTGAACTCTATTTAGAGCGGGTTCTGCTAAACTCTTCAATCACTATGTTTGTGTAAAACACATTAACTGGGATCCGAGTAAATACGTTTTGCCTATTCAGAATTCAAGAAATTTCATTTCCATCAAATTTTAGCATATTTTCTGTTAATTAATTAATGCATTTGTAGTAAATTTAATGAGTCTTCTAATGCGCTGATTCCTGAATTATAAATGACAAAATTATTAAAGGGCTTTGTCGTTGACCACAGTGAATTTATTTTATTCGCGCTTTATTTTACCGATTTTCGCTGCACATTTTTTGTAGACACTGCAGTGAAGACGTAATTTAAAGTGTCCTGCTAGGATTATAACCCAAGTTTTCCAGTCTGGAGCCTCTCCAGCGAAGCTGTCCAGTTCAGTTGTGCTTAATTTATTTTCTACTGCAGGTATAATTTTGCACTGCGTGTATAGGTTCAGAAATCAGATGGCTGTATTTTGTAGAAACAATGATGTGACTTTTTTCCTTTTTGACTCAGTACCACATTATCACGATCAAAGTTTTCCGTGTATGAGTTTATAAATACTGTACATAATTCGGCTATTAATTATCAGGAATGCCAACGGATTTTAAATGCAGTTTAATTTTGTCAGCAACAAGTAACTGGATCGCAGGTTTCGCCAGCCACACCATAGAGAACTCCACTTGAGAAAAACTCGTCACTGAGAAAGTTCGCGTTTTCATGAAGTCATTTGTATCATATCACATGCCTATATTATTCTACAGTGAGTCAGTTAAACACGCACATTGTTTATCTAAGCAGCATTTTAATATTATTCTCCCACGTGAACTTGTTCTTTGCAACTTTCTGTACACTTGGTGCGAGCCAGCCAGTATTTTGAATGCTTTTTGCCTTCATTAAAACATGTGCCATGTATCCACTATATTACGGGTACGTTGCTTCATTTAATCGTTCTAAAATGATCACTACTGGAGTCATTTCACGTAAGTTTAATGTAACTGCATTACATTCAACCTGAGTGAGTTATTCGTTATATCTGTTTATGGTTCCGTGGACGAAGAAATTAGATGACCTTTCAAAAGCTAAATACTTCAGGAAATAATATTACCCTGAAGTAGACAAGGTTTTCATTTTTAAGGCAGTTCCAAATAGATTAAAAACAGGCCTGCACAGGCAACTACAGTTCCAAGAGGCCGAGTCTCTCCAAGTTCTCAGCAGACAGCACATGAAAGTGGCAAGCTTTTAAACCTTACGTACCGGTCACCTTTACCCCCGGGAGATGCCCCTAGTTTCGAACCCGCGACCTTCCAGCCTGTAGCTAAGCGAAATAGATCAATAAATAAACAATATTATTACTATACACAACTTCTATTTCAAACGTTTGTCGATAGTTCTGTGAGAGTAATATTTCTAACCAAATTTCTCTATTCTAATGAGGCTGTTTATCTAGTTATTGTAGGTAAAGAAATCTCTCAAATAAAAGTTATCGGTCCTAATGATATTAGAACTTACTTGGAATTGTTTACGACCAAGTGTTTTCTTAAAGCAATGTCGCCATGTTTTAATGAAACAGTCATCTCAGAAAAGAATGACATTGGAGGCAGAAATGTGTTCCGAATTTATTCGGAAATATGAAGGAAAGGAATGACTTTGTGTGCGCAGTTCTGGATGGGAGGATATTACAAAAGAAAGTTAGAAGTGATACAGAAGGAAGGTGCGGACTGGGTCTTGTGGGTGGCTCACAATACACGTACCTCATGACCCCCAGTTCTTCTGAATGCTGTAATTGATCTCCCAGTTCTACGCGTAGAAAAGGAAGGGATTTGCTATTGTAGGGGAACAAGCTGATGGTCGCTGAAGAAGAACTTTGCTCCCTGCAGTTAAATGGATATTAATTTTATCGGTATGATATGTTTTTAGGGAAATAAGATGACAAAGAATATTAGCGGCACCTATGGAATGAATTGCCGTGTGAGCTGCACACGCAGCTTGGACTCTGTGTAGAAGCGCAAATTACTTGCCCTTCGTGGGAATGGAACGACGATTCTTCAATTATTCGGTCGTAGCTTAGTGACTGTACCTACTACATTATCCGGCTTTAAAAACCTTGTATGTTAACAGTAGCGTTAAACGGTACACTTTTCCTGGAGTTCTGTATAAGACAATTATTACTGTGCACACCGCATGTCTTAATGCTAAATGAAACAGGAGTTCTCCATCAGAATTATTTGAAGATGTTTGTGTCTCAGTATAAAGAGCGACCTATAAGCAACGCTTCTTGTAGTAAAAATGCAACGCGTCTTAGAGGTAAGAATCAACTGCCGCAGTAACTTTAAATACTCTTCAGTGTAAATTGAGTTCAACAATTGAAAACATTAATTCGATACAAGTTACAGCGCATATCAAAGTACAGAGGGAAGTCATCAAACGTGTCCAATATTTGGGCACCACAAACTCTTCTGATATATTTGGTGCTGGAGTAATAGGTCAGGAACAATAAACCCACGCTTTGTAGAATAGTTCCATTCGGGGGGGGATTCTTATGATTGATACAAAATAGGAAGGGCGTTTTCTTTCCGTCCGCCTGCATGGATCGCATATATGAATATACTAATTCTGCCAAAAAGGGCTAATCGTGCATAGTACATCGCATGAGGTACACCGAATGATTTCATTTGAAACTTTTGAGGTACGATGTACTAGTACTTTTGATGAAATATAAGATCAGTTAAGACCAACCCAGCATACACAATTACATCGGACACATGTCGTAAATATACTGTATGTATGTATTGTTTCTTATTTTACAAGATCAGGGCTATTGGTTGCACAAAAGTTGTTTTATGGTACGCAGTGACAACGTGCACAACAGAAACCAGCTCATATGTTTTGTGGCTTGGAAATGCAATGCGGTAATTTATGTTCCCGTCAGAGGCAGGCCGGTAATTAATCTTACTAATTAATGAACGTAATTAAATTAAATTCCTTATACTTTCTTAAGAAAAACTATGAAAAATGTATCCGCTAAGTTATATCAAAACATTTTACACATTCATATTATACGTGTCTGGTACAGGGTGGGTATTAAATGTCTATCAGTACAAATTCACTTTAAAATCTGTCATCCGAGGCCTCTGTGACACATTGAGGAATGCAGCGTGAATTAGACGTAAGACCGGAAAGTAAGGGCGGGATATAAATTGTTCTAAGTGCATATTCCATTTCGCCTTTCTTTACAGTAAAATTAATTCGTCTGTCCGTAGCCTGACGATTTTCCCGTTGTCCCACTACCTTTATTCGTGGAAGAATTCTGATTATTTTTGTGCGGCACAGGACATATTCATTCTTAAACTACTGCCAAAGGTTCCAGATCCTATCTTTCTCCCTTTATGCCGTATGGTTGCCACCAGACAGACACTGTTTTTATTATGCATATCGGTGTCCGGTGTCAGAACTCGTATTTATCGATATCAGTAAACGTGCTTGTTCTGCGACGTGTTATAGCGCTGAGTAACGCAGAAGTTGTAAAAAAAATGGCTTAAGCTGTTACGCTTGGAATACTACAGAAGAACCAGCTTCTAATTTCGGCCGGGGGCACAGACGACAGGTTATTTTATTATTTTATGTTTTCCGCAGTAGCGGTAGAGAAATACCGGGATGGTATGGAAAAGTAGGTTATCGTCTTTTCCTTATGCATCTTTTATAGTTATCACTTATATTAATCAAATCATTGAATGCCAGAATTTTCAACATTACTGTCCGCATGGTGAAATAACATACGAACACAGAACACACACTACTTCTTCCAGGTATTATTTATGGGCTTCTTTGGGTTTGCTGCAAAGTATGAGTTTTTTAATATTCCTCTTCTGGAATGTGATGTCTTGTAGTCTGGTATTATTCAACCGTGGTATGGGGTGTGTGTGTGTGTGGGGGGGGGGACAGTAATATCGTGCAAATTGTAGGCGCATTTATACCGGACGAGGCGTCACAGCTCAGACGGCCGCAACCTTCACTGTAACAGCTGCGAAAAACACCCTTTGAAGGAACGAAAGATGATTGAGCGCTAGCACAGTCAGGAAACCTGTATACTCTCGTTCACGTGAATCTCGCATTACTCCGTCAAACAATTTCCTTATGATCGCTGATTGTGCGGAACGTTTACGAGGCTGTGCTGAATAGTAATGCCGCGTAATTTTGTAAAGACGTGATTATGTAGATTTAAATAAAACAGAAACAGCAGATCTCTCCAACTGTATTTTTCACATCTATACGGCTATTTCTCCACATAGTCACCTTTGCGGTCTACGCGATTGAAGTATACCATTCCTCGTTACAAACAACTTTCTTTCGCCAATGAAAGACGGTCGAAGGCACGTTTTCTGCCGTCTAGAAGTCCATCACTGCACGCTGTTTCATCGGCACGGACATACTGGAATACCACATCGCCGTGTTTACGAATGCAATTCAGAGCCCACTAACGGCAGAAGGTTAAAATACTGCCTGGCGTTGCGCGAAAGTCGGAGGAATTGAAAGCAACCAGTTTGCACTCCTGTGTGTGTTCCTATTAAGTAAAACATTAGGAGGCATTACTTTTGAGCACCCCTTCGTATGTTGAACTCACACGTTCTTCGCAGCCGAGTAACTGGGAAAAGATTTTTTTTTTGGCAGATGGAAGTAAATTCGTACTGACTTTCGCTCAGACTTGCAGATTTTTATGGAACCTGCAAATTCATCATCATGTTTATAGGGACCGATTCTATGTGGGTTTGGCAAATCCATTCCAGATTCTTACACTCCATTCCTTTTGTCAGCCGTTGTAGATATAACCTAACACACAACCACAACTCTCACCAGTGACCTCTTGAATTTAGATCTTCCGACTAAACGATGTTAATTTCTGATGCCATCGATGTGTGTTATGCATTCCACATAAGAATACGTGTTTTTCATCTTTCCCGTTTAGCAACAAAATGATAACTGTACGCCATATAACATGTAGATTTTATTCAGACTTCAAGCAGCTATTATTGCAAACAATTTTCTATAGTCAATTGCGACTCTTTAATACTTAATATATGACTGAAAGTGTTGTAGTATTGTACATTTATATTACAAATTAGTGGAAATAACCAACGACACTTTTGTTTATTTTTGTTTCGGTGGAAGGTACATGGGTTACGTAGTTACGTGTTTATTGTATAATTGTGTTAATATAAGCGACCTGAAATAAATGTTATTGCAAATAATTACATAGACCAATAAATAACTTTTCTCATGATCCAAGCAACATAATTTACCATAAATAGTGATGTGGATGTTGAAACCAAGCAGTACATAAAGAACTTGGTTGCAGGGGGACTGTCGACTTGAATATATATATCGTAGTGTTACACTGCTTTGCAATTACTAGAATAAAGTAAGTAATGAGTTACTTTGTAGAAAACTGACTAGTGAGTCCTAAGATTAGTGGAAAGTTGCTGTCTTTTGGGACTTGACACCGTTGAGCTTGGAAAGTATTTACCGACGTTTCGGAGACGCCTGGTGTCTGTTTCTTCAGGATAGAGAAACCCTTGTGCAAGATTTTGAATTACGCACTAGGCATTTTATTTTATGCCTTCGTTTTAAAATTAGGTTAATTGATTTTCATATTAAAAATGACAAAGAAAAAACTTGATAGTGTATTTAAAGAAACTGTCTCATATGCATAGATTGCATAGTGCTTAATAGAAAGATTTTTAGGAAATATATGGCAGGAATTGTTCCTGGTTCATTTTGGGATACTACCGAAGGATTTGTTTGGGAGATCAGACAAAAACCACGACAAAACTCAATAAGAATTTTGATGCACAGGCCGAGAATCGAATCAGCAATATACAGAAGAGGAAGCAGTAAATAATCAATCAACCGCAATACTCCTTCGAGTTGTTGTTGGACTACCTGTTGCTATTAGGCTTACAGTTGATATTTTGTTTCCAGTTTCCTAGCTCGCTATTGTACGGGCCTGAATTACGAAGTTATTTAATCTCCTTACTAACGAACATCACAAAGACGACAATCACGATCCGCCGTGAAACACTCTCGACCAGTTGTAGACTTCCCACCCACCGCCAGAATTCGAAAGTCTCTTTCTTCTTATGACTGGTATGTAAAAATAGAACAACAAAAAGAAAGAAAATATAAAAGACAATGGTGATGGTGGCGACGCTTTTTATTTTTGCGTCGTTCCTCTTCTTTTCTTATTCCATTCTTTTTTAAAGAGTTGGAAAAACATTTCAAGCTGCATTCTTGTGCTTTTCTTAGGGGCTGTATAGTATATATAAGCACAGAATTCCCACTACTCGTTATTTATGACCAGCTGGAGAGTCAGGAGTGGGGGAAAGCAAAAGTGTAGAGCAAAAAGAGAAGTTATACGGGTTTTTAAAAAAAACCTCTCAAATGACTTTGAGAGGAAGAGACAGAGGGGTAAACGAAGCAGAAAAAGAAAACAGGCATGACACAAAGACAATGAGGCACAACAGAAAATAATACTCTAATGCAGACCCGAAAAGGCCAAATAACTCGATCAACAGGAGCTGAAAATGCATACGTAAAAAAAGACGAGGCTTCACTGTGTTTTTGGAAGATTTCCTTCAGGCATGCTTCATAATGGCGAGGTTAACTACACAGCGAGTAAAATAATAGACTGTTATTTAGTGAAACACAAGGTAGAATTTTAAATAAAGCATCTCACTAAAGTGGTGGGTTTGTAGGGGAGGGTTGTAATATGGTGCGGATAGCGGCGGGAATTTTAACAAGACAGGGTTGCGCACACTGCCGGTTAAGTACCTACTGTGGTGTATATATGCATCCAAAAGGCGTACTAACTTGATAAATGGGAACGTGCTGTCTGAGAATGGAAGAATGTTAAAAGCAAACTAAAGTTGAACGAAGATTTAAGAGTGAACACAGGAAATACTGCAGAAAAGGAGGATATTAAGTTAAATTCCGTCTAGGGTCTGTGAAACACGCCCTCTAGGGAAATGTTTCGCTATTGTTTTGTTTCTGCTGCAGGAAGGAGACAGCTCCTCTTTACAAACTTGAGGAAACAGAACAAGTTATTTACATACAATTCGATCAGCCGACGTTGTACCAACATGTAATTTGTGTGAGTTGGAGAGTGTGTACTTGCTTATGATACTCATACAATAATTGTCGCTTGTTTAATGGGAGCCGCTTAACGCCCTCCATGCTATGTGGGAGATATCTCGGTTGAAGGCAATGACTTTCAATTTAAATCTTAAGTGTTCACTAACAGTATTAAAATAATTATTCCACAAATTATCTGAACTAATTTGAAGTAAAAAATATAGATTGGAAATATGCTTCCAGCAAGGGAGTTCTTATACAAAACTCGTAATGAATGGACTTGAAACAAAGATAAAGAGACTTAAAATTAAGGACTGAACATTTCGTGATTAATTCTTCTATCGTTGAAATCGTAAAATATGTTAAGAAGTATCAAAATAATTACTTTTGACACGCTTGTGGTTACGCGACATAGTGCATTAACATCTGTACAGATTATTTGTCATTTCTTCCATAAACTCTGCAGCTTTTCGCTTAAGTTATTTTACTCCTAATCACTTGACTCTGACCCTTACACCTGAATTTTTCTTTTACATGTCACTAAGGTAAACTGTTGCTGTAATGCAGAAGAATCTTCTGCTTTCTCGGCTTAGATTTATCCTTTTTTCACAACTTTTATATGTTCTGAGCATTTCCTTTAACACAAATTTTATCAGCAAATTTGGAGAATTCCTTGGATATAGTGTCTGAAGTTTCTGAACCTCCTGCCTCCAAAACAAAAAAAGTAAAACACACACAGAACAATGTGATCCGCAAATATACAGGACACTGTGATCCGCAAACACACAGAACACTGTGACCAGCATACACACAGAACACTGTGATCCGCAAATATACAGGACACTGTGATCCGCAAACACACAGAACACTGTGATCCGCATACACACAGAACACTGTGATCCGCA
>Ga0123352_10022059_pt1 | contig 10150 bp, 10 predicted proteins | sample TergutLab28metaG_FD_89700 | JGI IMG/M metagenome (GOLD analysis project Ga0123352, IMG submission 89700) | Labiotermes labralis P1 segment gut microbial communities from Petit-Saut dam, French Guiana - Lab288 P1 | ecosystem: Host-associated > Arthropoda: Insects > Digestive system > Gut ...
AGCCGGTAAAAAAAACACAAAGTCCGCCCTGTATTGGGAAAGTTCAAAAAGGACCAAATGATTTTTTGTAAATTTGGTTCTTAAAACCACATTTTTTCCCCCCCCCCCCCCCAAATACAGCATGCTGTTACCCAATGCTAAATTCAAGTTTCTACACACATGTAATTCAAAACATCTCTCTTTCTGTGCGCCAGACGACCGGATCGGTCATGTGGGACCCGACTGACCGACAGTGGAATGGATGACCAGGGGCTGAAGGTACTGCTGAAGAAGCAAAAGGCAAAGGAGCGAACACTAGCCATGTTTTGGTACGGCTTACGGTCCAGTTGTTGTGTAGGTCCTATCTGCATTCCAGCTCCAGCAGACGTTGCGGGCGTACCGGTAGCGGCGGCGGCAAGATGTCGGGCAATGTGAAGTCAGGACAACGAGGCGAACAAGTGACAGGGCGGCCTCTGTTAATGGATATCTTGGGAACTTTCGATTCAGGAACTCTCGAACTGAACGGCGCTCCGTCCGTCTTGATGGAATAGCATGTTATTAGGACCCACTTTTTCTAAAATTGGCATCAGGAAGTTCTCCAGCGTGTCCACCCACCTACACTAACACCAGTCACGATGTGTTCGGAAATAAAAGAAAGAAAGAAAGAAAAGAAAGAAAGAAAGAAACAAACAAACAAAGGCCTGAAGACTATTCGTTTGGATACAACAATAAAGACAATTAACTTGGGACTGTCCTTTGTACCTTTAATCAGAGATCAGGGTACCAACATAGCTGCAGAGCAGGATCATTAATTACAAAGTGGCCACACTGTTACGACAGACCCCAATGCGACATGCAAACGTACAAGCCTGTCCATCTGTATCAGATACAGTTTAATACAATCTCAATTTTGTAATAACCAGCAGGGGATTTCGACGTGACATAACCTGGCACCGGGGAAAGTAGGTTGGGAACCTTAACAAAACAAAGGTGGAAGGTGGTCGGTATAAGCTGGATTCAAATGGCTTAAGTTATGGTAGAATTCGGGATTCCATAAAAGCCTAAGTTCTGTGGTCGGTAAATAAAAATAAAAATAATAATAATAATAATTGCTCAGCGACGCCATTAATTAGCTAGTTAATAAGAAGCACGAAAGGGCGACGAATGGCTACGCACTGGCTGCAGGGGCCTATTGAATTCCGGCTGGAACTCCGCACACAAAGCGACAGCTTGGTAGACACAGGCATAGATAGCGGAATTATACTAAATAGATCCTGTCTGTCGTAAAGTCCTGAACGAGAGTGATTAAACTAACGACTTATTCCAACATTGGGTCGCTGTGAGCAGGGCGATGAAGTTACAGCTTTTGTAGTGTGACGTCGTGACGTTTGATATTTACTTACTTCAGAGGATTTCGCTGCCTCACCCTTCAGCCGATACTAATCCGCTCTTCATACACGCAGTTCTCCCAAGCAACTACGTCTTCTGGGGCTGCCCTGAAGGCGGAGACAAGCCACCCACCGAGACACGAGGTAACTACCAAAAATCAAGGACCACAGGACAGCAATCCTATCAGGAACACTGTGCATTTCCTAAATTGTGAGCTTTGATATATTTGTGTCGTAAACCGGGCATAAAATCGAGCAGTTAAGCAGTAACCATCAGCGGCATTTGACGGTGTCACTAGACATTCACCGTTAAAGCTGTATCGTGATGAAACAACCCGCAGACTAACCTTTTGTGACAAGCCTCTACACACTAAGCGTCCAGTTCATACAGAGCTTGCGATGTGTACCGTGACGTCTGTCAGTTCAAAACAGAACAGAATGGACACAAAAAATGACTTGTGATCGGTTACCAATACCAAATGAAATGTAATTCTAAACACTTCAAGTGGGGCCCAGGATCGCACGGAGATGACCCCCGTCCAGGGGACGTTACTTCCCTGCAAATGGACAGGAAAGTGAAGGACCGGCGTCTGAAGGTGACCATTAAGTGTAAGAACCACGCGTTTCCGCCACCCTCCATCATCGTCTGGGCGTCTCCAAGGTTCGTTCTTGCTATTCCGCTGCAGCAGGAGCATACCAGCGCCCATTTGCGCGACGAGACATTTGTAAAGTAATTGGGCAACCATAAAAACTCTCTTAAAACGTGTTACGGGTGATGGAACACGGACCCATCACCCAGATTCTGACACACAAAGAGACAATTCGGTGGAAACCTTGTGGTTTACATAGGCCTACTATCCCAACAGTAGAAATACCAAAGACTACAGCGGCATTTGTTCGTGGGCTGCGCGCCACACAAAGCACCAAACTGTGCCTCGACAATGAAGCAAACACGATGCCAGAAGATGACAGGAGGTGCCACGCATCTTCACGACAATATCGCAGTAACCAACTGACGGCCACAACAGTGACGTGAGTCTGTGGGTCACCGTCCTGCAGTGTCGTCCTGAATTCCATGTACCGAAACGCACAGAGGCGCTCGGGTGGACGTTGGTTTTCGAGTTGCGCTGAACTTAAATGCTAGGTTTGAAAGTACTTAAAGAACTTACTGACTCACTCACTCCAAGGAGCAAAGTCCTTCTTCAGAAGCTAACCGGTATTCAGTTAGTAAAAAAAAATCCCATTTTATGGAACCCGAAGCTTCATTACCGCATTCATTCAAAAGTGCCCGCCAGATGTCCCTAACCTGAGCCAGCTCGCTCGAGTCCATACCCCACAACCCAATTCTTGAAAGAACCATCTTAATATCATCCTCCCATCTAAGCCTGCGTCTCCCAAGTTGTCTCTTACACTCAAGTTTCCCCACAAAAACCCTGTATACGTTCCTCCTCTCCCCCATACGGCTTAAAGAACGAAGAAAATAAAAAAAAACTGTCATTTTCAGGGTTTATTCTGCTACCGCGAAAGGGAGAATTGTTATATTTAGTATTTTTTAAAAAAAAAAACTGTTTTTTCTATTATCCACGTGTGTGTGTGTGTGTGTGGTGTGTGTGTGTGTGTGTGTGTGTGTGTCCGTTGTCAGGTACAGCTAGAATTCCGAGCCTGTGCGTGCACGCGTTCGATTTCCACTAACTACTCACGGCAGCCCCCGGTAGGCCTGTTGATACGACAAATATGACGGTAAGCAAAACTGCACTCACTGCGGCTGGCGAGGAAGATCTCAATGGCGACATTCTGCAGCAGGTACCGACGTGAGAAGATGGCTCGCACCTCTGAGAAATACCACTTGCCATGCAGATGGTCGCAATACTTCAGCACCTGAAACAAGAAACAGATAACTGGAATATTCATGTGCCGACTGATTACAAATCTGGGAACCTCAACTTCCTGAAACCCTCAGGGCCTGTCCAGGGCAAAGGGATGGCTATACCTTACGTAATGTAACAACAGACAACTATACAATTTTTTTTTCTGTGGCGCAGCAGACCAACGTGGCCCTTGGCCGCCTCAGTGTTGAGGTTTCTAGATGACGCACAATTAGACACACACGCACGCACGCACGCACGCGCGCACCCGGTAAGACTCCTCTGAAAGAATGATCAGCCCGTCGCACAGGCCGCTACCTACACAACACAATAAACACGTGCATGCCCTCAGCGGGATTCGAACACGCGATCCCAGCAATTAAGCGGCCGCACACCTACGCCTTAAGAACGCACAGCCACCGGGATCAGCATTGTACAAATTAGTTCGTAAACGTGAAACTCGGTGGCACGAATGAATATAACGGGCCTCTAAGGAGATACGGACGTGCTGGAAAATAAGAGCGGCATCAGCTACATCGGTCATTGTGCGAACAGGGTCTTACCCTGCTTGCGACCCGCACTGCCCACTGTACGATGACACGCTTGACACAAGTATCAGGAGTTCGCTTTTCCCACCTTCTTCATATGACTGGCTGGCACTTATTAAGTTTACTGCTTCAATTTCAAGATCACTGGTCACGCCACTGCACGAATAAGGTGCAATGCACAGTAAGTCAACCTCAGGGAATACAATTTTTACAAATGTATCATAAATATAAGCGTAGATTATTCAAACCGATGTTTATAACAACTAGCTGTATCAGACAGCAATGTCAGTAGCTGCCGCAACAAGCAGTAATACCAGCAGTAGCTGTACCAGTCAGCAACGTTAGTAGCTGCCGCACAAAGCAATATTAGAAGTAGCTGTACCAGTCAGCAATGTCAGTAGCTGTCACACAAAGCAGTATTAGCAGTAGCTGTACCAGTCAGCAATGTCAGTAGCTGCCGCACGAAGCAGTAACATCAGCAGTAGCTGTACCAGTCAGCAATGTCAGTAGCTGCCAAACAAAGCAGAATTAGCAGTAGATGTACCAGTCAGCAATGTCAGTAGCAGCCGCACAAAGCAGTAATATCAGCAGTAACTGCACCAGTCAGCAATGTCAGTAGCTGCCGCACAAAGTGGTAATATCAGCAGTAGCTGTACCAGTCAGCAATGTCGGTAGCTGCCGCACAAAGCAGTAATATCAGCAGTAGCTCTACCGGTCCCATACAGCTATTCTAAATGCATAATATCATTTTGCGGTTCTTTTCTTCCGCCAGCAGCGCTCTAGCATCCATCTCAAACGTTTCCACAACCAGACGCCGTTTTCTAACTCTGTATTTATTTACTTCAGTCGGTCCCGTTAGCCGCGCGATCTAAGGCGTGGGTCTGCGGCCGCTAGTCTGCTGGGATTGTGAGTTCGAATCCCGCCAGGGGCAGGAATATTTGTCTCTTGTGGGTGTTGTGTTGTCAGGTAGAGGTCTCTGGGACGGGCTGATCACTCATCCAGAGAAGTCTCAGTGTGATCTCGAAACCTCAACAATGAGGAGGCCCTGGCCTACTTGGGCTATCTAGCCATGAAAAAAATTGTACACACACACACACACACACACACATATATATATATATATATATATATTACCGACTTGAAAGATTTCGTTTATCACTGCACAGTCGGTTTAATTGTGATGGATCGCTGCACCAATTAAAATGTTCATTATGCCTTCGTGCAGCGCGATGAATCAAGAGATTTACTGCTTCATACAAGAGAAACATTTCTTTCGGGCCTGAAAAAAGCGCCATAAAAGTTCCTTCCCTAAAGTGCCAAGCGCACCATTAAGTCCGGAACGACACCGAAATATACGACAAAAACTCCTAAACTAGACCAGGCTAAATGCAAGCTACAGGATGATCCTTGAACAGCGGACAACTACCCAGCCAGCGAACATAACCTGCACGTACCGAACACGATACGTAGCGGGGCCGTTCGGAATGCTACACGATGGACATTAAGTGTAACCCTCTGGAACCGAGTTCGTCTCCCTGTTCACAAAAGCCAGTTACTAGACTCTCAGTAAGCTAAAATTCACTCCAACAACTATTTCTGTACACAATCTGATTTAGTACTATCCTTCTATCCATTCCATCTCCCAAGCAATTTATCTTCCTCCATTTCAGTACACTAAACTATGTACTTCTAACTTCAATAACTCGTCCAGGTCAGTCTTCTAATTCGCCGAAGCTCACAACACAAACGAACCACCGCCTGCCTCTCTGGGCACCGCAAAGAACCAGGAACTCCAGCATTACGTCACATCTGTTTGGACTTTGTAATTACGGGCTCGGGCCAAGATCAGCCACCGTCACAGTCTATGGCTGCAGGTTTCTGAAGTCAAGCACATTCATATGGACAAGGCAAAGTAGCTCTGCTACAGAGCTACAAAATGAGAGGCAGCAGAGGGCGTAAGACGAGGTACATTAATGGAATCAATGCAAGTCGAATACCTTCAATGTAAGAAATTGTCGATTTCAGAAATGTTCTAATAACGTACTAACCAATACGGTGTCACAAAACTGTCAACATTTTGTCTTACAGACGCACTTCGGACGCATGTATTTGCGTCGTCAACACTTACAAGCGTTAAAACGCGTCCACCTGTGAAGCACAAATATTTGCAAGTGTGCGAAACGCTGCTAATTAGTTATAACGTTATTGCAATTTCTAAGCCACACCGTACAAGCCGAATACAATTGCAATGTGATATCTTCCGGACTTGTGTACTGATGACACAGAAGGACGTCATTTTACCTGACACGTCCAGTTTGTCACTCCCGGTAGGCTCGCTTATGGTACAAAACGTAGCAAACTCGGCTGTCCACCCACACGCATGTTATTAGAGCGAATTTCTGAGTCTGTAGGCATAAGACAAATGTGGTTTACGAGCTGTATTAAGCACGACGCAGATCTTAAAACAAAACGGAATTTTGTGAACTGGCAGCTTCAGGTGCTGCGGGGAGGAAAGACTCCACCCCCGGGTGTTCCGCGTTCAAGCGTGGTTTAATCTCAACGGATGGTTGAACTCTTAGAGCGACAGGAAATGGCAAGCAGAAAATCTCATGTTAACCCACGAAATACCCTAATATAAAGGTTGGCGTGTGTTGTGCTATGGGGGCGACTTGGATCGTGAGCCCCCCCCCCCCGAGACCATAAATTCACACCGAAATGTTACACTCTTCTGAAACTTTTTTTGGACGCCTGTTCGATTATAACAAAACCTATGCCCTTTGTCACACCATAAACAGTTCTACACGTTAATCAATCATATACACCAATCATATACACCAACATCTGCACACAACAACTCTAAGTTATACATACATACATACACACATACATACATACATACAGTGACTCTCCTACTTGTGTCGAAAACAAACTGCAATCCAATATATCATTCTTAGCTGTACCACGTTAAATATACACAAAATACATAAAATATCAGCGATAAATAAAATAATATGGATACTGTAGCTAGTACGAAGTTACGAGGTGTGATCAAAAAATACGGTGAATGTTTTAAACTAAAAAAAAATATTACAGTAAAAGACACTTGCCATTAACCCCCCTCAAAATACCCCCACCCCCCACCCCCCGGCTTCGAATACACTTATCTCACCGTCCTTGCCACTTTCTGAAGCAGTTCTGGAAGTCCTCTTTCGTGAGTGTCTTTAGTTGCGCTGTCGTGGCTGCCTCGATGTCCTGAATCGATTCAAAACATTTACCTTTCATGGTCATAATGACTTTGGGGAAGAACCAGAAGTCACACGGTGCCAGATCCGGTGAATAAGGTAGACGAGGACACACCGTAATATTTTATTTGACAGAAATTGCCGTACCAGAAACGATGTGCGACACGGAGCGTTGTCATGATGGAGGATGAAATCGTTTGCCCATTTCCCAGTTCGTTTTCTACGCACATCGTTTCTTAAACGCTCTAATAAGCCCGTATAATATTCAGAGTTCACCCTAGTGTTCCTGAGTACAAATTCAGTTCGCACAATTCCATCAAGGTCAAAAAAACAATCATCATCACCTTGATGTTGGATCTTGATTGACGCGCTTTTTTCGCACGAGGAAATCTGGGTGATTTCCACTGAGAACTCTGAACCCTGGTCTCAGGATCATAACCACAGACCCAAGTTTCATCTCCCGTGATGGCATTTCCTAAAAAGCTGGAATCTGAAGCGGCACGATCGCGCAACACCAATGAAACTGACAAACGCTGTTGCTTTTGTTCGACCGCCAAAACATGTGGAACAAATTTCGCACTCACTCGCCTCATGTTCAAATCTGTTGTTAAAATGTTTTGAACGGAACCATAAGAGATGTCCAGATCCTCAGAAATTTCCCTAATAGTCAATTGCCTGTTTGATCGAATCATTTCGCTTACTCTTTCAACGTTCTCTCGGGTTTTTTATGTTGAAGGACGTCGCGATCTCTCCTCGTCTTCAAACGATACACAACCGTTACGAAATCGCTCGAACCGCTTGTAAACCGCCTTCATGGTCACTGCAGCATCACCATAAACTAATTTTAACATTTCGTGTGTTTCTTTAGCACTATTTTGCAGTTTGAAACCAAATTTCATGTTAATACGTTGTTCGTGATCCATGATTTACGGCACATTTAAAACACACCTTCTCTCAACCGTAGCTCACAACCGACTGACTGCACCGAACAAGTTGAAACTTGTCACACACACTGTTACTAAGGTTCGACGCACCTCTTCCTGTATTGAAGATCCCTGCCTTCCCGATGGATAGCACTCGGCAGCGGCATTCACCGTACTTACTGATCACAGTGGTACAAAGTCTTGAGTAACATTTACATGCCATTGCTTATGACATTATTATACACACACGACACATCAATACACACCAGATTTATTCTTCTGCATCGAAAAGTTTGATATTACATGTTTATACGCATATAACTATATTATAAACAAAGGCATGTACACTGCAACCAAGAATATGTTAATAACATACCAGCCGTATTATAAACATTATTGTAACATAGAGCTAATCATTTGTATATTTCATATATTTTTAGCACTGTAGTTCATGTATTACTGTTATACATTCCTTTTGTACTGATGCCTCCCTGAGGACGGCAATTTATCGCTGAAACACGTAAGACGTTTCATGTTTACGTACGACGTATCATTTCATGTGAGCATGTGTTGGTGCGTGTGACTGCAAGCACAACACACTGAAGGAATAATATTAAATTGTACTCGTTGTTCAGAGGTACCGTCTAACAGGGCAATAACCAGAGGCACAACTGTAGCCTTGCCCGTTATGAATGCGCGCAAGTGTCACTTCACAGTGAACGTTACGCGGATAAAACGCATAGGGATGATCCTCGCACTGAAGAGGATCTGGAAGGATGGGGGGGAGGGGGGGATTAAAAATAAATCAGGATATTATGTGTTCACTGTCACCACCAGAACTTCACCGAGTAATGAATAAAGTGTTGTTATATTTGACGCCTGTAGGTGAGCCGAAAGACAATTTCCAGCATCTCCTTCGAACACGGTGGGTAAAGACATAACATTAACTGCAGCACAATGATTTAAAACAGGTGGACCCCGGCTCACGTCAAAATGGAATCGGGACGGCAAATGACACAAGATATTGGTCAGACAAAATAATAGCCCTATGTAACAACGCAATGGTATGGAGGGTAATGCTACAAAATACGACAATTTTGTAATTGACTACCACACTGTCGGAAAACAAGTTAACTACAGTCGAACCCGGTTACAACGACATCGGTTTATACGTCACCTCGTTTATAGCGTCAGCTATTCTGTGGTACTAATTAATTCCTCTCTGTTAACCATAACATTATACTACTCACTTAGAACGACACCCGTTTATAACGACACAAAATATTCAGTCCCTTTCATGACGTTGTAACGGGGTTATACTGAATTTTATAAAGCAACGCATCCCAGTCATCACGACTCAATACTCAATAATGGTGCAGTAGCAGGCCAGACTGTGTACAGGATCCGCCGTCTTTACGATACTATGATGGGTAGACACAGTGAACAACTGCTAACACATGCTCTGTAGATGGCAATGCAGGTTAACTCCCGAAACGTCTTGTACATCATACATATCTGACAGAATGAACAATGTCCATATAAAATAAAACAGCAATAACATTATTTCTGTGTTCAGTGACAGATAGTACACACACACACACAGACACAACGTTGCGCCACTCCAGTGCGGGGTTTGTCTGTTGGCAAAACAGGCGTTCTGTTTCATTACAGCAAGAAACATGTTGGTTATAGTAACAAGAAAAGTTCGTAGCTAATAAACGTTTTAATTTGGCCCATAAAGCCATCTGTCAGTGCTGCAATGCCACTCGGCTCCCTCTGTCTCATTTAATGGTTATATGACGCGCCTAATAAAACCGAAACTAACCTTCCAGGTGTCATGATGTCCGCAGCTATTTGTACTGCTCGACGGCTTGGGTAAACTACAGCGCCTATGCAGAAAACGAGCGCTTGGCTTAGAAGTCACCCAGGGAAAGAACCACCTTTGAATCCTCAGCAAATATAAAAACAGCCCTTCTACAACCAACGATGCAATAAAATGCTACACACGGTTTGCAGCGAATGGAATGTCACTAGGTTGAGAGATGGATCAAGTCAACACAACGGTCCTGGTAGACAGCTCAGTCTTAAAAGTTATCTGTGACAAACAGGAAGCTGTGTGTTGCAGGAGAGAGGTCACAGAATAGTATGTCATATTTTTCAGTTCTCGAGTTTTTTATGGGGCTCCATGTACATAAGTTTTTCTAC